>JAAUXU010144866.1_pt1 | contig 23319 bp, 20 predicted proteins | sample 7278151 | NCBI WGS metagenome assembly JAAUXU01 (sample SAMN14350113, study PRJNA611818) | marine sediment metagenome | isolation source: surface marine sediment (1.8m) | place: French Polynesia: Moorea | collected 2018-08 | reverse complement strand
CGACTTTTCCGCCCTGGCTAGCTGGGGCATCTGTGTTTTAGCCCTTTGACCGCTTGGAGCGCTGCGATCGACCCCGGCAGAACTGACTAGCCTGGATCGGCCCTTCTAGGTAGTAGTTATTCTGTGTTCCTACCACTGCCAACTTCAGCTTGATTGGTGGCGTTGGAAAGGAAGCAGCAAAAGAGAAATCATCAACAGGTTAGGGATATCAGCGGTGGAAGTATGGCGCCATGAAATAATTATAGGGGCACAATTCCGCACAAAAGTTTGCAAGATTACAAGATTCAAGACGCAAAATTGCACATCTACAGAAAAAGTGGCGCATGAGACAAGTCATAATTTTCAATGACTCTAAACTTTTACCATCGCCGCTCTCTGGAGTTGACAGCAAAGAAAACAAAATAAACAGACGAGGTCAACTTCCCTCAACCCCAATACTTCGAACCGCAGTTCTAACGTAAATGGCGACGACGTCGTTGTCACCACTGCAGCAGCCGCAGCCGCAGCAGCCGCAGCAGCCGCAGCAGCCGCAGAAGCCGCAGCAGCCGCAGCAGCCGCTCTCTCCCATCATGGCCGTGCCTCCTATAGAGCTAAGCGTCCCGCTAAGGCCACCGTTGGCCCCGGTGGAGAGGCGCTACTACACTCGGCTGTACAACTCCAAGGAGAACTCTGCCTCCAATCGCCAATGCGTCATGGTCCACTCGAACAGAATCTGCATCGTGACGCTGTCGCCAGAACACGTGGTAATCAAGGAGGACAAGCGGATACTGAGGGTCAACTATCAAGTAAGTCTACGAGCACCTGTTACTCTCGGAGTGCCTAAAATCTGATAAAACCGAATAGGTCTCGCGATTGGCGTAGTTATCCATACTGAGGAGTGCTCCTGCACTTCTGACGATGATATGTTCAGTCTGTATATCCGTGATTCTTTTGGAGATGACGACAGCCGTCTGGGGAAGAGGCTTGAGGAAAAATGCAGGATGTAGCACGAGTGGTCTAATTCAAATAGAAGAATATTGCTCAGGCTGTATTGGACGTGCAAATACATCCTCATTGGAAGAGATTCACAATGGTCATTTGCAAAAATATTCTTGTAAATCAGGTCAAGTTCAAGAAGGTGCTTGCATTTCCCTGGGGGAGGTTGTTTTCGGACGTTGCGTATGACTGATGACTTTTTACTACTGCTAGACTGATCGTCCCCAAACTTGGTCAGCAGACACTTCTCTTCAAGGGCGGGTTCGTCGATGGGTTTCGAGGCCGAAATTGAGGTCCAAAGTTTTATTCACTGGATGAATGTGCACGTTTACGTAGTAAATTGCAGCGGCATAAGGGGAAGAGCAGAGAAGAAGCAACGTTGACAGGCTCTGACCAAAAATTATGTCATCGTAGTAACGTAAGTACAAAAGACACTGAAGAATAATGCAACTCGATAGCACTGGGGAGGAGATGATGGTAATCCGCTCCCTGGTAATCCAGTTTCCAAAAAGGAAGAAAAGTCAACATGCCTCCGTCAGGACCTGGACTAGACGGAGAGGACCAGGGTGCGGAGCGGGTGGACAAAACGCAGTGCGAGGACGGTGCGGAGCACACGGACATCGCAGAGTGCACAGTCTACGATGACTTGGACCAAGCAAATAGGATCTGGCGGGTCTCATAATAATCCGAGCAACGCCGCGTACCGAAAGGCGCGGCTGAAAACTGCCCCTCCCTTCAGGGTCCAGAAAAAAGAAGTGCAAGTTCGGCGGTGGCAGAAAAGTCACCTCTGTCACAATTGAGGAGAAACTGTTGGCGTGGGTTACAACTGAACAGCGAGAGCAATGACTCCGAGTGACTAAAAAAGGGATGGCTACAAGAGCTCGATCTCAAATGGCTCAGTTTGAACGATGAGTAGCAGCAACGTTTGGCAAGGATGGCTGATCGAGTTCTTGGGAAGCAGTCATGTGACTCTTGTAGAAGAAAAACAGACCAATCCCAGAGGGGTCGGGCGAAATTCGTACAAGAGCTTGTCGACTTCTACTGGCATGTTTCTCGAACAGGGAAAGCACACGTCCAATGTGAACCCATTTCGCATCATGGCGAACGACGAGACACCAATTCCAGTCGATGTCATTGGCCTTAGCACAGTGAAGAAAAAATGTGCCCAAACTGTTTCGGCTAAAACCAACCGGCGACGACCAGCAGATTTTGGCCTTACCGTTTTTTCTTTTTACTTTTGATCTTGACTGCTTCTCCGTCAGCCTCTGGAAATGGCAAGAGGTTGAAGTTATTTCTGATCTTCCATTGTGGACAGCGAGAGGCTGCAGCTCTGGCCACTGTGCTGTTGCGCTGAGCATGCATTCGCTGGCTGATTGGATGACAACTACAGCGAGGATTCCATTCTCAATGTGGTGGTCCTGTTGGCTTCGGACAACTGAGGATGCTCTTATGGGACGGCTACAAAGCTCACATTTTTCAACGGATCAAGAAAGCCCACAAGCAACGGAGGGGTAAGCAGGCTGTAATTCCAGGTGGATGGATAGGAGAACCCCAAGCCAAGGATATCTCCTTCAACAAGCCCTTCCAGGCTAAAGTCTGCTGAGTTCCATGGCAAGTGGCTTCTGATTCATCACAGCATGTATTCACAGCAGCCCGACGTAAAGGAGCCCCGACAACGGCCTTGATGGTGCCACGAATCCGTGATGCTTGGGGTGCAATTCCGGATCCTGTGGTTCCCAGGACAATGAAACCCAGTGGAGTGACAAACGCTACAGAGAGCGCTGAATATGATCTTACCGGCTGCTTGACAGAAGGGCAGCCAGCCGAAGCAAGATGAGAGGTACTTCATAGGCGCCCAACTTTGGATAGAGATGATGACAGAGAATTAGAATCTGTTGACGAAGTTGTTGATGAGACAATGAATGATACGAAAGGTTCAACATCGTAATGCAAGTGAATTGCTTGTGTTCTGTGGGTAACTCGCTTAGCCATCATCTTTCTAATTTCAATAATCACCCTTTGCCCTACCAACGGCCCCACCCCTTCAAAAAACTATATTACATGTTCTAACAAAAGCCCACGGGCGTTTATTGGGCCATTTCCTGTATCGCTGCCATACCTACGCACTAAATTAGAACACGGTTAGGGACACTTAGCGAGGAGCATCGTGAAGACATCTGTCTTCTACAGCATTAGATCTCTAATCACTACCACCGTCAATAGTCACTACTGCAGCTGCGCTACTTTCTCAACGATGTGGTTGTGGGCGTAGTTGGGCCACTCGTCGAACCTGATGGATCCGTTATTCTTTACATTCTTTTTTTGGAAAATCATCCGACGTTTAGTTACTCGCGCCTGATGGTAAGATAAATAGAGTTCATGAAGTAAATTAACCAAAAGTAAGTAACAAAGAAGAGCAAGCTTCTCACGTCGACGCTCGAGAACAACTCAGGCGACTGAGGCGCTAGCCCAAGTCTTCTGGGCGCCATAGCCGCAGCTTCAATAATCTTGGGCAAAGCCACGACGTTCACTGTCCCGTCGAGGTGCCGTCACCGGTTTGGAATGTCCGAAGGAGAAAAAAAGTACAGCTCCCTGAAAGTGACAGTCAATTATCGGGTACAGTAGCCCCCCAAAAGTACCACGGACAGCAGTAAAGCAAGAGAATAATTTGAGGACTTTTCATTCTCGCTGATAATATCAGTTGTTCTGCGTCTAGGGCTCTTCGAGGCTTTTTGCTGCCTCGGAGGCCTTTCCTTTCTTTGGCGCGTTTCTTGCCTCTGTCCTCTGACCTCCTTGATGTTGCAGGTGACGGAACGCCTCAACCGCTTGCAGAACGTCGTCCGTGGGAAGGGCAAAAAGGGGGCTCAAGGAGTGGACGAAGTTTCCATCCTGGGGTGGATCGAGTGCGAGGATGGAGAGCGGTACGCAATCAGGTCAGTACGTGCATACAAGTAACGTTATGTTCAGAGCAAGTAGCTTGCTTTTAAGGGCTTCGGATCGGGACATAAGGGCTCGGGCAGAATTCTTAAACGATTATCTGACACCCCTAAAAAGGCATAAAGACAACTGCCCAAACTCACACTTCCGACTATACTGTCATAAAAGCGTCTCCTATTGAGCTGAAATTTTAGGTGCCAATGCTAGGTACTGCCCACTGTTAGCACCGAAAACTTCAGCTCAATCGGAGACACTTTTGTATTAGCATCTTTGGAAGTGTGAATTTGGGCAGTTGTCTTTATGCCTTTTTAGGGGTGTCAGAAAATCATTTAAGAAAAAAAATCAATGAAACATTGACGTTTTTACCTGTTGCCACTTTTTTAACCTGAAAAATTTTTGTCACGCCCTAATATATATATTTATGAGAAAGTTGTACAAATATGGAGTTGTGAGAAAGTTTCTTCATTGTCATAGTTTGACGTCACTACGACTGGCATAATTATATTCGAACTCGCTACGATGACTGTTGCAGAGTTCTTAAAAGAAAAAATGGGATGACGAAAAGAGATGAGGAGAACACTTTCTCCTCCCTCCGCAAGTGATTTGGTTCAGATTATTCTTTTAGTGACTCTGATCATAACTTATACGGCAAGACACTTTTGTCTCGGTCCGATGGTATCCCTTTTAACCGGCCTCCACTGTTTTAGGACTTGTCGTGTTACAGCCCCCTCCCCTCAAAGTGATTCGTTCGTTGCTATTGATTCGTCCCTTCAGTTATGTTCTAAATTAAGGTCACTTAGTATGTTTTCTTCATTCTTTCTTCTTCTACAGAAGTCACGTGAAGGGTAAGCTGGTGGAGGTGAACGAAAGGTTGATGACAAATCCCAATCTTCTGAAAGAGAAGCCGTTCACCGAAGGCTACGTGGCGATCGTCCTGCCCAAGATACCAGAAGGAATTCAAGAGCTGAAGAGTAGACTTGTGCCAGAAGAAGTACTGTAGTAGTGCAAGCCACTGTTCTGCGAAACTGGCTTTGTCGTCGTGTGGAGTGCAGAGTCAGTCAGGTTCTGCGAGTGCATCGCCAATATTTGCGAATCCTGAAAGTCTGAGACCTCATTTGTGGTAATATGAACAGTAGTAGCAGCACGAAGTATGGAGGCTTCCCAAGTCTGTTCACTCTCGTCTGCCTCCTCTTCCTGGCAGCGCTGGCAGGTGATGATGCGAGGCGGTGCGCAAATTAAAGTGCTGCTCCGGCGATGAGAAAATGACTGCCGCCGGCCTGTCATTAGGAACGACGTTTCGGCAAATGCACTCTTGACCTTTGCTACCCTCGGTCTTCCTTGGCTGCAAATATTTTTTTTCCTCCGCAAAGAAGACTTTATACTTACCTGGGATCCTACAGGTACGTGAGGTTGCACGAACGGGCACAGGCAAGCACGCTTGTCATGTACAGGGGTATTCATAGGTGGCGCACAACCTGATCAAGTCAGAAATGAGCCTATTATGAGGTGTAGAGTGCTGAAGTCAAAAATGTTTGGAAGGGTTAAAGGAGCCAGCTTGAGTGATTTGGGTCATTAGTTATCATTAGTTAATATTTAATTGGACTTTTATTGAGTCGAATATTGGGCGGTCTGCTTACTGCGTGACGACAGCTCTCCACTACGAAACCCTGATTGCCAGGCTGAAGTTGTTCGTGTCTAATTTCGTAGGGTTTTTTTTAGTCTCCTGCGCATCAACATTCCCATCAGCCTCAGAACATTTCATTTATCTGTCATCAAATGTTTTAGAAAAAGCCAAAAATCACAAGGCAATACTTGTAACACCTCTGTACGCATGCCTGCACGTTGTAGATAATGAGACTGTGCGATATCCTAAATTAATCGATATAGCGATATCTGTATCCATACATTCACTTCCTGTAGCTCTGAAGGTCTGCTCTTTATGTACAGCCAAACCCGCTGAACTAGGGAAGGGGGGGTCCAAATTTGGCATGGGTCCGACACTTTACCTGGGTTGAAACATACTGGGGTTGCCGACCTAACCAGAGCAGCGTCGTGGGGTGGGGTGGGGGTGAGCTTAGTGCCCCAAATCCCAAAACAGCCATTTTGTGGTGAAAGGGGCCTCAAACGAAAAAAATTCTACGGAGGACACCTCCAAAAGCTCCATCTCCTGAGTCGGAGATGGGGTGAGGTCAGAAATGACCTGGGAGATTGCTTGAGGGCACATTCGAGGTTGCGCTTTTTAGGAGCCGACGCCATGAACTGCATGTTAACTCGTCCAGTTTGATATATTGATATCAAACATGGCGGCATTACGTGCTGATACGATTGGTTGAATGCCTAATTTATTGTTAAATATTTAGACAAGATGATATTTTCGATGTTCAGATTTGGGATATTTCAGAATATTCCAAACCGTCCCAATGACCAAAGGTACGATGCAAATTTCTAGGGCCCCTGGGTTGTCGGAAGTTTGTGTATGACATCGCCAAAGTCTTGGGACATCTTTTTAGGTATTTCTAATTCGATACTCAATATTTTAGAAATCCGGCGATAATAGATGTATCGTACAGTCTTGCTACATATAGGTGGTCGAAACTACAACCATACTCTGATTGAATTGCTCACAACGCGTGCAGTTTGTTCTTGTATTTACTTAATTTGTTTCGAAATAACTTCATCATAGCAGTAGATCTCCACTTGCTCATGTGATATGGACTGCCGACATGGCAGAGAGACACACGCACATACTGGCATGAAAACAAATCTGACTAAAATAGAAACTTTGCCTTGGCCACACTTGCATTTACACACTGTGGGATAATTACACACAGGTTTAATAAATGAAGCACCTTGCGGCTTCATCAGTAACAGCGACGCTTCTTTGGATATTTTTCCTCTGGCAGGGGCAACGCAGAGTCTCCAAGGTCCTTTTGTCTCTCTCTAGCACAAGATCAGAATGATTTCTCGCGTTTTTTCTTCCAAATCACAGAACAACACACTTCTCAGTTCCTCTAAGTTTATGACTAGACGACGATGCCGTGGGGGTAGTTAAGTTACCACGTAGCACAATGCAAGTTTATGAATGTTTTAGGATGTCCTTCTCCACAGGGTTCTTGATCAACGGCGGCAAGCTTGTCATATCACAGTCGACAGGTATTGACACAAAGAGAGAAGAAGCCGCGGTTGATGACGAGGACAAGGGTGATGAAAATCTGACTCGGATACGCATGCTGATTGTATAAAAGTGTTGGAGAGCTAAGGCTCTTTCACCGGGCGGATACGGACGGCGTGGACGATGACGTGATGGCCCCACCCAGCAGTGACGTAAACAGCGGCAGCAAGTAGTAGACCAAACCTCTGGCTAGCACCATGTTGCTGCTGGCGCCAGCTATCACTGGCGGAGGCTTCTGAGGACGGTGATGATTCAAAGTGTTCTCTATCCGCTGCTTTTCCCTCTCCTTAGCATGCTCAGCCGTCTCATCCTCAATTTTGATGTCGTCCTCGTTCGGTAACATGGAAGTCATCCACGGGGGCCAGTTCACGTCGTCGTCGTCGTCGTCGTCGTCGTCGTCGCTGTTGCCCTCGACTGTCTTGTCATCGTAGTCTTCGTAGTAGTAGTCGGCGTCTTCGCTGCCGCCGCTACCGCTGCCTTCGTAGTACTCGCTGCCATCGCAGTCTTCGTCGTCGCTGTAGTACTGGCCACTATTGCAGCCACCGCTTCCTTCAGGTGCACTGGTAGAGCGGTCTGTAAACAGCGAAAAGATGCTGAGTGTCATTTTGCCCAAGTACTTTAAAAGCATGATTCGGATTAACATATATAGATACTTGCCAAATTGGCTTGTAAGTACTATGTGCATGATTTCCTCACCTTGAGATACGGGCCACTCCACTTTTTGACCATTGAATGCGTTCTCCAGTTTTTTAGTCATAAGCTTAAGAGCAAAGATTTGCTCATTGATGTCGACATCTGGTCGGCTTATGTCCACCGGCACCTCCGGGTTCGACTCCTGGTGGACCAAACCGTCGCTCACCACGGCATTCTAGAAAGAACACGAGGTTGTTATGGAACCAGACATATTCCCATACGTTGTTATGGGAGAAACAACCGTGTGCAGCAAGAGCTTGAATACTTACGCTATATCTGCCCCTGTCCTTCCCGTTCCAGCAGTTGGTGTCTTGGTCACCGCCGTTGTTGCTGTGCCTGCGAGTATGTTCTGCCCCAGCCCCCACCGAGTCGTCCCTGCAGAGGTCATAAGGCAGCCTGCTCCAGAAGCCAGTGGCTTCAGCCACAGACTCCTTGATGTCCTTGATAAGTTTCTTCAGCTTGGTGTCGTCCAACGAGTTGTCCCCAGTCGAAGGGATGGACGAAGAAGAAGAGTAGGAGGAACTGTAGCGATGATCCAGTGGCCTGCCATAGGCGTAGCCGTACTGGGCCTGAATGAGACAAGACAAAAGTGTTACACACATTGCACCCTTCGAACGTTGGCAATTCTTACTGTACCTGTCTCTTCTCCAACTTGGGTGTTCCACAGTCCTGAAAGACCTTGCCGGTCACCTCGTAGCCCGAGTTCTGAAAGTTCATGATGGCGTCCGAGATCTTGACTCCGATGGGATCCACGACCGCCTCGATGTCGAAGGGCCCGACCAGACGGTCCGCCAAAATTTCTAGGCTGTCTGTGGAAGCAGAATAAGGAATAAAATTCAGCAAGCGTGGAAATGCAATTAAGAACGGGATGAAAGCAACTCTTAACAAGTTTGATGCAGTCTAGTCGGATTAGGCGCAATAAAGAGCCGGAAAAAAGATAGTAGCAACGGCGGTGGAATTGAGGCAGAGGCTTTAATCCTTTAATTCTATTCAGCGGCAGCAGGCAACGAGGCATAAAAAAGTTTTGGGGCCATCGTCGCATTTCACAACTGGACTACGTAGCCAGTACGTACGGGGCACTCACAGTCGACGTACGTACGCAGTCGTGGACGTATGTAGAGCCGGAGGAACAAAAGCACATATGGCGTGCTCGGACACTCTCAACAATGTGCTTTCATGGCACAAAAGAAGCCGCGTAAGAAGTGAAGTCTTCCATTTCTGGGCTGGTACAAGCTCGCCTAAAGCCTACTGGACCGATGCAATAGCTGAGACGCACATTTGAACCATTCTCATCATCACTGGTGCTGTGTTATATGACGCCCGGGAGACCAATTACCTACTGACTACGTACAGCGCATTTTTTGTGTGCGTTTGCTGCTGCCGCGATCTACCATTTATATCTGTCACGGATAACTTTTTGTGGCAGTTCTGCAGAGTCATGCTGACTGATTGAATCCAGCCGACGGAGAAGTTAATGCGTACGTAGGGACGGGATGCTGGATCGTAACATACACTGCGTAATACGTGGAAAAGCACATTATCAAGGCGTGCTGATACATTAATGATGAGTGGTAGTTTTCTCATCCTCGTGTGCCACAATGCACCCATTGTTGCAGTCACCTTTCAGGTGATGTGTAATGGGACTAAGTCATGTCCTGCCATAAAAGAGCGAACTGATGTCGAGCTTTGCTCTGCTTAAAATGCCCTTTCTTCGTCACAGTGCCATATTTACTGCGCCTCTTCCCCCTGCCACATGTGTGTACCACAGAAAGAAAGAGAGAAACAGACCGCCTATGACATTTTAAGGAAGTCATGTGTAACAGATAGTACCATATCAGACCATTTTCACACAATTATGAGCAGCTTCTTTACGCACACACACAGTGCTTGCGCATGAGCGTTGTCTTCTTCAATCCTTATCAGCCCAAAGGCACGTGCAGAAAGCCAAGAAGACCTTGTGCCAAGAAACAAACAATGCTTCTTAGAGGCAGCGGACAGCAGCGAAAATTAGCCGAAAAAAACGTCCAAAATTAATGGTCTGTACAAAAAATAGGGGGGGAAAAGTTATCTATGAGAACGAATGAGACCAATATTCGCACAATTAGGGTCAATGCGTGTGTGCTTGACACCCACTTTTGCTGCACACTTGTTTGACTTTCAGAATTGCTAGTAATCAATAACCTTGTTACTGTAGTCGGCATGAGGTCAATCGCAAAAAGACACGAGAGTTCCCCAAATTTTGGTAGCGCTTTTCTTTTCAAGGCCGCAGGCACATTCCTATACAGTAGATGGGACAGCATTGCTGACTATTTTATTAACAGGCTCTCTGCCTTAATATCTTATGGGTGTTTGACAAGTGTTCTGAGCCTACGCTTGCATGAGCATTGGTGCACGGTATAGAACAAGTCGTAAAGAAGACGAATGTATGACGGTTCTGGACGCATTGCTTGTCGTGCAGGAAGCCACACTGAACGTGGATGGATCTGTATCAATGCATTACAATGGACTGAAGCTCAGGTACAACAACGGTCCTCTTTGGGGGCACGCCAGCTATGAGTACGTACCTTGATACGCTCGGCAACTCGGTAAGATTTTGCTGGCAACAAAACTACGCGGAACCAAAGAATTATCGGGTGCCACACATTTGTAGCATGAAAAGGAGGGGGGAGGCGTCAACTGCTACTGTAGTACGCTAACAAACTTATCGTGAGCTATATATTTGCGGCGTAGAAAAGGGGTGGGTGGGTTCGCTCATTTCAGCGTGAACTACTAATTTTAGTCCGGTGACAAACTTATCGTGTGTTTATATATGCTCATTAACATCAATATTCCGTATAGTACGATTACTACATCAATGTACCGTATAGTACGGCTACTTTTACAATAAGCAGTACAGGGTAGTCCAGGTGGTATATTCGGAAATTTCTGCCTGCCATTCCTCTTCTGGTGGGGCCTCGCGTTGGCCTCCTTCTGGCTCACGGTGGACTTGCGCTACTTCCACAATGGCCCTGCTGCTTATGCCTCACCGACTGTCGCTGATCATATGGACCAGCTCCATATCCTTTGTTTGTCTGGGCAGCTGATTTGTGCAGTGATTTGACAGTCGAGTCTCACTTTATCTCTACTTCCTCCTGACGTTAATCTGGGTGAGGTTAAAAATCTTCCGGAGTCGCCTGAATGACTCTGTACACTCGTAGTACGCGTAGATGGATGAAAGCCCCTGGAGACGACGAGAAGTGGTGAAATACAAGGACTCTAATCTGGTTACGACGCCTGTCCCAAATTGATGTCTGCCTGCTGTCCAGAGAGAAAAGGACACCAAGAAAATGCATAAAAGCAGGGAAAGAACAGAGAGAGAAGTGAAAGCCGCCGCCAGCCTCAGACAAGACCAAGCTAAGCCGGAACTAATGGACCACTCAATTTGCTGCGGTTTCCACCCAATAATTAGTTCACACGTGCGCCCCAAAAAAGGAACACCCTTGCCTATTCGAGTCAATGCCCAAATTCAACGAAGTTGCTAAAAAGGCTGGCACCTGAAACAATTTCTGCAGGCCCAAGTCTCTTTTTTCCTCTCTTTCTCCCGCATCGTCAAGAGACTTTTTTTTATGTTTCTGGGATTTCTGCGAAGCTGGAGGAATCGGGCGATTTTCTCCCGACCTACACTACTGTAGAGACACTTTAAGCCAGCTTCCCTCGTTCATTGCCCCTGCCGCTGGCTGGCAACTGTCGGCCTGCTTTCTGCTGAAGTTTAAGCAAGCAAACTTTCATGCCAACGAATACCGAATAGAAAATGTTGGTCGTCCTCGACAACGTCCTCTGGGGTCTTCACGTGATCCAGCTTAGGCTGGAGAAGACGGAGAACTCAATGTGCCCGTGCGAACGCTCCCACAACGTCGCATGCGAGTAACAGCCTTGGCATAATATGGGAGAGAAAGTCCGACGGGCTGAGGATTTCAGCCCTTCCCTTATGCTTTGCAGTGCGAAAATTACTGCTCCTCTTTGTTCTTTTCAATCTAAGGAGTAGCAAACGAGTGGCCATTTTTCCCCATCAGGGAAAAAGTGGCGCTTGCCGATTCTGAGCGCGCTCAAGGCTTATCCTAAATATGCCTCGTGCCCCCTCCCCTACACTCCCCCTCTTCTTGGCCGTCCAGACAGTTTGACGTCAAGTCTAACACGTCGTACAAGCTATACAGAACGTCCAGGCCGAGCACCTGAGTGAGCGACAGTCGACTACTTTATGGGTAGCAACTGTCCGAAATGTTCACGTGTCTCCTCCTACTCTGCCTGCTATTAGGGCTAAGCGAAGATATTTTTGATTACATTGCGATAACGGTCAATGCTGTCTCTTGCTCGGTTGTTCTCAGTAATTGAGCACAGCGTATGAGTGGGTTTCTCTTGCTGGACGAACCCGCGGGACAGCGTCCAGTAGTGTAGCCACGAGTAGCCTGATGTCCTCATCGAATCGTTCAAAGACGCCGTGTCTTGCCAAATGCAGCCCCTGCCAAAAAAAAGGTCACGGCCTCAGGCAGGCTCTGAGGGCAGGCAGACCTGCAATAAGTCGTTAAGCAACCCGAGAGGAGAGGGTGAGATGATGCGTCAAAACTTCTTGTTGTTGTGGGGGAATTCATGAAGTCCATGGAGTGCAGTCGCTGGCTCAGTTCGACAAGTTTGTTTGCCAAGCCAACGACTTCGACGACGTCCGCTCAGTCCAAGTCCGTATCGAGGACGATGACAACATTGGTAAAAGGTCCTTTCTTTGCCGTTCTCTCTTTCCTTTCCTTTCTTGACAAGCTTACCTGCTTCTCATTTGTCGTGCTCGCTCGTCTCACACAACGCTTTCGCCATCGCCCTCCGCACCCCCGGCGCGAACAAGTTCGGGGGACCTAAGAGCACCTGGGCCTACGCCGTCTACCTATGCACACACCCCATACTCAAGGCAGTACAACAGCAGGCAACTGCGAGTGGGACAAGCACGCACAAAGAAAGTTTTCTGCTAAGAGAGAGAAAAACAGAAGAAGGAGAGAGACCGCGTCGTGCTATCTGGCAAGCCAAATTTTCACCTCCGGACCGAGTTCAGGGTCACTGTAGTCATTCCGTTTCCATGTTTCTAAGGGTTCGTTGACACTGGCAGCTTTTCAGCTACGGTCTCACGTATTTGCCACGTTGTCAAAATCCTCGGCAGTGTAAAAGTACACTCACACTTCGCTCTTACAAGTACGAACTGCGAGCTTCACCACTGTGTGTGACTGTGACATTTGACTAGTACAGTGCCGGACAGTCCCTAAAACGCTGGAGAGCCGAGATGCTGCCAGAAGAGCAAGAGAATCCGCCAGACAAACACAGCATGGCCTCCAGTCAAAAATCGGCCCGATTTCGTTCCCCTTTGGCCACACTGCATCCAAAAAGCTGCCTGTGAAAACGCATCCGTAGCAGATTGAATTATTCAGGCTCTGCTACCGTAACTTTCCGCACTTTCCGAGATTTCGTTAGAAGCGCAGACACGTAAAGTTCGCCCGAAAGGGTTAAATGGCAGGAGCGATGCCTAATTTAGGACCGGAAATGACAGGAGAGGGGAAAAGACTTCGATTTACAACTTGCTGTGAAGAAAAGGAATGCTTTTTTCCCTCACTCTCTCTCTCATTTGTATGCAAGATGTTCTAAGAACAATTCAGCGTAAATGTGCCCGTGTGGGAGCTAGACGAAATCAAGAGAGTTCTCTCGTCAGTTAATCTAGCTTGAAGAGGAGAATATTCAACACCCCACTGACATCAAGCACTCTCTTTCTCTCTGCAGAAAGGAGTAGTGAAGATATCTCTTTCTTCTAAGCGCACGGTCATTTGCGAAAAGTTTAGCTATTTTCTGTCCTTTCTCTTCTGTTTTCATCCCCCCCAAGTCGCACACGCAAGCACAGAAGAGGGACGAGCTCACCCACCTTCACAGAGTGGGACGGAGAAGAGCAGCACGCACATTTCCAAGTAAGCAAGGATTGCACACGAGGTCACACACAGTCGAGATAGCCAACCAAGCCCTCATTTGACTGTCTGAGGAGGGGGGAAACACTGAGAAAAGGTGGGGGAAAAAAGCTTACTAATTAAAGCAGCTCTTTAGCTGGCGTGAGAGAGGCTGAGGGGAAATGAATAACTAATGACCAGGTTGCGTTTCCTTCTCATTTGCTCTTGCGAAATAAAGATGCTGTTAATGTTGCCCAATGTTGCTGTAAAAGCTCTATTGCACTACTTGTAAAAACAATCCCCCCCCACGCACACAGAAACATACGAAGAAAAGAGGAAAATACAATATGGCCCAGCTGTATACGAGTACTTTCCACTGTGTTCTTGTTGGTAACCATGCCACGCGAGCATTTCTAGGGTTGCGAAACAAAAGAACCCTTCCATGAATGGTTGTTACGCAAAGGTACGGCTGTTCTTATCTTAGCCATCTGATAGACCCTTAAGTGCAAGCAGATTCGCCACCTTCTGTTGCGCACTGCAGCGCATTATTAAACGGCGCTCTAATCTAAGAAATCAGAAATTGTAGCAGAGCATATTGCGCACATGTGTGTTTGTGTCTTCGAACGCAATGCCTAGAGCGGAGAAGTCGATTAAACCTTTGCCCTGTTCGCTTTTGATATACTGAGTTTAAGTGTACATTAAGTCTGAGAAGTCTTCCCGGGCAAATAATCAGACTCTCTGCCTGGGTAAACATCCCAAGAACTGAAGAAACAATTTGTTCCAGATCAATCATGGAGTGTGCGTGCGTGTATGAGAGACCGGGTTGTAGTGTCTACCTGTAGCATTCATTGGAGAATGAAAGCCTCAAACAACATTCCTTGATGCCCACGCAACAACTGCCTTCAAAGGGTGAAAAACGTACCTATGAATTTGTCCCAGCTCTCCCCCAATTCTGCGTGGTAGGCCAGGCACCCCTTCATGACGTTGATGCAGTAGTCCGGGCAAGGTCTGATCTCTGGGATGCCCTGACAAGCAGGGCAGCTCGACATCTTGGTCAGGGCTACGACGCACTTGTCCTTGGGATCGATCTGGAAGAGAAAAGCAATGATTTTTGACATGTTAAAGAAAATCATTCGGTTATTCTCGTCGCAAACAGTACGTACATGTGTGCTGCTTACGTTTCAACACGCTTACTTATTAAACCAACAAGTTGACGATCGCAATGTTTTACTACGTAGGCAAATGTTTTTACATCAAATTGCCAATAGCCGGAGGGGAGGGATGAGGGAAGGGGCTTCAACCTTAGATAGGCAAAAAACAGGGGAGGTGGTAAGACAAGTTTTAAGCGTACCCTCCTGAAATAACGTCCCAGTCCGCCGTCTCCGGCATGACCCCCTTGGACAGGGAAAACCCTTTCAAAGACGTCCCGCGATTTTGTCTCTATTTGTACTTTACAACTCCTCGGGCGCTCGTTGCCGAGTAATGCGTTGCAAAGAAAATGTCCTTATCGCTAATGCACAGTAGTATGAGAAATCAGGTATGCAAACGTTGACAGTCGGCAGTAGCCGATAAGGAGAGATCGAGCGGGCCGGGCAGGATTGATTTTTAGGACCGAAATAATTACCTTGGGGCTGTAGCTGCTTGGCCAAAGGCCACGTTTGGTCTGAGCAGGTGCAAGAGACAAAGGGCGAATTCTTTTAATCCCGGGAGGAATAGAAGAAGCCGTGGAAAATGCATCGGCGACAAGAGAATTTTACGAAGGAGAGACGAAAGAATTCAGACTGTCAAAAATGTTGCCCAATTTAGGGCATGCCTGAGCTCAGATGTTTCCTACTCCACCGATTTAATGCATGGACTGGGGAGCAAGAGACGTCTGACACAATGCACGTGACAAGTGAAAATGTTTCTCACAGTTAATGTAGCATCAGCCAATTGAGGCTGACCCCAGTTTGGGCAGTGGAACGTTCACTCAGGCACGTAACGTTCGGGTCATCATGTGATTGTGAGTGTGGCCCACGGGGGTGCACCGAGTGTCGTCTATGAATAATGGACGCATAACAGGGAGCAAATTTTGTGTGGTTCCCCTCCAACTTCTTGGACGTGCACGCAGACGTGGGCAGGCTGGTGGGTGCAGCAGGTACGCACGTACGTACGACATTGAAAAATTAGCATGGCTCACGGCGCTTCATTATAATAAAGGACCCTGATTGCATTTTTCCGTTGAAATTTGAAACTCTTTTTTTCGATCTTCACCCTGTCTGTTGCTTCATGTGGACATTTTTTTTTTGGGTGGGGGGGGGGAGGGAGACGTAGGATTAACTTATCCGTTGCCATGCAGGCACCCCTTGGGCTCGAAGGCTGTCTTGTCTACCCTTGCTCTATGTGCGGGCTATCTCTCCGCCATAAAATTCATTTTAGAGCATCTCTCCCCTCGTTCTTTTTACCATGAAATTGAGTACGTACGAGTACTGCTCGTCGAGCTACATGCGCAAGCAGCACAAACACAGCGGCGCAAGCATTATCCAGATCGATTATTGAGCGTGGAGGGATAACTGAGCGACAGTCCTAAAAAGTGCCACAACTGTACAGCGCTGCGCACATGTTCAGCTTGGCTGTGGAGACGACTGCGCAGGAAGAGTCCGTCTGGCCTGGCTAGACCCACATGCATGTGTGGGAGGGAGGGAGAGATATTGGAAAGTCTCTGTTTCCGGCTTCAAATGAGAGATTTCGATACTCTTGCTGTAATTCAACCCGATTGTTGTCTTCAGAGCACGCGTCTAAGGTTTTTTTTTAAAGAAATTTTCGGAGATTTATTGGCAATGAAGAGGAAGTACGAGTAAAGACTTGGGCGGAGGAGAAATTTGAGAAGGTGGATTTGAGCGACAGTCAAAAAAAAGGAAAAGAAAAGAAAAGAGAAAAAAAAACGAAAAAACCCCGAAAATAACTGAGAATATGCAGGCCGCTGCTCCTCTTCCTCCAAGTGATTGTGAGTGACAGGCCGGAATCAGTCTGTCAGATAGGCTGTGAAAGGCTTCAGTTACCTGGAGAGGAAGATTTGCTCCATTGTGTTGTCCCCAGTAATGGGGGCTTTGTACAGTTTACTGCAGAGTTACATAAGGAGCACCTTATTTGGAGGAAACGAGGGATAGCAAATGGAGCAAACGCAGGTCGGGGTCGCCGTACGATAAGTGGCAGGAGTCTCTGTGACGAACAAATGAAGCGGCAATACCGTGCATGCAGGAAACAACACAGGCGAACGTAGGCGAGGCTTGGCCGGCAAGTCCTGAAGTGAGTGCAACTGCTGAAAGGCCGTCATTGAAGGACAAGGCTGTGACGGACTTGGCCTTGCCTGGGCGCCATGCTAAGCAGTGCAACATGTCAGCCCAAACGTGACAGCTGCTGGGAACAACAACAAGAAAAAGAGCAATTGTGTTGTTGGCTGACAAATTCATCAGTCGATTGCTATTCTACGCGGAGCTCCACCACTCGCGTCTTCTCCGCCTCCTTGCGACAAAAAAAGCTCTGGTCGGTCCTGGAGCTGCCATCTGCCTCCCGGTACAACCTCCTTGCCTTTCATTTTCTGTCAAGCAGAGACTCTCACAAAGTCCGGGGCAAACTGCCTCTGTTGTTCCATTACAAAGAGCGAACGAAACCCCTGCTTTTTTATGTGTTGGCAACCAAGTATTTACCGATCGCCCGTGACGAGCGCCCCGAGCCTAAGTCATTCCAGCAACAGAAGACAGCACTTAATGGACGTGTGAGTCAGCGAAAACTATCTTTACTGACCAAAATATGTGGGATCGAATAGCACAGTTCTTGCCACATTCAGCACACAGAAAAGAGGAGCTAATAATGTGTCTGGCTCCCCACACTGCCTTCAACTTGTACGGACATTAAAAGCCCACAATGCTGATGCAACAACGAATCACATACCTAAGTGCTTTTTTGGGGCTCGTCTAACGTCCCCTAAACGCATCCCCTGCATAATTGCGGCTCTTGGCATGGTCTCTCTCTCTCTCGTTCCCTCAACAGACGGGTACGCACACACACAAATGCCTCGAATTCCTCCCAACCTCTGGCTCCTGTGCAGCAGAGCCCTGGGAGGACCATGAAAAAAACCTTCCTGCTCTTGCTCGAGACACACAGGGGTTAATGGCAAAAAAAAGAGGGGGAAGAGGGGACGGCAGCATTCTTCATGGGAGAGGAGTAAGTAGAGAAGCAGTTCCCTCCTAAGGAGGTTTTTCGATCTCTCTAAAAGTGTCAAAAGGCCACACGCGCTCACGTGGTCTCCACCTGAGGCGAGCGTTTCCAAGGGCTGTGCCAAGAATTCACTGTGGTGTACAATCTCACACACAGGGGGGGCTTGTGTTTTTTTCCCTCTCTTTCTGTGAATGGTGTGGAAGAAGTGTCGCTGCGACCGGAAATCGTGGGTCATTTTGCCCCTGCCCTCTGAGGGACAGCCAATGTTACCGCGAAGCCACCAATTTAAGTTAGTGGTGCCGTCGCCGCCGCCGTCAACGCCACCGCCATCGCCACCGCCACCACCACCACCGGTATCCTGCAACCAACACCATTAACTGTTGATGGCCGCCAGTGGAACAAAAAAGGAGCCTAAAGAAGCAACACCGGCAGGAAGTTGTTGCAGTTGTCTTTTGGCCTGATATGTTTGTGGCTCGCCAACGGACTTTCTTCATCCCCATGACGAGAATCTGTCCCGTCCGTCCCAAATAGTTGGGCGATTTCTTTTTCCCATTTTTCGCTCCAGAGGAGTCCTGCGTCAGCTTTGTCCGCGGAAAATTGCACGTGACAGGCAAAAAAAGAGGGCAAATGTATGAGAATGGTGGATATCTCGGAACCATTCACTGTACGCCTATCATTCATCATCAGGCACCATTGAAATGCATATTGTAACTGAGAGATTGGACCTACCGACTTGAGCTTTTTTTGGCGCGTACAAACAGTGGCATTCTTACCTTTAATATCTTGTTGACAATCTGCTTTCCCTCTATGAGGGCCTGGGCGAAGGTCCTCGTGGCCACAAAGCTCCTTCTGAGTTGCTCGGTCAACTTCTTGGGGACGTCGCCGAATGGCTGGATTTTCTTCATCGTCTGCGACACACAGCTCAGATATCTGAAAAGCAGGAAGAAAAAAAATCAAGCTCGTTTTATGAGTGCAATGACTTTTGGCGAATGCATCAACGTGAGCCAGACCCATTTCTGCAGTGGGTGCAATTTTGACGCCAATTGCAAATTGCTGCTCACGCCCTGTCTGCCCTGTCTGCCCTGTCTGCCCTGTCTGCCCGCCTCCCAAGTCTTGATTTTTAACGAGCTGTGACGTCTTTCTTCATGAATTTTTGCCCTTTCCACCCTCATTGCCAAGAAGTCAGCAAAGTTGAAGAAAAATCTTGCTCCACGCAAGTTGTGCTTCATCACGCTTAAGCCCGCACTTCAGCTAGCCCCGAAAAGCTCATTCATAAACGTCTGACCGCAACGAAAACAATCTTTCACCAGCAGAACATTTGATACATTAGTATTACACAAGCCTAACCAATGTCACGTCGAAGAGAGCAAAAAGAGCAGAAATCACATCCAGCAGCTTCCGCCTGAACCGCTTTTTTTCTCCGTCAGGCATCTTCTGCATTTCAGAACTTTTCTACCAGAGTTCACGAACCCATTTTTTCATCTCTCTCTCCGCAGACATGAAAGAAAGACTCTCTTCGCGCGCCGCTTTCAGCTCGCATGACTGACTTGGATTTATGCTCGATGGCTGCTGACACACACACGCACACACGCACACACGAGCACACGCGCACACGCTCAGACACACACACACACGGGCGCGCGCACACGCGGAGAGAGAGAGAGAGAGAAAGACACAGGATTGAAATCACGTACCTTCGAAAACGTCACTCCCCTCTTAAAAGTAATCTAGCGTGGAAAATCGAACGTTCTCTCCGCTCTGCTCTGCTCTCTCGCATGCTGCAGACCTTGGACAAGGAGGAGAACTTTGTGACATTTGCCAGGTACCTGACTGGTGGACCCCTGGCCGCGTCTTCGGCCATGCACATTTCCGATCACTTGTCATCATTCTTTCCCCAGTTTCTCTCGCATAACGACTCGTCTTGCACGTCTGACCTCGCCAAAGCCACGTTTTTATCGAGGCGCAACGAACATTTCTTGCCATTTCTTCCTCATTTTTTCCTCCTGCGGCGTTTGAAATTCAATAATATTTTCGTGTTCGTGCGAGCGCCCGACACTTTTACGAGGGCATTAGCCTGGGCGAACCTGACTTAATAATATCTCATCTGGGCCACCTGCTGCGGCCACGCAGGCCAAGAGCAGGGCCAAGACCAGGGCCAAGAGCAGGGCCAAAAGCAGGGCCAAGAACAGGCGCCGCACAAACAAAGGGGTATCCTCCACCACACCTCTCTTTCATTTTTCACGCCAGCCAGCAGTTAAGTGTTGTTCTAACATAATTTTGGCTCGGATCATATTGTTCTGACCACAGGCCCGTCGCAGCAGCAGCAGCAGCAGCATCAGCAAGAATCTTTGGTATCTGGTGCACGCATGTGATCTTTACAAGTACCCCAGGGGAGATATGAGGGACTATATGAACCATGTAAGTGAGATGCATCTTTCTTTGAGCAGACCCCAAGATTATGCTCATTTTTCATGTGAGCTGCCCATCACCACTGCGCTCGCTCTCCTCCAAGCCTGCGGGCGGTGTCTTCTTCTGCTTCTCATACGACCAACAGCCAATTAGGATTGTTTAAACGTTAAGTGCCTCGGTTTAAAAGGGTCGATTATTCATTCACCGCACACACACACACACAAAAAGTGACTAAGCCTCTTCTTTCCTCCCCACCCAATAGTCAGGTACTTTGTAGGACCCCTCATGTATTTACAATCAGGCATACTTTTTCTCCAACAAACTCTGGGGGAGAAAGTCAAACATTTGGTGTCGCGATTTCTTTAGAAATGCCGGAAGCCCCAAAAATGTGAAGAAGGAAAAAAAAAGGGGGGCTGGAATGTTGGAATTGACAAGTTGGTGCGTTGACAGAGGTGTGTGAATAGCTATCGTAAGAACAAATACGCGTCTAATGAAATGGTGACGATTCAAACTCGATACAGCTCGAGTGACATAAGGACTTATCACAGACAAGAGTTCCCCAATGGTCGTTTCCGGTCTCATAGACTTGGCAGCCATTTGCCAAGTGCGTGAAATGGCTCCCCCGTCGACATTGCATGCCGCGACGACGGGCCCGCTCCCGTCACTCATGAGTCCGCATGTCAGAGGTCCGTCTCCGGCTACGTCTCCGGTGTCTGCACTGCCAGGGCCGACACCAGCTGCACCGCACTGCACCACATAACTATGCCATACCTGCCTCGAAATTAAACTCCCTCCCAATAACCTAAGGAATTTCTGTCGCTGCTCTGGGTGCTCCGCTAGTTACCACGACATCAAAACCTTTCTCCGATAAATTTTCCGAAGAAGGAGGAGGTGATAACCCGACATTTTCTCGATGGTATCTGCAGGCCGCTGCTCTTAGTTCGCCTGGAGGACCGATAAATCAAGAGGAGGGGGAGGGGGGACGAGAGCTTCCACTAATCCAGGCGGGAAAAGGACGCCATGGCCTATCATTAGCTTCATTAAAGTATGGGCATACTTTTCCTCCCTCCTCGAATATTACTCCAGGGATTAGGTGGTTGCTCTGGCTGGTATGCAGCCCATGGAGCGCTGGAGCAACAGTCGGCCAGGATCCCCATGCAAGTGAGTCCAGCACGTCCCCAGGATGGATTTGAATCAATTGGCGATCAGCGCTCAACTGCTCCACATGGCGACGGGGACTGATGACGCTCAGGTGACCGCCAATGACTTCTCAGGTGGTGGCTGGCTTGACAAATGAAAAGTTGGTGCAGTGCGGTGCAGATGCTGATGTTGCCGAGAGAAATCTGACTCCTGGCATCAAATATGTCCCGTTGGGGCACTTTTTTTGGTAGTGGTTACAAAAAAGAGAGAACAAAGACTTTTCTTCTTTATCGTCCACCTCTTAAAAGACTGTGACCGCATGAATGGCTTTATGATATTTCCATTGAGGCGGCTGGAACGCCCTAATTGACAAAAATTTGTTCTCCCCGGACATCTGACATGGTGCCCACAGATTTTTTTCCCCTCTCTCGGGCATCAACAGCATCAGGTGCAGCGGCTCGCATCAAATTGGAGAAAAAAGGAAGCATTTTATAGACCTGAGAGAAAGAATTTTGCTATCAAGGAGCAGTAAACTTCTTTTGAGAGTGCCACCGTGGCCTCGGCCTCCGGCACTACCTGCGAGGCTGCACAGAACTGTTGGATGAAGACAGAAATAGGAAAGAAAAAAAAAGTCAGTGTCTCAAGTGGAATAAATGACCCCTCTCTGCCCTCCCTCCACCTCGCCGGCCTCGACGTGCGTCGCACTCGTACCTACGCACTCACTTCACTTCCTTAAGTGGGCAATATAAGCAGGATGCAGCCAACAGCCAACGACGAGGACGGGGGCACTTAGCTAAAGAATTTCTTCTCCCTTCTCAGTATATCGATTGAAGACACAAAGAAGAATGTGTAACCGCCAGTGTTTGGTCTTCCCACGGGTGGCAGTCGGGCACGACGCCTCCAAAAATGCTACAAGTGTGCACAAAAGAACGATATAAACTTATTATTCTCGTGTTATGCGGGGGGGGGATAAAAGATGCCCGCAGGAGAAAAGCTCTTTTATACTTTTAGGGGCCACAGGTAGTGGCAAGTTTTTGCCCCAATAAAACGTTTGTTGACTCTGCGTGTTCGCGCCTGGCATCTTCTCCTCCTTCCACTGCTTCTTCGTCTGGCAGAAGAAAAAAGAAACAGCGGCAATGTTGCTTTGCTTTGTCGACGACAACCCCAGTGTCTTCTGTTCTCTCTTTTAATATTGCCCCGTGAACTCCTGATACGCCTTTTAAGGGCAGAGAGAGAGAGAGAATGGGGCGATAGCGCAAGCAGGCGGGATAACAGAGGGGTCTGGCCAAACACCAAAGGCGTGAACAACGGACGAATTATTTTATTGCCACGGCCACTTCCCGGAATATTGCGCGGAAATTCCTCACTCGCCTTAAAAGTTTGGAGGGGGGGAGTGAAGAAGGCACAAATAGTGGCTCAATTCGCATCCCCTGGCTGTGGAGAAGGAGCCTGGCACCCGCGGCGGCGGGGCAGGCCATGCAAATGTACTCACGGGTAGTCGAAGCTGTGCTGCGAGTTGAAGACGATGAACATGCGCTGGTAGAGCTGCTCGAAGAACTGATTGAGCGCGTCCTCCAGGTCCACCTCCCCGTGGTCGTAGTACTTCTCGAGGTGGTGAAAGAAGTCGATGAAGACGTCGGAGTTGCGTTCGTAGATGATGCCGTAGGTCTTTTGGAACAGCTTGTGAAACTTGAGCTTAGACTTGGCCAACAAGTCTGTGAAAAATTCTGGAAGAGAGACAGAAAACTTGATGTCATTCCAGGACAGTCACATGTGTGCTCAGCATGCATCAAACCCCACTCTGGGAAAAATGAGCTGATAACTTCAGGAAGGCCGCAGGGG
>JAAUXU010157144.1_pt1 | contig 23329 bp, 34 predicted proteins | sample 7278151 | NCBI WGS metagenome assembly JAAUXU01 (sample SAMN14350113, study PRJNA611818) | marine sediment metagenome | isolation source: surface marine sediment (1.8m) | place: French Polynesia: Moorea | collected 2018-08 | reverse complement strand
GTACCACCACTTGTACCACATTTCCTCCCAGGATGCATCAGGCAGATTTCTTACTAGCGGCCACAACAAGGCCCTAGAGAGCAAGAAGCCCAAGGGTAAGCAACAGCAACAGACTCAATATGGTGCCAAAGGAGTGGCAGACAGAGTTGGACCACAGCAAGAGAAGAACATATGGCTCACCCTCATCGACTTCCTCTCCTGCAAGGACAAGCTGCCAGTAGTGGCATTCACACTCTCCAGGAACAGGTGAGCAATGATGTGTGGATGGCATATGATTTTGTTTCTTTCTGTGAGCACAAAGTTTTGCTGCAGGTGTGATCAGAATGCAAATTTGTTGACCTCACTGGACTTGACAACATCTGTGGAGAAGTCTGATATCCATCACTTTATACACCGGTGTGTGCAGAGACTAAAGGGTTCAGATAGGAAACTGCCACAGGTAGGTCAGGATCTGAAGTGACATAACAATATGTTACATTGGGCATTCTTTAGGTTCTGCAAATGACTGAACTGTTAAAGCGCGGCATTGGCATCCACCACAGCGGCGTGTTACCCATCCTCAAGGAAGTGGTGGAGCTACTGTTCCAGCGCGGCTTTGTCAAGTTGCTCTTCGCCACTGAAACCTTTGCCATGGGAGTCAACATGCCTGCAAGGACAGTCGTCTTTGACAACATTAGGTGCAATCTTCAAACACATGAGCATGTGATTACAAACTATCCTGATCCTACCTTATATTAGGAAGCATGATGGCACAAGTTTTCGGACATTGAAACCAGCCGAGTACATCCAAATGGCTGGGCGAGCTGGCCGTAGGGGTCTTGACTCAACAGGCACTGTAATCATCCTCTGCAAGTCCGAGGTCCACCAGATCAATGAGCTCAGCCTTATGATGCAGGGAAAACCAGAGGAGCTGAAGTCCAAATTTCGACTCACCTATTCCATGATCCTGAACTTGCTCAGGGTGGAGCAGCTACGTGTGGAAGACATGATGAAGCGCAGTTTTGCAGAGAGTACAAATCAGAAGCTGAAACAAACCCGCCTGGACACTCTTCAGGAACTCAGGAATCAGTTGACAAAGATGCCTGCTGATGACAAAATGGGCAATGACAAAGAGAAGCTCTATGACTTCTATGATAAAGTGAAGAAGTACCTGGAGTCCAAGGACAAGTTCTGGACACTCTTGCTGAGCCATCCTGCTGCAGTGAAGGCTCTGACTCCAGGACGGGTGTTGCTGATCAACAGCCTCTGCTACCAGTATGTGAACAGGCCAGCTGTGTTGATCTCAGTCAATGTCCATACTGTGGTGAAGACATACAATGTTCTTGTGTTAAAGACAAGTGATGAGAACAAAATGGAGAGTGGACAGATTGATGAAAATTTCATTCGATTTTTCTCCATGCTAAGAGCTGTTCCTTCATGTGACTTTGCTCCAGACTCCTCGCATAAGATTTTGTCTATCTCAGACAAGCAGATCATTGAGATCATGACCAAGTTCATCAAGATTGATGCAGACAAGATTGTTGCAGACATAAAAAAACGAGAGATCCCCCGGTTCAGGTCTGATCCTCCAGGACAGTCAACTGCAAATGCTCTCCAGGAGCTAGTGAGAGTCCATGGGATTGCTGAAAGAGGTGAACTGGAAGGTATCAACATACTGAAGGAATTCAAGATCCAGGACTTGGACCAGGTCCAAGCAGTGTCAACCATGCAGATGCTCAGATCAGACTTAAAAAAGTTTGCTATGAGAAATGACCTTCCACATGACTTTGAAGAATTATTTTGCAGAGTCTATGACCGTAAGCAGTTGGAGGCACAGGTGGCTGCAGCAGAATATCTGGTAAGAAAAACATGTTGCATGATAGTGTTAATTGCTGAGTGAGCCATAAGTCTATTTGCACACTTTTGTGGACCTGCCAATATCGGAAGAGTTGAAAAAGTTATTCTTTAATAAGAAGTCAAATTTAATGTCAATTTTGAGGGAGAATTGGCAGCATTGCCAATATAGTTGGTGGCCACTCTGTCACCATGATCAAACAGACTTATGGCCTACCCAAAAGCACACAAGGTGGTTCAGATATATTCTGACTAATTTTCTTGCATCACTGAATTTGCATGAATATTGTGTACTTGCAACATGTACAACACATTCAAGCCAAGAAAGTGAAGCATTTATTTTGTGGTGTTCAAGCTGGTATCACTGCAAAGTCTTCATCACTTTCTCTGTCCTTCCATGTACTTACTCATGGCTGTTGTCATTTTCTAACGCGTTATCTGAGTCTCACATAGAAATGTGATCAAATTTGAAGAAGTGACAGGACTGAAATTTGTACTTTGACAGTGGTTCGTATTACTCTTGATAACCCTTTGGGACTAATTAATTATATAGTTCATTAAGTGTCAATATCTTATTTCAACAGGCCTCAAATCGCAGCCTCCAGCACTTGTCAGACTATGAAGCAAGGATAAAAGTGCTGAGGAAGATGCAATACATTGATGACACCTGCACCGTCTGCCTCAAGGGCCGTGTTGCCTGCGAGATGAGCAGCCATGAGCTCATGATCACTGAGCTTGTGCTTGACAATGCACTCACTGACCTCCCGCCAGCAGAGATTGCTGCCCTGCTCAGCTGCATGGTGTTCCAGCAGCGTAAATGTAGCGAACCCACACTCAACAAGAAGTTGCTGGAGGGTAAGAAGAAGGTCGAGATGTGTGCACAAGCCATTGATGCTGTCCAAAGGGAATATCGAGTGAACCGTGACGAGGCCACGGACTTTGACAATGACCAGTTTAACTTTGGGCTGGCAGAAGTGGTGCATGAGTGGGGATTGGGCCGTCCCTTTGCTGAGATCACTGCGCTCACTGATGTACAGGAAGGTGTGATTGTGAGGACAATCCAGAGGTTGGATGAAGTGCTGAGAGATGTGAAGGATGCTGCCAGAGTGATAGGGGACACCATACTGTATCAGAAAATGGACCAGGCCAGTGCCTGCATCAAGAGGGACATCGTTTTTGCTGCCTCACTCTACACTCAGTAGAGAGGTCGCAAAATTCTTGATGAGAAACTGGACAACAGCCATCGAAGCAAGTGATACAGAACGTGTTTCAGGTGCGTTCATGCAATACATTCTGTTATTGACTATGAGCAGTGATAACTTTTCATGTCTGTCCGAGGTCGTGGATGCCAGATTGACAGTTGAAGGCCAATTGCATGAGTTTCTTCTTTCCATCCAGCAATAAAGTCCATTCACTCTATGAGGGGACGCAGCTTACAGATTTAGTCCTCTCTTGCTATGCTCGTTGAAGTCTAGGTACTGCTCTCGTTAGCCTCTCTGGAATCGCATACCTTCAGAAGGGTCCTTTCAGGTCTCTGCCATAGAGATAGAAATTGTACCCTATGCCTTGTTCTATGGTCCATGTCTCTCTGTGTTCTGCTTTTAGGGAAAGGATATCTGACGACTCTGTTACTCTACTCAGGGTTGCCACTCATGTATCCTCGTAATGTCGTCTTGACGCACTGTTGCACCATGGCTTGCAACGGCTTCAATTGTCGTCCCGGACAGACTAGTAAGAAAGGCACAGTTCAGTCGGCTCGTAGCGAAAGAGGTGCTTGCATTTACTTACACTAGGACTAAGCTTACTCAAACACTTCGATTTCTCCTTGGTGATAGTTGAAGCGACATCATGGCAGGGGTTGACGACATTGACCAGTCTCAGAAACAGTCTCTGGTGGCAAGCATCAAGAATCTTATGGGGGATTTCATACTGTCAAAGGATTGCCAAGAATCACAGAAAGAGAATCATGGAAAGGAGATGAAGGAGTCAGCCGGTGATGACTCTGATAACGATGAGGAAAAAGAAGTTTGTAAGTTCTTTTTGGAGGGGAAATGCAGGTTTGGGGACACCTGCTTCAATCGACATCCTGAGGATCTTACGCCAGTGTTAGAGGTGAAAAATGATCCAAAGCAGAAAGCATCAACAGAGGAAGAATCTCAGGTACGAGCACTCATGCTGCTCAGTGCAGTGACTCCCCTGAGTATCATCATCTATAAAAAGTGTCACTTCTTTCTCGTATGCGCGTATGTAACCCTTTCCAGGACAATAACAAGCAGTCAATGAAAACAGCCATGGACGTGATTCATCGCATTCAGTGGGACGAAAATCTGCCTGAAGAATTCTTCATCATCGGCTACCTTGACAGGTTCAAAGGCATCGTGGAGGACAATTTCCAGAGCTTCAGCTGTTGGGGAGACCTGCCCAATGCAGAATACGATGCTCTGGCTATACCTCAGCACCGAATCCAGTATTCTTAGAGAATTCATAGTATTCTTCAGTATTTAACATGTCTTTCCTTCTAGGTACTTCAAGTACAAAGACACGATTGTGTGGGACAAGACTCAGAAGCTGGACTGTGTATTTGGCAGCACCGGGGCAACCACGCCGATACTGAAACTCCTGGACCAAATCGACGAGAGGTGAGTGAGAAAATACAAGCCCTGGTCCACTACAGGTCAATCGTTGAAAATGCTTGAACTGACTCAACTACCAGGATTGAGAAAGAAAAGCTGGAGAAGCACCAACAGCGCGACAACGAAGACAGTATTGGTTCACTCAGTGATTCTGATGACGACACACTGCAAGTGAACATCAACCCTATTGCAATGGACAACAACCGTCTCCTTGCCCTACCGGAGATGGAGAGGTCCACTCACTTCTTGGCCATCAGAATCACTGACAGTGAAATCAAGGAGAATATCAGACTGCTGCAACAACAGATTGTGGAGAAAGAAGAGGTAAATACGGAAATTCTGTGCAATGTGGAGGATGCTGCACTTATCCCTCGTGTCAGGCACTAGGTGAATGCTGCATGAAACTGGGGCTCTTGCACATCACTTTGGGGATGCTTCGCCTGTCTGATGACTCTGCCATTGCTGAGATGATTTCCGTGGTAGAAGACCTTAAGCCAACATTGAAGAACTACTCAGACCAACTGAAGTTGACTATCTGTGGTCTGGACACCTTTGGCCAGAGAGTGCTGTATGCCAAGGTCAAGCCCAAACCCAAAGAAGATCTTTTCTGGGAGTTTGTGAGCACTGTCTCAAATCGAGTGGCAGCAACTTCTGACAGCGTTGTAGTGACCAACAAGTTTGAGTTCCAGCCCCACGTGACCGTGGCCAAGGTGAGCAGGCCCATAGCCCGTCTCAGAAGGTCAAGATATATTCCTTCTGGTCACTACGAGGGCTTCGAAGGGATGACTTTTGGCGAGCAAACACTTGACAACCTCCAACTGTGCGTCATCGAGGCCACCACCAGATTCGACGGCTTCTACACAACGTTGAAAGAGGTCCTTTCTAATGAATAGAGTTGGGGCAAATTTGCAATTGCACATGATTTTGCGCTTTACCTTCATTTGGTCACGACTGCACGATGAGGGCCCACTAGGAAGGGGAGTCAGGGAGAAGCATTCCCCAGATTCCACATTTTGGCCAATTTTGCCAAATTGGTCAAAATGTAGAGGCAAACAACTACCAAAAAGGTGCAAAATCAGTCAAAGCTGTGTGGCGCTCTCTGCTGGTCATTACTTACATCAAGGACAGTAAATGTGTGAATATAAGTACGACTATTTGTCGACTAGTTCAAGAAAGATTCTTATTGTCCCTCATTTTCTGTTTGTGTCACCCATGCATTTTTGATTAGGAAAGGCTGATTGTGAAAAGAAACAATACTGTTTGTGTGTGCATTGCATCATTGACTGCTTGAATACGAAGAGGATGCAAGTCAAATACGTAGTTAAAGCAAGCTGGTAAAATGATGTTGTGCTGATGAAGAATACAGTACACTTGTAAATCTATGCATATCTAACAATCTTCTTTATTGTGCAACCTTCAGTACCAATTCCCTACCACACATCATTGTTTGTAAAGCATCACAGCAGCATTTCTCCACTTGTAAAAATTGTGTCCCGTGGCTGCAGTTGTAGGTACGATGCAGACCTTTGGTCATGCATTCTTAGAGAACACTAAAGAACGTCTCATCAGGACCCCGAGGTTGGACCAGTAGAGCCAAAGGAAGACTTGGTAGCACGAGATTGCAAACTGCCTCCAGCACCCGGTGATAATGACCCGGTACTTGCGCCACGTGCTGCCCTTGCACCGGCGGTAGGAGTCGTTGTTCAGACACCGCACGCATGCACGTGACATCTGGACCAGAGAACTCATTGAATTGGAAGTGCCCAGGGCGTGCTCGATGGAGCGAAGCAAGTCATTGGTCTTGAAAATGAGTATCATTTGGCGGTTCACGAAGGCCAGCACGTCTGCAATCTGCCTGATGTAGAGCTGGGCGTTGGCCTTGATTTCATCAGTCTGAAAGACATGGCTCGGAGTGTGTGGAATCCACCACAAAGAGAAAGATAACACTGACTTACTTCAGCAGAATTCTTCTTCTGTCGGTCTATGCCCTTGGTGATGGATGCCCACGACCTCCCTGACACCATGCAGGCAAAAAGGCCGTAGAGCTGCCCGACGCCCAGGTTGTCCGCATACTTCTGAATGCCTTCTTTATCGGCGCTCAAGATGCTCATCCAGAAGTTGGCATAATTTAGACGGAATTCGTGACTCAATTGCTGCATAAAACAGGAGGCAGTCGAGAGACAGTTGAGTTGGGACTTAAAACGACCATTACCGTGTACAAGCCATGATCCAGCAGAATGATGACGGCCTCTCCATGTTCTTTCTTGACAAGGACATTTCCAGGGTGAGGGTCGCAGTGGACGTAGCCGAATTTAAAGATCATGTCCGCATACATCTGACTGATCTTGGAAGACACTTCGAACGGATTGATCTGATGCTTTCGATAGTATTCAATGTCATTGATGAAGCCACCTGAAGAAAAACACCTGCATGAGTCAGTTGGCCTGGGCCCTCAGGTACATCTGCACATTTGTCGGGGGTTGAATTGAAAGGATTGTGACATTTCGATCACACTGTACAAGGTCAATTCAACACAATTCAATTCAAGGTCAATCACACACAGGCCAGCACACCTGAGCAGTACTCCATCGTCAACACTCGGTCAGTAGTGAGAGACCAGTGGATGTCCGGCACCCTCAGCCAGTCAAGGTGCTGAAGCAACGTTCCGACCTAAATTCACTCATGAAGGTTAAACTGCACATTGTAAGTAATTGATCCAATTTACCATTTCTGCATTCTTGGCTTCCTGAGTGAACGACAGCTCCAGGGGGAGGTTCTTTCTCATCTCATCTGCCAACCACATGAACTCAAACTCTGGGAAGAAGTATTTGACAGTTCTGACCAAGAAATCCATGGTGTGAATGTCCACAAAGGAATGTCTCTTCACGTAGCGATGCTGGACCTTGACGGCCACAACATCGTCACTATCACGCAGGACGGCTCGGTGCACTTGAGCAAGGCTTGCAGTGCCCAGAGGCTCCTCTTCAAACGAAGAAAACAATTCTTCTGGCTAGAATACAGGACGTTAGACATAGTGCACGATCGCACACTACAGCAACTCCGACTATTGCTCTACCTCTTGGAGCAGATCTTCTCGGATAACCTGGTAGATATCCCTGAGATCCATTTTTGGGGCCTTGTGATGAAGGACTCTTAAGGTATTAACAAATTCTTGAGGCAGAAGGTATTCAAGGGCCCCAATGTGCTGACCAACCTAGCAGCAAGTGGAACTGAAGTTACAGACAAGTCAACCAAGTACTGGTGCTTTACCTTTACGAAGCAGCCGCCATTATCTCTACACAGTTGGAGCAGCTTGTCCGCTGACCGCTGGTGACAGGCCGAGAGTGCTTGTTGGTAAGCGTCCGTGCGTCGACTGTCTTCGTCGGCGAAGTCTCTGAGAGTGCGCTTGTAGTCAAGTCCGATGGCACCGACCTTTCCAAAAATCATTTTAACAGCATGAAACAGACTTCGCTCGATCCTCCTACTCACGGTGACGGCTGCCCTGCCGAACCGGGCCGCACCCACGTTGTAAATGTCAAAGTCACTCTCATAGCCACGGTACAGGACATAGGAAGAGACAGTGGCGCCGCCCACCACCAGGGACAGCAGGTGCCGGCGGCCAAGAGACAGCATGACTACAAAGAGGAGGAAGCGAACACTCTACTCATTGGCTATCTCCCATGGAATCTGGAACGTGCAAACTGCATTCATTAGGAAAAGTGAAGGTCCAGGCTAAGGTTGTACTCCTACACTCTCGTGGGGGACAAGAGATTCAAGCACAAGCGGTTTTTGGCTCAATGTCTTTCCTAAGTGGACCATCGAAAACAAAATTTACCTGTTTGCAAGCTTATAAATGATGCACCAATCCTTTTCACATTCTCCACTACACTTCCCGGATTTTCTTGTGCTCTGTAACTGAATACCTGTCTCTTTTTATTATTTGTTGACATCTTCATATTCAGCGTTGCCAAATCCTTTTTGTTCACCACTACTGTCATTTGCGAGTCTACGGTTCTGATATACATATAAAGGATTCATGAGGGTCTTTTTTTCATTGAACCAACTTTCGGGCAGAAGTTAGATTAAAGGCACCTAAAACTTTCGATGGCCAAAGTCAGTCTTACGAATGTAGTTTTGAACTCCTTTGCTGTCAGAAAGCAAGTTACCAATGGGCAACGCCGACTCTGCTCCAGACAGAGAAAAGAGCAAGGTCTTCGTAGGGACTGTTAAAAGGGACTATCAACGCTCCCTATGTCTCTGTGCCTCGGTGTCCAAAGTCCTAGGGGGACTCGACTCGACTCGGTGCCTATCTACATCCTGGTGGATATAAGAAATAAACAAAACAAAGGGAAGTGTTGCCACCTATCTCGACTTTAGCGATCGAGAAAGATTCCATTCCGGTCGACAAGACTTCTAAATGAGGTAGCAAAGATCAGGAACTCCTGAAGGGTCATATCCTAATAAGTTATGGCCTTCATGGTCGCTCTAGGCTGTTGCTTCTGCCTTGGTGAAGTCTGTGCCCATCCTCGTCTCAAGCCCAAGAAAATTCAGTTCCACTGTTTGGCAATGCCCAGAACTCCATTTTGTTTTTGTTTTGGTCTGTGTTGACGAAATGGTAACCCTGTTGAATTCAGTTTATGCATCAGCCACACAGTAACGACCAGAGAGGCTAGAAAGGCTTCAGCCTCTCTAGCGGTGACCAGTAGTTCGTCGGCTCCCTGACCTGGCTCATCGGAATCTTTCTCCCCGTCTGCTGGACCTCTCTGTCGCGACTTAGCGACCGTAGCAATCCCTATAGTTTCGTCGACACCATGGGGAAGCGCTCGACGACCTCGACCAAGTCGGGGAAGTTCATGAACCCGACGGACCAGGCCCGTAAGGAGGCGAGGAAGCGAGAACTGAAGAAGAACAAGAAGCAGCGGTTGGCGGTGCGCGCGGCCGTTCTCAAGGGAAAGAATCCTCGGGACATCGTGGCCGAGCTTGAGAAGTTGGACGACATGGAGTTTAACGTGTTGGCCCCGCCGCCACTGAATGACAAAGTGCTGAAAGACAAGCGACGAAAATTGCACGAGACTTGGCAGAGAGTCATGCGCATGTACGAGAAGGAGGACGTGGAGCAATACGTGGAGCTGAAAAGGCTTTGGCATAGCTACCAGAACCGAAAACATGAGGTCGTGACGCACTTCGAGGCAGTGAAAAACGCACAGAATGTGACTCCGGATGAGATCCCACTGCCCACGGCCGCAGGTCCGGAGGGAAGCGGTGGCGACGGTGCCACTGAATCCATCCCGCTGCCGCCCAGCGCCTTGCTAAAGCCCAAGTCCAGCATTCTAAAGAAGCCGTCAGTACTGTAAGTGAACGTTGTTCAGTTTGTTGGACTGGACACTCGCAGTAGTCACTACCTTCTGCGACTGCTTTCATTTTTTCAGAGAGTCTTTGAAGCCAAAAACTTGTCCAGGGGTCCCCGCTGGCCCACCGCCTCTACTCTCGGAGTATGACGACTCCACAGAGGATGGCTTCGACAAGGAGAACAGCGCTAAGCTGCAACAACGATCCAAGAAGATCAGATTCGATGACGAAGACGATAAGCAACTGACCGAAGATGACGTGGTTGCGCCTGGAGAGGAGACTGGACCCCAGGTCGACGAGATACAGAGAAAAATGCTGCTAATGGCGGGACAAGACGTCGACCAGTACATGAAGGAGGTAAGAATATTCAATTGGGTTGAACTGTGAAGAGATGAGAAGTTTCATGTTTCTTAGATGGAGGAGGTCCACAGACAGACGCAGGCAGAGAAAGCAGTGGAGTTACAGAATCGTTTGGCACGCATAGATGGTGGCAAGAAAGTCCCTGATCAAGGAGGCTCTTCACAACCTGCTCCTCCTGGAATTGGCGAACGCCCCCGGGAGCCTCCTCCTGGTGCCCCGGCGAGGAATCTCTTCATGCCTCCGGGCGCCCATCCAGCCATGATTCCGCCTCGTCCACCTATCTTGTTTCGTCCGGCTCCGCCACCGCTGCGACCAGGGATGGCGCCGTCATCTGTGCGTCTTCCTCCTGGACCTCCTCCGGGTCGACCTCCTGCTCCTCCCGGCCCTCCACCAGGACGCCCACCCATGGGGATGATGGCGGCCGCGGTGGCGGCCGCGGCGGCCGCGCAATCTTCGCGCGCGGCTCAGGGCGGCGTCGTCAGTGCGGCCCCACAGCTTCTCAAAGAGGGCAAGTCGACCGCCGGCCAGAGCGTGATCGAGGCTAAGCCACAGATGAGGAATCTTAAGAGCGATATCACGAGGTTCGTGCCCACCAACGTCAAAATTAAGAGGGACGTCGGGCCGGGGGCCAAGAAGAGGCAATCTGGTAAGATGGATTTGCCGAGTCCAACATTGAAAGCGATTGCAACCATTTCCTTTTGTTACAGATCCTCTAGGAAATGTGTTCAGAGGACACCCACAACCGACCCAGCCGAAGCAGACGATGACCAAGGACGACGCGTACACCCAGTTCATGAAAGAGATGGATCAACTCATGAAATAGAACTTTCTGTTAATACTTGTCCTACAAATGTGGACTTTTGTGTCTTCAGCGATCGGTCAGTAGTGAATTGGCAACGCTGGTTGAGCAGCTGACGAAAAATCATCGCATTGCTTACAACACAAATAATTCGTCGTGTCCTGAGCAGCGACATCACTGGTTCTAAGTTTCATCATGTTTGGTGGCAACATTGCTGGAATGTGATGCTGACGACAAAGTAATACAAGGGCGTTTGACAGTCATGTCCCTCCTCTGCCTTCCGGTGGAGTTACTCCACCAGATCTTCGACCTTTTGCCCCTCTCTTCCCTTTATCAGCTGGGATCCGTGAACCGCCAGCTGCACCGGCTCATCCACCAGGACGACCACCTCTGGCGGTTCAAGGTGCGCTCTTCACTCAGACTTCTCCTCTTGGCGGGCGACTGGACGCCGCCCGATGAAGTCGAAGACGACGGAGAGGATGATGACAACATAGCCGGGTTGGTGCGCGATCCCAGTTTGCAGGGACATAAGGAGGTCTTCTTGCTCTACGCGAGCGAGTTTAAGGACGTGTTAAAACGTGACCGCGAACACCGCAGAGGAGCAGTCGTGGAGCCTATCGAGCGAGTCATCAGGGCATTCCTGCCCAAGTTCTTGCTACCGACCTCGCCAGCGCTTCGCCAGTTTCCCCCCTCCCGACTGGCGCTCTTCGGACCGGGAATCGAATCACCCAATACAAGACATCTTGTCCACAAGGTAAGAATCATGTAACCCGAACCAGATGGCTTCATGCTGGTGACATCATTTAGGTGATAAATTCCCACACGAGCGTCTTCGACGCTCTCTCGTTCATCCCCGGCCTCCCTGGTGGATTCGGCTCCGGCGTGAGGATCGACTTCAGGAAGACCCACATTTTCGACCTGATGTGCCTTTACACCAATTCTGCGCGGGTGAGAGAAAACCAAAGGGGTGTGGACAGGCTGCGGGCGGCCAACAACAAGCTCCTGGCTAAGGTGCGATACGGCGAAGGGTCGTCATTGTAGCTCAATGACTCATATTCTGAATTTTAGGACGTTTTAACGACGGAGGACGATGTTGAGAAGCTCCATTCTAGCGTGCTGAAACTGCTGCCGACCTTGGACGGGCTTATTTTTGCTGTAGACGCAACTCAACTAACTGTGGCTGCTGACCAGCAAGAGGTTGAACAGCAACTAGACTTTCTCCGGAGTGAGCTTGGACTCATGATTAAGGCAGAGGACAAGCAGGCTACTCCACTGCTCGTCCTGTTTTGCTTCTCTGGCGCTTCATGTGGCGCTGGAGCTGTGCCTGGCGTACGGAGCCTGGCGCGTTCGCTTGGCCTTACTGCGCTCGCATTCTCCAGGCCTTGGGCGGTCTTTGTGGTGGACATCGCAGATATGGTCGGCATGGCAAACGCGCTCGACTGGATGCTCTACCACTGCCAGAAGAGGAGAACAGACTTGGAGTACCACACGGCTCAGTCAGAAAAGCTCTTCTGAATACGTTTGGTGCTGAGAAAGAGACAATCGATTGACATGATTTCTGTGATAGAGATTGCTGGAACTAACTACCTAGTCGCACATAAGATTGAAGGTAACTGATATGATATTTTTGACTTTTCTCACCCCAGGTGCAATGGCGGTGGAGTGTACGTACGTGTCTGCCGGCTGCAACCAGTCTCCTAACTGCCTTGCTTTGAACGGCAACGTCGCTCTTTACGCTTCATGCAACGCGCTTGTTCTTGCCATGCAGAGGCTTCCTTCTCTGCCTTATGAAGTCCTCCGCACGTTCGTCGCACACGAGGAAGAAGTCACTAGTGTCCGTTGGATCGACAGTCAGCAATTCCTCACTACGTCGGTCGACAAGTCCGTCGTCATTTGGCAGATCAGTGGAGAAGATGCCACAGTTTCCGTCAGACTAGACGGCCACCAAGAGGCAGTGAGTGTCGCCAGCGGAATAGTGAGATCCAACGGGATCACGGTCGCCTCCGCTTCGGGAGATTCTACCATTCGAGTGTGGGCAGTTCGTGAAGGCCAGATCGATGCAATAGAGACGATTGACCTTCACTCGGGGCTGGCAATGGACCTCAAGCTGTGCTGCGTGGGCAACGACTCGCTGGTCCTATTTGCCGCCTTGGACGACTGCAAGGTGCACATGTTTGTTGAGAGTCAAGACGGGCGGATGGAACGGAAACACGTCTTACATGGACACGAAGATTGGATACGTTCACTGGACGTGTTCAGGATGCGGTAGAAGATCCTGTGCAGGAGATAAACTGCCTTGGTAAAAAAACGCGCTTTACCCTTAGGAATGATTTGCTTTTGTCGAGTGGAGGACAAGATGGCTTCATTCGAGTATGGCGTTTCTCTCATCGTTCCTCCCCAGACGAACGCTCCCTTCTCGAGACCGCTAAAGATGATGATGAAGACATCACCATGAAGGAAGAAATAATCACCATAGAGAAGGAGAACATCTTCTTCGCCGTTTCTCTGGAAACGGTCCTGGCTGGTCACGAGGACAAGGTCTTTAGCGTGCAGTGGAAACACGGGTGAGGCTTCTTAGCTCAGACATGCTTAGAGATATATATCCAGCTAGTGCTGTTCTTAAAGTGGCGCCAGCTGCGAGGAAGATCCTTGTCTGTTGTCCTGCTCCTTGGACAAGTCACTGATTGTGTGGTCGCCTCCAGCACCCGGTACTTCAGACGGTGTCTGGACTGAGAGCGTCCGTCTTGGAGAGGTCGGAGGCAACGTCTTGGGCTTCATAGGGGCGCAGTACTCCACAGTTCACGACCAACTGCTTGCCTACAGCTTTCACGGTGCTTTCCATCACTGGGTCAGGCATTCAGAAGGTATCTGGAGGCCTCAAGTGTCTTTTGGAGGCCACTTTCGGTCTGTGGCAGATCTTGACTGGGAGGAACAAGGAAGGTAAGACGCCATCTTGAACAGCATCTCGGCTGCGATAACCTAACGTTATATGTGACTGACGCAAGTGTATTCTTCATGTCGAAAAGGTATGTGATATCCGTGAGTGCTGACCAAACAACTCGCATCCACGCTCCCTGGAGGTTAAGAGATTCACCCGACGGTCGGGTTCTCTGGAGAGAAATTGCTCGGCCTCAAGTACACGGATACGATCTCAATACTGTGACAATGCTCCCCGATCACAAGATGGCCTCTGGAGCGGATGAAAAAATCGTGAGGGTGTTCGAGTCCACGAGGTCCTTTCTGGAGAATCTTTCTTCCATTACGGGACTTGAAGTGGAAACAAAGATGAGCAAGGTGGCTCAGGGCGCCTCAGTGCCATCACTAGGCCTCTCCAACAAAGCTGTATTCGAAGATGAGTCCCAGGTGGCAGACAATGAAAGGCACGTCAAAGATCAGTATCCGGATCATTACTTTAAACCTGAGACCTATTCTGAGCCGCCTCCGGAGGAGTCTCTGCTTCAGAATACTCTTTGGCCGGAGTTGAAAAAGCTATACGGTCACGGATATGATATCTTCAGTCTGGCCAGTGACCCTCGGGGATCGTTGTTGGCGTCAGCGTGCAAGGCTAGCAAGGCTGAACACGCCGAAATAATCCTTTGGGAAGCTCAGGGCTTCAAGATCCATCAGAGGCTGGCCGGACATAACCTCACCGTCACCCGGATGGCCTTCAGTCCCTGCGGCCGGTTTCTTCTGTCTGTTTCTAGAGACAGGACGTGGTGTCTCTTCGAGAAAAAGGCCGAGGACAACTGCTTCGTGAAAGTGGCCGCCACCGACAAGAAGACTTCCGTGCACCAAAGAATAATATGGGACTGTTCCTGGTCGGCGGACTCGACAGTCTTCATGACTTGCTCAAGAGACAAGAAGTTGGCAGCTTGGGCAAAGACAGGATCTGACAATAAAGAAGCAAGTTGCTTGGGCAACTATGGAATCGCCTGCAAGTCTCCGTTGACCCTGGCTCAATCAGTCACAGCCGTGGCTGTAGCGCCGGTGAAGACTTCGGACGGGCGGTACTTGATCGGTTGCGGCTTGGAGAACGGGAGCATCTGTTTGATAAAGTGGCGAAAGGATCCAGTGGGAACTGAGGAAGAATGGGACTTGCTGGAAACTTTAGACTGTGCCCGAGCCCATCATAAAGCAGTGAAGCGGCTAAAGTTCCGACTGTTAGATGACAATGACGACGGCGGCAACGGGCGGCTGTTGTTGGCGTCCTGCAGTGATGATCATTCCGTAAGGATATTTACAGTTTTTGTACGTGAGGTCCAAGCAAAATAAGACTGTGCTCTCTTACTTCTGCGGAGTCGTCATAGCTGCTCCTTCGTCAACACTTGCGGTACAAGCTAGACTTCCGCCCTGGCCCCGTTTGCGCTACTCGAACCCATTGATTTTGCCTTCTTTAGTATGAAGATGGTGATCGTGCAAAGTATAAAGACGTTCTAGACCGACGAGAAGGGGAAATCATTGTCAGGCTTGCACATGGAGCAGGTCGTCATGGACGATTTCTTGCCAACGTTCATATGATCCCAAAGATTCCTGGAGTGTGAACATGAGTAACAGCATCTCAACCAGCGCATGATCATGTCGACGCTCTTCAGGATCATGAGACGGAGTAGGAAGGGGACACTCAGTATGATCTCGTTGCTGATGTAGAACAGACAGAGAGAATCCTTCGTATCGGAGAAACCTTGGTCATGAAGAGGGTATCATTTTACATTAATATGAGCACCATGGAGGACTTTTGGCCAGCAGTTTGAACTAGCCTGGCTTTGGGAAGGCCAAAACTTAAGGTCCACAATGATTTTATTACTACGGAGGCAATCATAGAACTTGCATCTCTCTCCCACATTCATCCTACGTCGAATAACGACAACGAGCACACTCATGATTCTTTTCACCGTTGTTGGTAGTTGTAGCTTGCTTCCCTCCTGCTGTTGCACGACGGCTCCTTTGCGCCCTCCAGACACTGGCAGGTGGAGGACGGCTTCCACTCTAGAGGCGGAGAGCAAGTGCGGAAGAAGTTGGACTTGTCCTCGATCACCTGCAAGTGGATCATCATGTCGCAGTTAAGCGAAACCAACTCCGAGGACAAGGAGAGGAGGCGGCGCTCGGTCTCCTCGTATTCTTCTTCCACATCTGAGGACGAAGAAGCAAGCGGATTACATTGAAAGGACGCCGTCAAGACTCACTCTATACCGTTAATGCTCCGGAGTTTGTTGGTGGCGGAGGTGGCCAGCTGGTTAGCGCGCCTTTGCAGATCCACTGCTTGGTCCTTGGCGCTACCGATGACCTTGGTCTTCTGCTCCAAGCTGCTGCTGACATTTTTGAAATCATTGTTGAGCTGATAGAGCACAGAGGTAGCGGTGAACGCTTTCTGCTTGGCGCTGGCAGCAGCTTCTCGTGCAGCCTTTACGCGATTCTCGTTTTTGATGAAGTCCGTCTGCAGTGTCTTGTGTCGAGCGACCAGATCGCTCACGTCCGCCATGGAAGAATCAGACGATACTATGGCCTCGTCCATCTTACTGGCAATCTAAAAGGGGGGAAAGACGTCGATGTTGCAAGGGGGAAAGACGTACTTGCGTATACGTGAACAGGATTGACATGATTACCTGCGAAAGATCCTTCCTGGCCTCGTCGATGTCCTCCTGAGCGTTCTGAATGGATGCATCTGCCCTGTTCTGTGCCTCCGAGGTCTCACTGAGGAACTGCGTCACCTCCTCGGCATGCTTGAGCTGCTCCTCTGCGTTTCGCTTGGCTTCGTCAGCCCCGATTTTCAGCTCCTCAGTGCGGCGCAAGTCGTCGTTGGTGTCGTCTAGGATTTGGTCCACGTCGCTCACAGAATCGATCGCCAGGTTGATCTCTTGGCCAAGTTGAAGGATCTCAGATTCAGTCAGATCCATCTCGGCTTCCAGACACTACATGGGGACCAGGGAGCACGTACAGCATGAAGGAAGAGCAACACTATCATCACTTACTTCTGCTATTTCTTTTCGGACGTCTTCCGGAGTGGCTTTGTCCGAGACCGTAAACTCTTCTATAGCCTTGACCACCTCATCAACCTTGTCCACTTCTCCCATGGATCGATCCTTGGCCTCAGCGGCACTGTCGTAAGCCCTCTGCGCTGCAGCTTGAGCAGCCGATGCCTTCTGCTGCGCCTTCGTCATGTCAAGCAACACCTGCTCGGCCAATCGGTCCTGTTTGACCAGAGACTCGTCCGCTCCGCGAGCAGAGTTCAGGGCCTCCTCCGCCTTGGAGAGGGCGCCATTCAAGCACGACAAGCCTACACAGATATGGACCGATCACTGTACCAATCCCCAAAGCCTCCCTTCACCATGGTCATCTCCCTTACCTCCACATTTGCCGTCACACCCGGCGCCGCCGCACAACTCGTCGCACGGCTGCTCTATGGACGTTTCTCCGTCGCAGATCTGCTTGTTCAGTTCCGGAATCTTGCTTTCCAGAGAGGTGACCTCGAGCAAAATGTCGTCCAGCTTCTGCCTGTTCTGCTGCTGTGTGTTGCTGAACTGCTCGCGAGAGCTGTTCATGAGCGTCTCGGTGGCCTTACGCTGGACCTTGGAGTCGTCGAGCATCCCGTTCTTCTCCTCGATCCGGCGGACCTACAGCAGCAATGTGATAAAGCACGCCCAAGGAGGACGTCATAAACAAGAACACCTTTTCAGCGGCTCCATCCGACCTCTGCTTGGCTTCTCTGGTCAGGTTCAGCGCGCCCTCCACATTGGCCTCCTGCAGTCTCGTAATTCCCTCCTTCATTTCTTGAGCGTCCAGCTTCAGGTTATCGGACTCCGAGCGGAGAAACTCGAGGGAAGAGGACCCTTGAATGATGCTTTGCCTGATCGTGCCTAGGTCATTGTCAAGAGCTTCCAGGTTGGCAGTGGTGTCCCCAAGAGCCGCGCTGATTCGGTCGATCTCAGCCTGGACACCTAGAGAGACAATCCCATGATCCAACATTTACGTATGTAGCGCATGGGTGCACATACCGACCAACTCTTCGTTCGAGATGGAGGCGCTGGTCAAAATGGTCTTGACCTCCATCAGCTTCTCCTCCATGTCTTCGAATGACGTCTTGTACCGGCCTGTCACGCCAGTTACCTTGACCCTCTCGGCCTGCTCTACCTGCGTCGCAGTGTGCTCTTTGAGGTCGACGAGGATTCGATCCCAGTTAGTGAAGCACTCGCCGCACTCCACGCACCGTGGGATGTCCGTATGCGGGATCCGCCGGTCCAGCACCGGGTGGTCCACCGTGAGCGGCGCCTCCTGAACGAAGCCGCGGGCGCATTCGTCGCACTTCTCGCCGCCGATGCCTAAAAGCGTGTGTTCAAAGTCAGTACGAGTACAGCATGTTGGACATATGTGGATGCTTGAGAGCCACCACCAGAGAAACTTTCATGCAAAGACTTTTCCAGAAAGTTATTAGAACACTTTTTAACTATGACACTCTGGAATCTGAAACGGATGAGAAGGTACTTGCATAAGTTGTTCCTGGAGATCAAGGTGTAGTTCAAGGTTACCTTCCAAACAGATGCATTTTCCTGAGGCATGGTCGCACTGGTACGACTGTGAGCCCTGCGGGTTGCAGTTGCAAGGGTAACACTCAACCCTGGGGTTTCCCCAGTAGTTCTCCTCGCACTGGTCGCACTTTCTCCCGCCGAAACCCTTCTTGCACTCGCACTGGCCGGTGTACTCGTTGCACTTCTCGGAGGTGGAGCCCACTGGGTCACACGCGCAGGCCTCGCAGCCCTCACCACTAGCTATCTTCCAGTGGTTCTCTATACACCTGTAGGGATGAAAGCATGATCATTCCTATACATATAAAACGACAATTTGTTCATCACTAATGATTTGGTTTTGATCACATTTGCTGTGATCACATAAATTTTTGACTACACGTAGAACGCGTAGCACTCGTGCTGCACGAAGGAGCTGTCGATTGAGTACTAACTTGTCGCACGCCTTGCCCTCTACGTTCGGCAGGCAGTGGCAATCCCCCGTAAAGCGGTCGCAGTCGAATCTGTTCGGATCAGTTCCTAGCATGTCGCACTCGCACTCTCCGCACATGCCACCGGTGGCATTCCCGAAGAATCCGGGCTTGCAGAATTCGCAGTGGTCGCCTTCAGTGTTGAAGGTGCACTTCAGACATCGGCCGGTCTGCGGGTCACAGTTTCCTGTGTCCGTTTTGATCCAGTTGGAGTTACAGTTGCAGCTGACGCAGGACCCGCCGGGGATCTCTGGGTTACCGTAGAAGTTGTCTGAGCAGACGGAGCATCGAGCGCCTGAGAGAGCGAGCAGTATTAAAAAGAAGGCCTTCATCACGGTCACCACCCCAAGCTGCTTACCAGAGTAACCTTCGTCGCACTCACAGACCGGCTCGCTGGTGTTCGTGTCGAGGTAGCAGATGTCGGCAAAGGAGTGGCCGCTTGCCTTAGTGTTCGGACACGGACACTCCCTGCAATTGATGTCCACGCCCAACCGGGGGTCGCCATAGTAGCCGTCCAGGCAAACCTCACAGTGGAATCCGTCCGTCCAATCTCTGCAGTCGATGCATTTGCCGGTCTCCGCCTCACAGGTAGGGGCGTGGCCGTTGCATTCGCACTGCTGACAGTCAGGGAATTTCCAATATCCCGGCTGGCACTCGTTGCAGCGCCTTCCGTACGCGTTCGCGGCGCAGTTGCACTGGCCGTCGGTCTCTCGACAGAACGGGTCGAGGGAGCCCTGGTTGTGGCAGTTGCACGCTAAGGAGAAACAGCAAAGCTTAGACGCATTCACTGATGCTGTTCACAGCCATACTCACGTTTGCATCCGTCCGCTCCAAATCCATATGTTCCTGGATAGCACATGTCGCATCTCCTGCCCATGACGTTCTTATTGCAAGGACACTGACCGCTGTACTTGTCACACAGGGTCGATTCCGAGCCGGTGACGTCACACTCGCAGGGCCGCTCGAGGCCGCCCTCGAAGGCGTAGTAGGAGACAGAATTGAGCAACCGCTTGCACTCCTCAGGGATGTCCGACCGGGTGGCAGACAGAAAGTAATCTCGGCAGCCGAGGGAGTCGAACTCTTCGCGCAGATGTTGCCCAAACTGGGGATCGTCGAAGATCTCCATGCTGTCCGTCCGGGGTAGCAGGACGATCTATCGGACGTGCAGACATTAACGGACTTGGCCTCGTCAGTACATAGTTGTATATTTACCGAGTCCACCAGTATGCTGGCCTTGAGATCCGGATTAGCTTTATCGTAATGGTCAAACTTCAACTTGAGTTCGTATCTCTGCCCTTCCTCCAGACAGAAGGGCGCCGGCACCAATGCGTGTCGCTGCTCCGGTGACATTTGGAACTCGACCGGCCCGTCCTGGGTCTCGTTGCATTTGCCCGAGGGATCCGTCGGACCATCGATGCGCGCAAGTTCCGCCGTTGCGTGCTCCCACACATTTGGATGGTTTGGGTGGTGCTCGTAGCGAACTACGACATCGTAGTCGAGGTCGCGGAAGATGGCAGGGATGTCAAATTTGAGCGTGGATCCCTCGTAGGACCGCATGAAACCAAACCCGGTCCAGGTGGTCCCGTCGGGCACCGAGCTTGGCTCGCGACGGATGACCTTTGTTGGCTGTTGGCAAAAATGCAATCATGCAGTCAGTGGAACAAATCAGGAAGTGCATTTGTCTCACCGGGTTCTGGCTCCCGGTGGCCATTTCACCCTCGAAGAGCAAGAAGTCGAGTGCGCCGGAGTAAAACCCGTCTGCAACCGTGTCACAGCGTCTGCCGCCGACATTCGGCCTGCACTTGCACTGCCCCGTGATGACGTCGCAGTGCTGATCGGTCGCGCCGCCTATGTCACACTCGCAGGGCATGCAGCCGTTGGGGTTGTCAAACGACAGCCCGTAGTGGTACTCCATGCATTGGTCGCAGTCTCTTCCCACGACGAAGCGCTTGCAAGTGCACTCGCCGGTCTGCTGGTTGCACCCATCATTAGAAACGATGCCGAGCAAGTTGCACATGCATTCTGAAAGACAAGCAAGCTGTGCAAGATTCATAGCTACGTCTAGAGCTGCGTCGTGTACCTTGACAACCGTCAGGGTTTTCTTTGGTGAAGTTCCAAAATCCGTTCAGACACCTGTCGCACCTCTGGCCACCCACGTTATCCTTGCAGTGGCACTGCCCGGCAACCTCCTCCTCTAACGGTACGGTCATGGCGTCGCACAAGCCATCGTCCGTGGTGCCGTCAGGCTCGCAGTCACACTCTTTTAAGGAATGGAGCCGATTGATCACACGTGACACAAATTTACTCCATTAGCTTACGCTTGCAGATATTGGCGTCGGTCAGATCCAGGGTCGGGTCCTGGTAGTACCCTTCTCGGCAGAACTCGCAGTAGGTGCCCTCGGTGTTGTGCATGCAGTTTTCGCAGACGCCTCCGCTGACGTTACCATTCGCAAGGTACAAGTAGTCGTTGAAGAAGCAGGAGGTGGCGTGTTCGTGACAGTTGCATTCTAAAAATAAAAATTAAGTTATCCCTGTCATTCATTACACATTGGTGCTACTCGTTCGTCTCACTCTTGCACTCGTTTCTCTTTTTGCCCGTTGCTGGCTGCCAGGGCACGTCGTTGTAGTCGTCGAGGCAGTACTCGCAGTTGTTGCCCTTAGTGTAATGCTGGCACTCACACTTTCCGTGCACCATGCCGAAGATGTCCTCGTCTTCCTCTCTCTCAGGCAGACAGCGCTCGGCGTGCCCGTAGCACGAGCAGGAGCCGCGCACGGTCATATCGTAGATGGCGTAGTAATACTTCTCCTACAAATCAGTATGAATGCAAGTCAAGGACGACGGGTTTTTCTATTTACAGAAGACATCACCATCTTGCTCCAGTACTTGGCGGACCACTGGACCAGCACTGTTCTCTCACCTTGATGTCCAACCTGTCTGTCTCGAGGTTCTCGTCGCCCAAAGTGTGCAGCTTGGTGAAGTGGATGCGAAGATTTGTGGTCTTGAGGAGATCCTGCACCTCCTTTGAGTAGGGGTTAAACCCAGGGCTGTGAATGTTGATGTTGGGCGGCAGCACCCTGTAGATGACCGAGCCGAGTGTGCTGGGCGTGACGCGTGAGTAACGCGACTGACACACGGTTTCGTTGAGGTATCTTGGCGCACCCTCGTGCACCCCGGGGAAACTTCTGGCGCAGTCGTCAGCAAAATACCTGTGAGTCTTCCACTCCGTTCCCCAGTTGAACGACTTCTCGATGTACATCGCGGCCGGTCTAAACGTCTTGAACGTGATGATGAGATGGGTGACGTGAAACTCAGCCCCGAGGTCAAGCTGGATTGTCACGTTCTCCTGGCCATTTTCCGCCTGCCACCATGTGCGGTACTGCTGTGCGGGGTTTGCATCGGGCGGCTCCATCCGGTATACGATGTTTTCGACGCGGTGCGAGGCCCTCGGGTTCGTGGTCTTTCCCTCGTCCGTCGAGTCGCACCAGAAGCACTTCTCGTCCTTGCGCGAGTAGTCGAGATGTGAGAGGATGCAGTATCGCGACTTCCGGTCCAACCCGCACGTTGACGTCGCGCTCAACTTGTCTTGGCGACCGATGAGAAGGTTGCCGGTGGCTGGGTAGCAGGAGCTCTCCTGGCACCCGCGCCTCACCGGTGTGTAGCTCTCTACAAGGTTAGAAATAGCAGAAAGAGAGGAAGGTTTTCCCTTCACCGACGACTACGTCGTGAACAGCCGTCACCAAACTGAACCATAGCGGTGGAACTAGATCATTAAGGGTGCAGTAATTAGGTCATTAGCGCTACCACCAGCCAAGCCGGACCCTCATCCATATGGATCTGGGCAGGATTATTTTACAGCGATTGATCAAGGATTGCACATGCGATCTGTACGTACAGGGGGACTTCGGATTGCCGGAGCGAGGAAAGGCTGCAGAGAGAGCATCTTTACAGTACTCCTGATCTCTTACTCATCAACGACTTTGTCGGTGCTGCTTTACCTGTGCTTGATACTGTAAGGCTGATGAGCAAGATCACGCCCAACCGCCGTCCTGCGGCGGCCGACGGCGGCGCTCTCGACGTCGACATGGTTGTACTACTACAGTCACGGCCTGTCCATTCTGCAGAGGACCAAGGGAAATCCTCTTAGTCTTGACATCACAACACTAACGCACCAGGGCGCGCGCAGACACACACATCAATAAGATGGTTCAACTACACTGTAGATTCAGATCAGTTGCTCTAAAGTAAGATTGCAGCATTTGCGGGCGAGTGGGAGGGGAGAGAGGAGGAGGGGGGGGATTTGTGGGGGGCCCGCCCGCCCGGGGCCCGGGGCGCCGCGGGGGGGCCCCGGGTGGGCTAGGGGGGGC
>JAAUXU010036387.1_pt1 | contig 23329 bp, 25 predicted proteins | sample 7278151 | NCBI WGS metagenome assembly JAAUXU01 (sample SAMN14350113, study PRJNA611818) | marine sediment metagenome | isolation source: surface marine sediment (1.8m) | place: French Polynesia: Moorea | collected 2018-08 | reverse complement strand
TTTTACGTCCACCCCCCCCCTTCCCACCCCCCCCTCGGTTTTCCTTCCATAATTACACCGTCACTTTACCCCCCCCCCCCCCCCCCCGTCTTTCCCCATCCCCCCCTTCCGTTTTGTTTGTTATTGCAGAAGCTGCTATGATGTTTGTTCTATGGCTACTCAACGACATAACTCACACACAGCACACTTCACACAAGCTTCTTCCACAGTTGACATTCTTTTTTGCATCAATGCTACCCTTCGATCGGATTGCAGAAAACTATTTTTTGGCACTATGTTTGTTGTTGGCCTTGCCACCACTTTCTTTTCTCTCCGTCTGTCTGTCTGTTTGTCTGTGAGTCTGTCTATCCCCAAGTCTTTCTCCCTCCGATCGATAAGGTTTTCATTTTCCTAATGGAAAGGAAGGGAAAGGTGGAGACTTTCGTGCATTGCGCGCTAACTTTCGCTTGCATTTTGCCGCACACCACTGAACTTGCACATATTTCTGCTCAGCGAGGCCGCGTTCGTCGGCACGGCCGGGCAGAGAGGCCAGAAAATTCCGCAAGTGTAAGCGCACCCTGCAGCTTTACTTACTGTGTAATCTCATTGCTGACGGCGCGCTCAGGCAAGCACAAGAGAAAAATTGTTTGTCATCGTCGTCACAACGTGCCTTTCTCACTCACTGTGGGATTTTATGTACGAACATACATTTTTTTTCTCCCCTGCTTAAATATGAGCAAATGATGCACAAGCACTTAAGTGCTCGGGAGATGGCGGCCAATCTAGCCCAGGAGGATGCGATCAGCTAATGGAGGAAGTGTTTGATGAACTAAGAACCGGGTGACTCGACAGAAAAAAGTGAGTCACTACAGTGCACGAGACGTGTGCTGCACCGTATGAGTCAAAAAGGGCGGCGTTGAATTGACTCCTACTTCTGGTCGGGACACTTTTTTTTGACTCACGCCATGTACACAAAGATAGAGAGAAGCAGGAGAAATTGATGACACCTCCGTTTTCTTCCAGATGCGCGGCTGCTACGACGACTTCGGCCCCTATCCGGCACTGCCGCCGCCGCCGCCGGCGCCGCCTACGTCCGGCACGCCCGCTTCTTTCAGCGACCACGAGTTCTTGCAGCAAGAGCAGCAGCTGGCCTTCGACGAAGGCCAGCAGAGGCTGAACGGCAGTGGCATGGTGAAGCAACCTCTGGACTCGGCGGGCTACACACTGACTAGCCTGGACGCTGCCAGCCCTATGGGCAGTGAGGCCTGAGCATTTTGGTCCATGATGATCACGATGAGTGCGTACAAGAAGAGTGTCTTGCCTCTCTGTGTCTCCCCCATCACTTGGCGTCGCCCCCGTTGCTGACATTGAGGGAAAGGTCACTTCTTTCTTTACCAAAAAAGCTCCCTAAGTTTGGTTTCGGCACTACCGTGAGTGTGCTTCGTTTTGTACCACAGTTTAAAAGAAATTCCCTTTAAAATTCTCTCCTGTTTTTTTGCTTCATTTTTCGGAGAAAACCCAAGCATTTTGTGATAAAGTCCGCAAGTCAGAGACACTTGCACAATCGATCCTTGCTTGTACCTAAATTGGTCGTCGTTGAAAAAAACCTGATGTCTTTTTCTCCGTCGTCTGACCGACAATGGATGATTGTCGTAACCATGGTTGCCACTGTTATTAAACCTTCTCAGTGAATTCGTCCATCAATAAATGAAAAGATAAAAATCTCCTCGGCGCGACAGAGTTTATGCTTTATGCGTGCACCAAGTTAGATAAGAATATGTACTAGGCTGGGTCCATCTTTCGTAAGTCTGGACTGGATTTGTTACTAGGAGAAATGATTTTGTGTCACTTAAAGTTGGAGCTGTTCTTTGGCACAATAAGGACTGGAGGATGTAGAAGAACTTTCATGGGAGAAATGGGTCAAAGCTCTCTTTTGGGTGGTGGCTTCATTTGACACTGTCTCCACCATTTGACAGCAACGCTAAGGTGCTCTCAGTCATAATCCAGAATTTCTACTTTCTGACCTGGCCTAGTACAAACGCTGTAATGGGGAGAAAGTATGTCATACATCACAAATGTTGACAGTAGCACCCCGCGGAACTTTGTTCAGGGTTGCCACACGGCCTGGACTCGTGAGTCACGAACTAGGTGTGGGCCGCCCGGACAGAACTTGGTCATGGTTGCCAGCGTTTCCATCGTTGAGCGACCACCCTGCGCTGGTACATGAAGAATTCAGCAAGGTCAGACGTGGGTAACGCGGTCAGGGACAACAACGAGAGCAGAAAAAAACCCACAAAAGAGGGCATCGAACATGACCCCTTTTTTTTCTTCTTCTTCCTCCTCTTCAGCGGGTGCGTAAACATCTCCTGAGCAGCTTAACCGTTAAAAATACTCTGTAAATTATTAAACACAGCCCCGACGTGAGCTTCCTCCCCACGTCTGCCTTGTTTACTGGAAGAGTGCACACAAACACACGCAGGATACATCAGGGAGAGTTTATCTAACCCAATAAACCACTCAGAAAAAGCTTTTAAAAGTCGGAGAGCAGAGAGGAAGCGAGGAGAAAAATAGAGTTGTTTTTTACTACGCCTGAGAGGGCAAAGAGCCTTTAATGCCCTATCCGTGTCACTCATTTTTTTCTCCATCCCTCCCCACACAAACGAGCGAGCGGTTTTTAATGCGGCTTCCCATATGTTGAAGCGCAGCTCTGCTTCTCCGACCTGGGGGACTCCCTGATCAGGTCCTTGGACGCGGAGGACTCCAATGCTTGTCTGCTGCAGATGCTTGGCGTGATTTTGCCTTGTTCCTGCGCGACTTGGACAAGCGGAAAGAGGCAATCCATGTGCGAGTTCGCAACCCCCCCCCTCTTAATGGAATTGTCATCCATGTCTTTTTTTGTATCTGGCATTTTATCGTGACCAGGGGTAAAAGCTTTTTCCCATAATTCCTCCGCGGCTGCGCCGGCGCGCACACACGCCGACTGTGCATACACGACGGACAGCGCAGCAGAGTTATCTGATGAACAGTGGTGCCGACACCATAACTGTTGTTTGCATGTTTTTATGCGGCTCTCAAGGAACAAGAAGTATGAAGCCCAGACGACGAGAAAACCGTCTATTATAATAATCTCTTCCTCAATTACAGCTGTCCTCAGTTGCTGCCAACTGAACTACATGGATGAGAACTTCATTTGGAAAATATGCATGTCTGAAAATTGCATGTAGACGAACTACATTGAAAGGACTATTTTGCGCGAGAATTGCACATAAAAGAACTACAGACATCAGAAGACTTTGCGTAAGAACTGCATGTGTCAGAAGTGCTCACAATGGGATGGCATACAATCACTACACGCTGAGGAAGTGCATACACACAAGTCCTAAAGAATCACTTGCCTGAGAACTACTCACAGTAGTCACATACACGATACATATGGGGACTGCAGACATTGGAACTATACACATGAAGTGCCCTCACGTGCTCTACGTGCTGGAGAACCACATACATTAGAACTACACGCACGGGCTGAGGATGACATGTGTGACGTTTGTTTCTTCCTCTCCTTCTTCGTCCCCATAGATGCGGAGTGTCTCTACCCTCCCAAAAAAAAGCACAATCTCGTTATGGTGGGCAGAATTCTACACATGCTAATGGTGTATCTCTTGTTCTGCCAAAAGAGCAACAACCACCTTGGTTCCCCCCCTATAAATAACAAGGTAACCTGATGTCTGTTTTCTCCCTCTCTCTCCCAAAACGTGATCATCATAAGGGAGTGGCTGGGGAGCCAAGAGGGAATTGTCCCCTGGGGTGGGGGGTACAGAGAGGGAGGGAGGGAGGGAGGGAGGGAGGGGTAGAACCAACGCATCTCTCACAGATGGTGGGGGAATTCTATATCGAGCAGCAGAGTCTGTTTTAAGGCTCTTCAAAAGCTCCTTACTTTGAGTCGCTCCTCTCATAAGGATAACTCAGCGTGACGCTTTGGGCTAAATGTCCCCTGTTCGACATCCTCAATTCGTGGCTAAAAAGAAGAGTGTGCGAGGCCTCACCCATTTAAGGCAGCTTTCCCGGGGAAAAAGCAAATCATGCTGTCTTCTGAGAGAGAATGGTTGGATGCACACAGACGGAATCCTGGATGAGATCGTCTGGTGGGTTTTTTTTTCTCTTTACCCAGGGAAAACAGATCTCTCTTTGCCTCCTTCTCATGTGCGCTCGTTTCTATCTGCTCGGGAGCTTCATCATTATTTGCTCTTTTCTCCCCCCCTTCTCTGTGCCGACTTCAATAGTACTTATTTTGCGGAGCTCTTTGAGGAAAGGAAATCTGGACAGATTTGGGGGGGGGGAGCTCTGGTTGGGTCCGGTGGCAGCCCTGGAAGTGCCAGACACCGAGAGGCAGACCTGGAAGGACTCTGCTGTGTCCAAGGAGCACAACCCGGCCGGCCCCCAAGCCGTGGAGTGTGACGACGCCCCGAACCTCGACTGCAACGACAATCATTGCAGCAGGGGAGGGAGGGAGGGGGAGAAAGAAATGCAAGAGAAACACAACAGAGGGTGGCTGAGGGAGAAGAGGGCGCTAAGTCTGTAAGCAACTCACTGAAAGCTTTTACTCTTCTTCTTCCCCTCTAGGAGGGTCTTTCCCCAGTACTTGTACGAAGACGACGACTCCACCAGACAAAAAAAGGCGCCGCAACAACAAAAAGACAGTCACGAACTTGTTGTCTGCCTGCCCTCTGACCTACCTACTCGGACCAAGTGTTTTCCTACCTGATGCGCGCGTGCATCGTGTGTGAGAAGTAGTGCGCGGACTGAGTGAGCTCGGCCGACGCTCACGTGTGTGCGTCCCGTGTGTCTTGCGGAGAGAGAGGCGGCAAAGTCGGTGTAACAGAGAAAGAGAGAGAGAGAGAGAGAGAGCAACGAATTTCACTAATGGATATCGACCCAGAATGCTTTCACAACCCTCCTCTCTTCTCCTTTTTGCCTCCTACATACGCACGAGCGTTTTCTTGCCTGCCTGCACCGTGTGAGTCGAAAAGAGGGCCGTCCGTCGGTCGCAGCGTCCTCTTTGCGGCACACACGGCGCGCAGTGCAGAACTTCACTGCTACATGTGTGTAGTTCTGGTGAGCCAGCGTAGTCCTTGGGCGAGGAGGCAGAAAAACTCCAAGAGTACCGAGGACAGTCATGAGTCGTAATAATCGGTGTGACCACGAAAATGAGACCTCATATGCGCAATCACGATAAAAGCATTCTTTGGCACTCACTCCCGCAAATGACCCCTCCATAGTAATAATAACCTAATGGCGGAATCTACACGCAGGAAATGATAATTCTCTTTCTCAAAATGTGGGTCTCTCTGTGTACTGACCGACAATGTTTGCTGTAAGGGATCTCAAGGCAAACTGCATCTCCTCTCTCGCGGTGTTGTATTTGTTTCCCACTATTTGACTAGCTGTCACCGACGAAAACTCTCTCTCCGCTCTGTCTCTCTCCTCCTCCAAGAAACTGGAGCCCGATGGAGGGGATGGTTGGCGAGTGGGACCCTGTGTACACTGGCTTCAAGACCCACACGCACGAGCTGGAGGAGTTCATGCTTTCGACGAGGACGACGAGCGCGCTCCGCCGACACACCCACACTCATGTCAGCGGCAGCCGCTGTGAAGAAAGAGGAAGACAAACAAACAAACCATGTGACAGCGTCAACTGGGGCCTCTTTTTGCTCTGGCTCAACACACACAAGTCTGTGCAGTGACTCATCACAACCATCATCACGCGGGGCGGCTGAGAAAAGAGATACGCCTTCTTCCGTCCTCCCCTTCCCCTTGATATTTCCCGCCACCGCCTCCGCCGCCACCGCCGCCACCGCCTCCGCCGCCACCGCTGCCGCTGCCGCCGCCGCCGCCACCTCCGAACTCGGGTGTTGGCCTCGCGTTCTCGTCTTTCTACTGTTGACTGTGGCTTCTCGGATTTCGCCGCAGACGCCGCCAACAACCAGTTTTTTCGCATTAGAGGCTTTGGCAGAACAAAACGGGGGGCGGCGACCCCAGCTACTTTTTGGGCAGGCCTCGAGACACCCGAAGAGGGAAAAAAAGGACCATCTCGTGCGCAATCGTCTTGGGTTTTTTCCTCCTCATACGATATTGAGCTCTATTCGTAGGAAATATGGATGTGAGAGGGTTATTAACAAATATATTCTTTCTTTCTGTCCAAACACAACGCTCATCGGTCACCGTGAAAACTACACATAGATTTTTTCAGACACTCGCGCTCAAGTTCATATTCAGCACTTGGGTTGGTTTTTTTTCTCAATCTTTAACTGCAAAAGTCACAACTGCATGGCTAAGATTTGGGGATCTGTTGGGGGTTTTTTGGGGGGGCAGGCAGGCATATTTTTTTTAGGGAGGGCAATAAATAACTCAGAGAAAAGGAAGTTCGTCTTCTCGTCCATTCCGAAATGTTTTTTTCCTTCTTCATCTGGCCACAAAATCCATTGGCGGCAACTCTTGATGATTTCGCATATGTAGATGTGTGCAAAATAAGCATCAATTTCCTCCTTTTTTTGCCAGAACCCAATAAATAAAATTGAGGGCAAGATCAGAGGGTGGTGAAGTGGGTTGGGTTTTTTTTTGCAAAGTTATGGAGCAAAACAGAAAATGACGTGGAATTAATTGACTCTCTCTCTCTCTCTGTTGTCTTTCTTCTTCTCATGAGCGTTCAAGTATCGATCCCACAACAAAAGTGTTTTCTCTCTCATGTCATTTGTTATTAATTCTTGGCATACACACGATCCATCGCCTTATTCTTCCCTGATTTTTCTCTCCACGCACGTCCGCGCGCCGTGAAAAGTGCCTCTGATGAGCCTCGATTTATCCACGTCGAGAAGGAGGCAAAAAAACCGGGGGAAAATAAAGTCCGCCAGCACCACAAGGAAGAAACAAAGGAGATTTTTTTTTTGCCAGCCTCCTCTCAGTGTTTTTGTTTGTGCCGCCGCCAGCCCGCGTGCGCGCGCGCGTCCACGTGTGTGTGTGTGTGTGTGTGTGCTTGGACTCCTAAAGCCTCTCTTTTCCCTTCAGAAAAGAGAATTTCTTATTGCATTTCGTACTCAAACAGAGGGAAAAGATAAAAGAATGCAGCTTTTCTCCTCGTTCACCTCCCCCCCAGCAATAAAGAGATGGTGGCTGCCTCAGATCGGTATCGCATTTATAGTTCTTCCCCCCCCCCCTCGTCTTCCTCCTCCCTTGACATGTGTGTGCTCTTCTGCATGCTCCGACTGCGCGCAGTCCACGCAGCTGGGGCTGCCGATGCTGCCGATGCTGCTGATGCCGCCGGCTTTGAGTGCTTAGTGGTAATTAACGCTTGTCTCTAGATCCAGATTAAGAAAAAGTCGTCGTCGGCGTCGTCGTCGGCGTCTCGTGCTAGGAGATGCCATCAGACGAGGCTGATACGAAGATTCAAAGCGCCGCCTCCTGGGTGTCCGCCGCCACCTCCTCGTGCCGACTGATGACGGTGACGATGATTTTTTTTTCGTTTGTTTTTCTCCCAATTGCTGGCAGACTTTCCCCCCCCCCCCCACAAACTCTTCCTTAGGGTGCGCTTGCACATCTCAAAGCGACTTCTTTTTCGCGGCTGCTCTCAAAAGTGTTATCACTGCTGTGTTTTTGCGCTGCACACGGTGCCGAAGGCGTCGTCGGCGTCGCTGTCGGCGGCGTTGAAGAAGGCAGACAGAGAGAAATTATTATCAGTTTACGACCTGTTAAGGCTCATTTCGGACACAGATAAAGCTGAACTCTGTTGTTGTTGTTACTTGTGTTTGTGAGGGGGTCTCTTTGCTGCACAAAATCCGGGGAAGGAAGCTTTTGCTGTCTGCGCGAGTAGCGAGAGAGACAGAGAAGAATGAATGCTAAGATGGGCACACACACACGCACGCACGCACACACACACACGCACACAAATATTTTCTCCTTCTTCACTGTGCATGCACGTACATCTGCAGCAGCTCACGTCGTTGCTCTTGTGAGGAGTCCAATATTACAAGCATATCTTACACAATGTTTTTTTCATTCTTGTTCCACAACTTGTTCATCGCCTACGTGACGTTCACCGACTAGTCAATATACATCGTCGTCTTTTTGTTGTTTGTGGCGTCCTTCGTCTCACAGCGGCGCAGTCTCTGACTTGGGCGTCATGAGGCCGCCGGGCGGCGTCAACTCGCCGCCGCCGCCGCCGGCGTCCGAGTGGTGGTCGGCGCCCCCGCTACTGCCGCCGTCCAGGTTGTACGGCATGTCCTGGGGCGGACCTGGCGGAGGAGGACCCGGCGGGGGCAGCCCGAATTCGGGGCCGTAGGGCGGCGGGCCGCCGCCGCCGCCGGGCATCTCACTGCCCGGAGGCGGCCCGTTGGGTCCCAGTCCGGGAGGCGGGGGCGGGAGATCGCCAGGATGCTGGCCCGGAGGTGGAGGCATGTCCGGATAGCCGTGCATCTGAAGAGAGGACAGTGTTATAGCACGTATTAGGGAACACGTGCTTCATGGTACCATGTGTGTAGACTACAGTGTGTTTCAACAGTCTCCTCCGCGAATTTCTCAGCAATTTCGCGCAGCAATGGTCCAGCCAGCCAGGACTGGCACCATCACATCCCTGTTCATATACAGCTTGTCAGGTGAGCCCAAACCACATTTTTGGCTGCATTTCATTACCTTGCTCTACCGTGCGAGGGGCCTGAAACGATGCACTCAGCCGACATCATTCATGTCATAACTTTTGACTGGATTGATCTACAGCAGTGATTCACACCTGTGTGGAAAGCTTAGACTCTACTCTAAAACCGAACTTCTATGCTCTGTTGCTCTAGGATCACCCGTTGCCTCACCAGCCAGAAGGAAGCAGCGTCTACGTTGCCACACCGGAGATTCCTGCCCCCTTTGCTCGTACCCCAGGGTGAATGCGTGGCCCACCTTGGACACGTACACGAACTGGCCGAAAACACGCATGTAATGGCACCAATCCCGACCACTTCACGGACAACATGGTGACGGCGGAACTTTTGGAACACCCCGTATAAAATGAATGCATTGAGCGACAACAAGGGCATTTTCCTTTACTTTCTTGTCGGCTTCTGAGTTCTGACTGAGCTCATAACTGGTTGGTAAAACAATTTTCCTCAATTTGCGGGCCAATAAAGTGCGACAAACGTGAGGGCGAAGAAGGAGTGAGCAAAATCTGCCTGGGAGCCAAGGGTGACGACACCCTGGACTTGATCAGGGAGGCCAAGGTCGACTTTCTCCGCACCGACGACACCCTGAACTCGATCATGGAGGCCAAGAGATCGACCCGTCTCCATTTGCACCCGCTATTTAACAGTTCATCACGAGGGTGACGAAACTAAGCCGTGGAGAAAGACACAGCAACCAGTTCGTGTACCACACGTACGTGTACGGACCCGGTGGAGGATGTACTAACCGTTCTGCACATCAGGACACAGTTACAGGGTGGTTGCGAAGCCTAGGAGCAATTTTTGCTTCGTTTGGCACAAGTGCATTTCGCTTTGCCCACCCTGTGTAGGCCTACAGCATCAGGTAAAGTTCTCCCTCTCTCTCCCCCTCCTCACCTGATTGACGAGATGCTGAAAGTGCGGCGTGTTCGGGTTCAATCTGTCCAGGTCCGTGTGCAGGGCGAAGTCGGTGAGGGCCTTCCAGGGGGGCTCGTAGGACTGCACCTCGACCGGACTCAGACCCACCGGCGACTCGTGGCGGACCGGGGACGTGGCCACCATGGGGATGCCGTGCATGGCGCCGTAGCCCAGTTTGCGGCCGTCCTGTAGGAGTAGTTGTTGTTGTGTTAGTCTTTAAATCTGTCATACAGTCGGAGCTTGGCAGCGTTCGTAGCTAGTACAGCGCAATTAAAAGAGCTCACGCATAATTTCTTTTGATGTGTGTGTCTCTGTTTATCCCTCCGGCCATATTTGCACATCTCGGCGCTCTCGGTTACGTCAATATTTGCAAGTGTTTGTCTAACCTTTTGATGTTTAAACTATGCGAGACGTTGTTCATGCCTGTTAAGCTTGAGTTATATCTAAATTAAAGTCGGACTGTGGCAACCAGAGGATTACACAGACACATCATAAGAGTCATCTGGGGGAGAAGAAGAAATGTTCAGCTATATTAAGAGTGTTCGACCTCTCGTTCCCCCTCCTCAGGGCACCAACCCCCAAAGCATCGCCCTGAGCAGAGGATGAGCTTATCATTGTTCACTCTTTGAAGACAGACCGCTTCTAGAGCATTCCTCAAGTCTTTAATCAGGTATCTCTGTCAATAACACTGCTTGAATGCATGAAAAATGCTACAAAACATTGAGCAGCACTTAACGCAATGAAGGCTTGCTCTCCATATTCCCCCCCTTCCTCCCTCCCTGGCTCCAGCACCAGCACCAACAGCAGCAGCAGCAGCCTCTCCATTCACTCCTTTGTCTGCGTTAAAGTGTCTCTATTCATCGAATTATTCATGGTAAAAAGATCAATCAGAGAAGTTGTCGCATCTTTTCCTGCTAAAAGGACTACATAAAGCTGAGCTCGTTCTCACGAGCAACCACGACACGGACGAAGGGTTCGCACCTTATTGAATACGAAATGTTGCAAAAATGGATTTTGGCACCGTGTGTGTGATGCAAACACGTCCTGAATATTTGTCATGGAAGCACACTTGTTATATTTGTCCTACGCACGAATACAAGGAGGAGGAGGAGAAAGGATATTCGGTACGAACATCGAGGTAAACATGAAAATCCTTTCAGTAGCTGCTGCTGCCAGCATTGTACTACGACATCACATAGTCCACGTACTACAGCACACCCCAACATCCCTTTTCTCTTCACCCTTCTTGGGTTTCCTCTTTCTGCCCATTCACACAGAACGGCGCACACCAATGGAAGATGAGCATGTGAGGAGTGTGCACGTACAGTATGTGGCAGGCAGGCAGGCAGGCGGGCAGGCACGACCAGGGGGAGGACGACGACGACGACGACGACGACGACGACGACGACGACGACGACGACGACGACGACGACAGCATGCTTGACACACACTGACAGATCTGGAGTACAGACACCAGGACTTGGTACAGCTGGAGGAGGGGGGGGGAGCAGCTACCATTCCTCTGTACCTGCAGTGGGACACTTTTGTGTGCGAGATGTTTTCATGCAGCCTGACTTTGAAGGCCAGTCAAAGTTTGCGGAGGCCATGAAACATCGTTTTCTTCGACGAGGCTGACCTAATGACGTTGCAGCTGGAGAGGCCAAGTTGTTGACTTGTTGAGACTGCGTCAATGCGTATAGAGGCCACGTAAGTGGTTGACTTGCTTTCTTGACACCCTGTGGTACTACTCCCTGCAGTGTCGGGGATGTGACGTTGCTTTTTTTCCCCAGTGCATGTCTCTGTGCAGTTCAGTACAGTGTAAAAGTGAAGCTTCTCCGTCGATTGAGCGTGACTGCTGCGTGCAACGTACAAAGTCCATATTCCCCTGAAAGGGTGGGTCGGGTCCATTTGCGGCCATGGTCTCGTAATGTGCGCCAACGACAGAAATGATGAATTATGTTTGCTACATAAGCGACGCGAAGCCCTACAGTACAGTGCAGTTTTGGTATGTAGCCATGGAGGGAGAAAGGGGGAAGAAGGGGTTGCTCTCGTCCCATACATGGGGGTAGGGGGGTAGGGGGAAACCAGAAGATTAACTTTGAGTGATTGATAAGGGAGAGAGAGGGAGAAAAAAGAACAAACACAAGATTCCAACCACAAAATACAAGCCCGCAACATCTTTTGCTGGCAACCGACGACTGCTTACAGGAGGGGGCCAGTAAAATTTTTCCTCTGTTGTGTCCAGTGGAAAAAAAGAAGCCTCTCCTCATGTCTGCCCGGCCGGAGCCAACCAACGGACGCTTTATCGGGCGTCGGTTTCTGAGCTGGGCACGCACACGCACGCACGCACGCACGCACGCACAAAAAACTTGATTCCAAGGAGCAAGAACAAAACAGCCTCCTCCTCTCCATTGGCGGGCGGGTGGGATAATAGAAGGTGAAGGTTGTTGGACGTCGTCGGCGGGACGGACATCAGGCAGCTGTTGCCGCTGCCTCAAGTCACAACTCTGCCTCACAGGTGTTGTTTTGATTGCACCAAGAAGGAGAAGAAGTTGGGCTCTGACAACAGCATCCTCAGTCTTTTTCTCTCTGAAAGCCCCTTTCAAATGAACGATTGCAAGCTCATTCTGTGCACTCACCAAGCATTTGGCAAACCTTTAGAACTCACCACAGTCATGACTTGTATTATGGAAACAAAAGACCCAAAAGTCTCCTATTGTTCTAGCACATTTTCTTCTCTCAAGTGGCACAGTCAATAGCAAAAAAACCCTTTTTAAAGCAGGACATAGAAACTCTCAGGTGTCCATAACACATAGAAAGAGCTGATAAATACTTTTGCGCAGGCCCTGACTTCGACTTGAGCTTGTATTCTTCACATGCTGGGTGGGTATGAGAGTACCTTGTTAACCTCCTTTTATTCTTGCCAAAATGAGCATAGTTGAGGAGGGTTTTTTACCCCCCCCCTCGTGCTTATGTACTACAGAGACCGGTTCTTCGTCCTTCTGTCTGATTTATCTCAAGGGTGCATGTGAGGAATCTTAACGAATATATGAGGATAAAAAATTCGTCTGGATGGGCTGGCACATTTTGATCTCTCTCTCTTTTTCCCCCTTGTAATTAGCTGCTAACTGATGGCGCTTTTTTTAGCTCTGCATCACACGAATATGACATAAATACATAAGTACTTACGGCAGTACCAGTACTGCCATGGTTGACGGCAGAGGTGGGCCGAGTAAAGCATCCCAAAACTGCTTGATAGAAAAGTTTTATCACTGAAATCCTGTCCTTATCCCCAACACAAACACCTCTAGTTTTTTTTCTCCTCCCTCCACTGCCAAACTCTTTCCAGAAGAATTCGAAAAAGAAAAAAAATCTGACTATTTTCCTCTTTTCTTTTTTTTGAAGGGGGGAGAGAAAGAAAGTTTCAACAAAGTGAGGGAAGGATGAAGTAGGTAAATGTTTGTGTGTTTCATCACTCTGTTCTCCCATAACTCGCTCAGATTGAATCAGCATGGATGAAGAAAGTTGCTCCCAGTCACATCGCCGAAAAGAAAGAATTTGTCACTCCCTCGAATCTTTTTCCCCGACTTGGTGATCGCACCGAAGTCCCCCCCTGCAGGCAGATTCCAAGGCAGCAGCCAGGCCGTGACTGTTGTTGGGCCGTGAGATCTTTACGGCCCCGACCAGACCCAAAACTCTCTCTCTTTTCCACCGATCGCATTAGCATGAATTAAGCCCCCTACTTGATGTCGGGGCTAATCCCCCCCCAACCCACCCCTACTGATGTGCCGCGGGAAAAGATGAGAGAGAAAAAGGCCAGCAGCAGCAGCAGCAACAGCAACAGCCAAGGCTTTAAAGATAAGGGGGAAATCCGCAAATTGCTGGTTTTTACCCCTGGGGAATGGTGTGGGCGGAATTTAAGACCGACGACTGTTTTGGGAGCTTCTTCCTGGGGTGTGAAGAAGAAGGAGGAGGAGAGGAAGAAAATGTTGCTCAATTTGCAGTGTGTGCAGGAAACAAAGTATTCCCGGTTCGCACATGCGCCTTTTTATGCCTCACACTGCGTGGTCACTCACGTTATTCGTCGCACGTACAGTGTGATTCATAAAGACAATGACGTCAGAGGAGTGGATAAGGTGGAGCAGGAAAAAGAGGAAAAAAGTGTGGGAAGATAAGTTGTTGCAAGTCCAGTTTTTGCCTCTGTCTCTCGATCAGACAGAGGGGTACGAGCCCCCTGCGACCGTCCCGTGCGTATGTATGGACACCAGATGCATCCCCCCCCCCCCTCGTCCAATTTGATACGCCGGCGTCGGATGCAAATGCCAGATGCAATTCGAGTACGATTACGAAATTATGAGCATCATTTTTTTTTGCTCTTCCTCATCCTCTCGGAAAACCCGTTCTGTATCTATCGATCCAGAGTTCTGCTGCAAAATAAACTCGTCGAATCCCCTGACACTTCAGCCCCCCCGTCTGAATTTCATTCTCTCTGTCAGCAGCATCCACGACTGCGACGGCTGCTACGCCTGCGACGACGGCAACGACGACGACGACGACTTCTACTTTCAGCCCTGCCACGAGAAGGGAGGGGGGAAGAGGAAGGAAAGGAAGGCATTGGGCAAATAAAACCTCCTGAGATTTCAAAGGGAAAAAAATCCTCTACTCTTCTCTCTCCTTTCTTCAGCTCAATCCAACTCCGTCTGGAACCGCTGAAATATTCATCGCTTCAAAGTTTGCGTAAAATCGTCAGCTTTTTTTTCCCCTTCCCTTTTCTTCTTACAGGGTGACTGCGGGGAAAAAGAATTGGTGGCTCGCTGACTTTCCACGCTTGTGTGTGACGGAAAGTAGTAGTTTTTTGCCTGAGTAACTTTCCCATCAGTCAAGCAGAAGGGTTCCTGCTCATTATGCAGAGTGGCAGATCTGCTTCATATCTTCTTCAGGAGAGGAAGGACTTTTTGGCACACAGGAGCAAAAATAAAAGATAGCATATCTGTGTGCTGACGCCTTTGCACGTGTGCATGTACATATGAATATTGAATACCTATGTCATCGTACGACTGCAAGCCAACGATTAAACTGCACTTCCCTCAGGTGCCAAGTCCAAGTTGGTCCTCACATCATTCATCAAGCTTGGGTTGCGTGCCAGATGTAGAATTTAACTTCTTAAATAGGGGAAGGACGCAAACTACTAATTGCCTTCCAGGTAGAACAGGCCGAGCAGGTAGGCAGGCTGGTGGGCCTATCGCAGGCCCGTCTGCCTCGGCCTTTTAGCCTGATTTGACTGATACCATAAAGTTTTTTTTCCACCAACCTCAACTAACCAACCACGTCTGTCTCGTCAAAATAGCTTGGAACCAAATCGTTGCTGACTTTTTTTTGTTTTTTAAAAAAGAGAGTATAGTGAAAGTAAAAGAATATCTTACCGTTTCCCTTTGCATCTGCTTCTCCATGAGCCTGTTCTGAATCTTCTTGTCCTTGCAACGCTTGTTCTGGAACCAGACTCGTATGACGCGAGGCGACAGCCCCGTCATCTCCACCAGCTGCTCCTTCATGAGGGCGTCCGGGCGAGGGTTGGCCGAGTAGCACGTCTTGAGGATGTTGAGCTGCTTCTCGCTGAGCACCGTGCGGGCGCGGGCACTCTTGCGGTCACCGCCCTTGCTACCAGTCTTGCCGCCGCTGCCGCCGCCACCGCCGCCATTGCCGCCGCCGCCGCCGCTGGGGCCGCCCATGCTGGAAGAAGGCCCGTGGCCTCCCAGCCCCTTGCCACCGTGCTTGAGGCCGCCGCCCATCTCCTCTTGGCTGTCCACCACCGACATGTCCTCGTCGGACAAGTCAAGGGGAGCTACAGAGCAACAACGAACAGCGTGACGCAATCTTATTGGCACTGCCCCCGAATTGGCGCATCGTATGAGTAAAAAAGAACACTCCACGCTCAGCAGGACCTCCCTCCCCCCTGTCGTGAGCATGAAATGAAGTCATCAGGGGGACATCTTACTTTGATCTACACACGTTTTCTCCTCTGTTTCCGTCCTTTTGTCGTGCTCCCTCTCCCACTATTTGCTCAAGACATTCCTCTTATATGCTTCACATTTCTCACCCGGACTTGACGTACTCAGACATGAACGCAGTCGAAATTAGCCTTACTTTTGACAGCTCTAACGGTGAAGTTTCTGCTGAGTGTGTGTGATTTTCTTCTGCTTCTTCTTACCAATCGACTGAGGCCGACGTAACACAGGGGGCGAAATTACAGGGGAGAGCGAAAAAAAAGTCAATGATTTCTCTCAAGTCATGATGTTTCCTAGTGGGACCCCCTTAATTTCACTTCTTGGGGAAGAAAAAAAGAGTCTTTTCCCTCTTTTTTTGCGGGCCGACCTTTAAAGCGGGCGGCGACGAAAAGAAATCTCCTTTACTGCGCCGCCATCGCCGCCAAGGTGCTGAGCAAGTCCACAGAGATGTGAGCTGGTCACCCCGGGCTGAGCGGGCACGAGGAGAACACATGTGTGGACGTCCTCATCATGTGGGAAGTAGCAGAAGAAGAAATGCCGCCAAGGCTTTTTTGGTGGAGTTCTACGTAGCAAATGAGTTAGCATTTTTCTTGGATCTCCTCCTATGTATGTGTGACAGAGAGAGGCTGGTGTTTACTTAATGTCCCGCCACCGCCCAGTGGTGTCATTCCTATGTCGCCCACACGGCAGCCACGACAATGGGGCTGCTGTGTGAGGTCCAAGTATCGGCGGACTCGTTAGAAGACTCTTGGGTCGCTTCTAATCGCTTTTGCCACCCTTGCCCGTAAATCTTGGGAGGCGCTCAAAAGATGTTGATATCAATCTGCTTTACCTTCGGAGTTGTCTTCCGAGCTGTTGGAGGTGTTGTGCTGGTGCAGGATGGTGTTGTTGTTCTCTATCGAGTCCTTCTTGCAGCTGTCGAGGCTGTCGTCCTTGCAGAAGAGCTCGTCGTGTCTCAGGGAGAACTCCTCACCGGGGACCAGCTGCTTTTCGCAGGCCGCACATCGGAAGCACTCGAGGTGGAAGATCTTGTTCTTGGCGCGCATCACGTAGTCGGACTTTCCGAACGAGCGGAGACACTTGTCGCACTTGGTGCCGAACAACCTGGGGAGACACACGAGAGGCGGTGATGCAGGAGGAGCTGAACTGAACTGCCCAAGCTTGCACTATCATGGGCCTGTGTGCCAAAAATCGACTTTTGCCAACTGCGACTGAGTCCGGATCACCGGGAGCAACGCACGAGCACTGGATGTTCTTCATGAACTTAGCATTGGGATTGTTCACTCATCAGTCTCTGAAACGGTGCCCGAATACAGGGTGAGGCGAAATCCGTTTTGCACATTTAGTCGTGCTTGTTCTTGGAAAAGTGCAAATGGGATTTCGCCTCACCTTGTCTATGCCCACCGAAGCCAGCATCGCCCCGGCACACGTGACGGTCACCCACGGCCTACCTGACGTAGTCCTTCTTGCAGAAGGTCTTCCCGTCCCTGACGAAGCAGGTGTGGTTCTCGTCGAGGAACATCTGACACTCGCAGCACTTGAGACAGGCGGCGTGCCACTCCAGGTTGGGGGCCACGCGCAAGATAAATTGGTCGTGGATTTGGCCGCCGCAGCCGACACACAGCGAGTACTTGCGGCTGCTGCCGGAGGACCCGTTGGTGCCGCCGCCGCCGTGGTTGCTGGCGGGGTTGTCCAACACACAAATGCCTGCAACAATCGCGGAAAAAAAACTGGAGCTTGCTCAAACCAAATCAATCGGACGCTTGTGGCACCTACTTGTAAAAGCCGTTGGAGGGGGGAAAAACCCACCTAGTGAGCATTTGAAGGCTGCTCACAATCATGAAGGAATTTATTTCTCTAGATCTAGTTACGAAATCGACGAAGAGCGCTAGAATGATCCATTTTTGAGGCAACTGTCAACACTTCAGTGCTTTGAGCTGGCATGACGTTTTGTCTCCCGCCGGATAGCGAACAAGGAGGACGCAGGAATATCAGTCGAGGTCGCCAATGTAACTTCAGAGGGCATTTTTGAAAGTCTGCCTTTTTTTTAAAAAAAAATGGCTCTTCGAGACCTTTTTGAAACCTCTCACAGTTCTGCGCAAGTCAGGGCAGTTGGAAAGGGACGCTTTTAGCCTTCCTCATGACGCTTCTGAACTAAACATGTTCTAATCTAAAGTCGCTGGGCGAAGGATTTTCCAATTTTGCGTCGCATGCGAATCTTCTCCTTACCTTTTTTCAGACTGTCTCCAGCCATGATGTCGATCTGATCCGATCTCATGTGTGGAGTAGTTTCCGATCCTTGTACTACCTATTTTCTTCTTATATGTTGCTGATCACTTCTTTCAAACTTCACCGACTTTAAAAATATGGCTGAACGAACTGAGGCTGAGGTCACTGAGAGGATGGGCTTGTGTGCGTGTGCTTCAAATCTCGGCACGCACGCACACACACGCACATGCGCACGCGCACTCCACGGAGAGCCTCGACGACGGCGTCGACGACCTCCACTCCGGGCAACACGCTTGACCGAACAGTAGGAAAAATCTCTCTCTCGCTCTCTCTCCTCGCTCTCTGTCGACAGCGCCGCGCCCTCCGCCGCCGCCGTCGCCGCCGTCGCCGCCATCGCCACCGTCGCCACCACCGCCGCCGCCGCCGCTGCCGTCGTCGTCGACGCCGGCCCGCAGAGAGCTGCTGAAGCCGCCGTTGGTGGCGCGAATCTCGGTTGGAACCCTTTTTCTCGAGGGTGGCGGTGAACAAGAAGAAGACGAAGAAGAAGAACAAGAAGGAGAAGAAGAAGAAGAAGAAGAAGCAGGAGAAGAAGAAGAAGCAGGAGAAGAAGAACAGAGAGCAGATGCGCATGCGCAGCCTATGCCGCGACTGGCCTGCCTAACGCAGGTAAGATGTAGTTGGGCGCGCTCGTCTTTGCCTCCTCTTCACTCTCTGCAGCGGTGTTGACGTCGTCGGCAGCGACGGGGGCCAGGAAGGCGGAGTCTCTAGGGTTCAATCAAGCGGAAAAGAAGTTTGTACCCATATGTGTGGTGTGCATGCGCGCATGGAGAGGAGGAGAGAGTGAAAGAGCGCACAACACGTACGAGTTCTGAACACTGTAGCACACGGAGACAAACAATAAAAGAAATGAGGCCACCGTCACTAATGCCAAGCTTAGGGAGCGTTTACACTCGATGCTTGATCACGCGTCAGATTTGAAGAAGGCACCTGGATGTGACGCTCTTCTTGACGCTAGATTCACCCCCCTCCGGGGGTGGGTTCAACCCCCTTCCCCCCCGGGGGCTGGGGTGTCAAGGGTAACCACTTGGCCCAAAGAGAGCAAGGTTTACTTCATAAGCTGTTAAAAAAAACACCCTCTATTGGGGCCCCGCCCATTGTTGAACGGAGGGGAGGCGGTATCTGACCCCCCACTGACAGCCCAGAAGGGATGAGGGCAATAACCCTGCCCGGTTGGCTCAAAGCCGCCTCGGATGGAAATCCGTCTTAATAGTCCTTTTTATGCACTCCTATACACACATTTCACTGCATGTACTTCATTTTCTGCGTAGACATTACTTATTGCGCTGCAGATACTTGACACAGTGGACCACGCTCGATCGTGCACCGCTTGGGCGTGCAACGTTGCCAAATTTGCTATGAAGCAAAATCACCATGTGTAATAGTGTAACTACTGCATCAGACGGTGGCGAACTGAAAAACTTTGCTCCTCAAGTGTTGAGCAGACCTTGATTTGGGACAGTTCCCTGACCCAACTTAATTTGACCTGGCCTAACTGAAATTAACTTAAACTAACCAAACCTCCCGTAAAAACATTTATTCTTTCAGTTTGATGGATGTTTTTTAAGGGCCATTCTTAATCGTGCGATTCGCTTAAGCGTGCAACTCCTCCCGGTGCAAGGTTAAGCGTGTTCCACTGCAATCCACATACGTTCAGTCTTGACTTTGCAATGTTACACTTTCTGTAATCACAGTTTTAAATGTCAGGCGAACATCAGAGGTGAGCAAAAGTTATTCCCCCTAGCCGTGGTCATTGCCTCCAGACCCCTCATGTCCACCAACAGCTGGACATGAGACAAGGCCATGAACGAGCTTCATGTCGTGAAATACAATGTATAAACGCTGCAAAGTACTCACTGCTGGTCTGCACATACTCTGTATTATGCACAAGTTTGTGGTCCACACCTATTGTGCGTCCAAGTGTTTCTCCGACACCATTTCAGTTGTTTTAAGCCTGGCACATACGTCTTCTTTCCCAATGGTTCCGCCTGTAAGTACAGCAGCAAATCTATTTGATCATGAAATCACATCCATACAAATGAGCATCCCCAGATAATTCCCCAGCTCCTCCAGTTGCTTCATACACGTCACGCACACGCTCGTCCGTCCCCGCCACGGTGCTGTCGCCGCCGCTGCCGCCGCCGCCGCCGCCGCCGCTGCTGCTTATCGCGTTATCGTTGGCGGTCGTCATATATGTTGGTCCTGCGCGCACTCAGATAAATACATCACACATCACCAGCAGCTGTGTCGATTCCACGGGTGTAAATCTGTCCTTACCGTTTACGTATGGACACATCAAACTCACCCACCCTCTACTCCCCACGGAGGGAAAAGAACCAGGCGGAGTTCACGCCCGGGCAGGACGTGACGAACCCCGCGTGCGTGTCACTGAGGGAGAAGGCCCGCAGGCCGCTGATGGTGGACTTGGGCAGTAGGCACGTCTCACGGTTGTGGCCACACTGACGTCCTTTGAAGGTGCCTGCCGCGTCCGGGGTGGCAACGCTGGCCTCCGGTGAAGTCTCCCCCGGTCGTTAATAAGCGCGGCGAGAGCAGAAAGAGGCGTGATGATAGAAAGTAAATCCAGCCCGCTGCTGATTCAATGAGTCATGTTGACATTTGGTATTACGTGGTCTAATCTTGTGCGATGTCTCGCAAATACTCGAATTTTTGGTGCTGTTGTGCTTTGGTGCGGCTGTTTGGAGGTCACAGGGGAGGCATGATGGAGGAGCTTGTGCAAGTTCCGTAAAACTTGATGCGTAACATTAGTTATACGGTGCAAAGTTTCGGTCCACGGAGGTGCTCAGGGTGCCTCTGTCCTCCTTGGCCAGGAACAGCTGGTCCTGCTGCAAGCTGGAGCTCCTGAAAATTGCACCACTCCTCCTTTGTGCGTACGCACTCGCATAAATCTTGGCGTCACTCGTCGATGCATCGCACTCCGCTGACGCGGTCAGCATCGTCCCCCACGAGTGCCTGGAGTTTCTGAGGGGCAAAAAAAGAAAAAATGTCCAATATCCCTAAATGAAGTCCCGATTACACTGTCGAATTCAATCACTGTCGGGTCCAGCCTGCGTAAAAGCCCCCCAAATTGTTACATTTTTGTTGTAGCCCAGCCAACTTTGTGTACGCAGACACTTTTTGGAGCGTCAACTTTGCTCCCTCAGCTGCAGTATTTTGTGTGTCCGTCATATCGCAGATTGTATTGATGAAGTGGAACCTGTTTTTCATCTCCCAGCTCTCCAAAAATGAGTGTATCCATCCACTCACTTCTCTCTGCTATTCATTGACCATCGGCCATGTCCACGGTGATGAAGATGAGAATGGACGCCCTGGACAGAAGGAGCCTCCTGCTACGCTGGGAGGCTGCACTGATTCATGAGAGACTGACCACATGACGACGAAGAAGAATGTTTGAGTGAAAATTGCCAGAAATTGCTCAGTCATTGACGTTGTTCTCATATGTGCGAGACGCTCAGCAGGAGCGGAGCAAAACTCTTTGAGCTCTCAATTTCGTCACGCGTCTCTCTTACATCCATCCATCCTGCAACAACAACAACAACAACAGCAGCAGCAGCAAAAAAAAGCTTTATGTCCAAGAGAGAAAAAAAGTTTGCTGGAGGGAACCAATCAAACTCGAGGAGCTGCAGCCAATGGAGAAAATAATTCGTGCTTTGCTTTAAAAAATCTAACTATTCAACTGGAAGGAGGACGACACAAAGATTAGACGCAAAAATCCGATAATTGGGACTGCTGGAAAAAAAAAGCTTTCACGCAAATCTATGGATTCAACGGTCTGGGAGCAAAATTTAGTTGTCTAGCTCTTTTTTTTTTTTTTTTGGAGGCCAGCCTTACTTTTAGAGGTACGCGCGCACTCACGCGCGCACGCACGCACACTTTGCTATCTCTCTTAAGTTCAAAGCCTGCGACCGAGACCGACGACTCCACGCACGCACGCACGCACACAAGCACGCACGCACGCACTCACAGTTGTTAGAGAGGCATTTTCCTCCCTCCTCTCATGCCCAATTGCTCTTGCCGCCTGCCCATTGGCCCAGAATGGGTCGTATTTTTTCGCTTTGAGGGGAGGGAGGAGACGCGACGGAGCCGATGCACTTAAGAAGAACTACTACAACAACAACAGCAGCACCAGCAGCAGCGGCAGCAACGTTCCGAACCAGACTCATGTGTGTACGCATTGTGGACCGTGTAATGACTTGAAGGCTTGTGCACTATATGATCAGGCCAGGTCAAGAGCTTGGGTGTAGTTGATAGAAAGAAACAACCTTTAGTCAGTGTTATTCAAGAGTTATGACCGGACCAAGCTTTGTCTGTATCACTTCATACAGGGACAGTTAGAAAAAGAAGAAACAAATACCTTTTTCAGTAATGAGACAGCCTGATGACTGACTCATGTAATGTATAAGTAGAGATTTATGCAGATACAGCAAAGGGAAAGAAAAATTAATTGTAATCAGTGCTATGTAACCCTCATGCCCGGCACTGTTTACACGACTTAGCACTAGTACAGAAAAAAGTCAATGTCATTATAAGCCATAAGACTGACTGATGCGTTCTCTTAGTTACTTTATAGCGAGGAGAAAAAAGTACTTCACCCCGTTTGATGTAAGGCTGATGTCTGGCCCGCGCACCACATACAGTTATACCTAAGAGAAAAAAATAAACTTTAGATATTGTTGTGCCAGCCTTATGACTGACTGGTCGAAGCATTGTCTACATGATTTAATATCAAAACAATTAGAAAAAAAAGGATGTCATTTAAAGCCTGATATGGCTCTGTGTAAGTAGAGTTGTAATAAAGAACTTGCAGACAGTTATTAGAAATGACAGACGTCATTCACTGTCAGCATAGTCAATTATGGATAGCCCAGTCCTTTACTTGACTCAGGATAAGCAAACAAACATTATTCAGTGTTGATGAACAGTCGTGAATGCCTCAATTCCACGCTTGGTTGAGCATCATAACTTAGACTGTTGACCTTTCAACATGCGTATGTTGGGCACGAACAGCTCGACCATTGTCCTAACTCTTTGTACCGCATGCCAGAGAAGCTCTAGACTGATACACACACACAAAAAATGGCATAGTGTTTTTTTTTTTTAGCACAAAGTGAGTGCTACCCATAAGCTGACGACGCAGACACAAAGACATTTTTTCATGTCTGCCTCCAGCAGGATGAGATTCTTCTCCTCCAAGTCCTCGGGCACTTTTTGACTCAATAAACTTCAGCCAAGGCGTGCGTGTGCTATGGAGGCAAAATTAGCAGTGGGGGCATGAAAACAATGTTCTTTTCTTCTCTTTTTACTGCAGCTTTTGTGGCCCCGCCCCATTGGACCGGGGAGGCTTGTTTGGGGATTGTTTTCTTAACCTGCGTGTGTGTGTCTTTTGGACGGTGCGCGTGAGATGGATTAGTCTAGAGAGTGTTG
>JAAUXU010038562.1_pt1 | contig 23333 bp, 23 predicted proteins | sample 7278151 | NCBI WGS metagenome assembly JAAUXU01 (sample SAMN14350113, study PRJNA611818) | marine sediment metagenome | isolation source: surface marine sediment (1.8m) | place: French Polynesia: Moorea | collected 2018-08 | reverse complement strand
TTCTTCTGGAATCGATGCAGATCCATCAGCTGGAGAACTCTACAAGACAGTCACGTACATCCGACCCTATATTGCACTCACACGCAAACACCACTGTCAAGTTAAAACTAATCAGCTGAAGGCGAAAATCGTGGGTACGTCTTCATCGAAGTCAGGACCAGAATCCCACCAGAGAGCAGAAACAACCATTGCCAATAACATAGACGGATTTCTCATGCCAGAGATGCACAACACTCCTGCAGCGGCCATCTTGATCATCACTGACGGCTTCATCGTCTTCTACTTCCAAGGAAGAAATCCTGCCACCGTTCATAAATGATGAAACTTAGCATGCACCTTAAGCGCCTCAACGATGCGTCATAATTACCAACCGCCATCGAGGACAAACGCAACCATGTCCGACACTTCAAACAGCATAATATTTAGAAGGCCCAGCCAGACGAAGACTAGAAGACTCACCAAAAGTCCTCAAAATTTTCTATATCCACGTTGATGAACGCACACTAGTAAATTGGTGAGTTCTTATTAGGCTAGCTCGAAAATGCCAATTTCGTTGTTTGGGTAGAGGAAATTGCCATTGGACAATGTTTTAGCTGACACAAGTCTACTTTTTTAAAAGATTTTTTTGGGCATGTGCACTTTCTACAAGTTTTTTTTTAAGTTGCTCTCGCTTCCATTTTGCATAGCTGAGCCTGTGTTGAATGCTCTACAAGGAAATAGCTCTTGTCAGCCAACACATTGCCAGTAAATTTATTTCAAGTCATGAGGCAGCAACATGGCAGAAAAAAGAGATTGGACCAATCACTCGTGTGAACTTTCTTGAGTTGCTGAATAAAAAAGTGTTGTTGAAATAGCACTTGAGAATTTCAATGCCACTACTTCACTTTGGAGGAGTCAACCTGTCATTTTAGGCTCTTGTCTTATTTTCCTGGAAAGTTAGAGTGCAACTGATTTTCGTTCTTGTCTGGCAATCGCTTCCGTTACATAGCGATCGATTGTTTTTGTTTTTGCTTACTGTCATGAGTAAGTACTTTTTGCTCAGAGCTCTGTCATAGGTTTTGTAACTGACCAAGGTTAGTGTGGACAAGATGACTGATGTCAAGGGTAGGGAAGCTGTTAATGCCGCTGCAGAAGGGAAAATTGGATCATGTTATTCATAGCACACCATTTGCTGAGAACTGGCATCGCTTTCCTGGAGAAGATCGATGAACACCTTCCCTACAGCCCAAAACAGGCCAAAGATCTTATGTCTGACGGCGTGGCCAATTCTACAAGTCCCTACTCCATGTGATCTGCTTGGCCTACCACATACAGGGTTCAGCAGGTAAATTCGGATGATTTTTGACTTTGTCCGAATCAATAAGGAGGGCCAGGAAAGAAAATTCACAGTAAAAAGAGATGGAGGTTTGGAGATATGGTATCGAAATCTGCTGTTGTTTCCACTGTTGTTTACATTTCCAAGATGGAGGCAAAGCAAAGAGAGACCATCCTCGAACTGGCTCGTGCGCATCATGGGCTGGCCACAATCAAGAAGCTCACTGGCTACCTAAAGTTGACCGTCTATGGCATCTACAAGGCCTGGAAGGAGAAGGGAGTCTCCCAGCAATGTGCCCCGAAGCCTCGCAGTGACAAGAAGCAAACACCGACCTTCCTGGCCAGGCTGAAGAGAACAATTGCAGCCATGCCAACCATGAATCAGACCCAGCTGGCCATCAAGAAGGGTGTGAGCCCACGCACGATCAAGAGAGCCATGAAAGACCTGAGACTGAAGTCCTACAGGTTGTCTGTTTGCCACCTGCTCACGACAAAGATGAAGGATACAAGGGAGGTGAGGTGCAAGGCCCTCTTATCAAGGCTGAAGAAGAGGGATGTGGGCCACACCATCCTTTTCTCGGATGAAAAGACTTTCACCCTTGATCAATCCAGAAACAGTCAAAATGATCAATATATTGCCACAATGAGGGAAAACGTCCCCCCTGTCCACAAAACCAAGAATCCAGCCTCCATCATGGTCTATGGCCTCATTACCAGCGATGGCAAGGCCATGAGGTCCCACTTCTTCAAACCCAAGGAGAAGGTGAACACTGTTGTGTATGTGAACATGCTGAAGAAGAAGGTGGTGCCCTGGGTCAAGGAGAATGTAGCCGAGCCCTACATATACCAGCAGGACTCGGCTCCTTGCCACACGTCCAAGACCAGCCTGGCCTTTCTGGAGAGCAACATGTTCAACTACTGGGGCCCCAAGACCTGGCCCTCCAACTCACCTGATTTGAACCTCATGGACTACTTCTTCTAGAGTGAGTTGAAGAGGCAAGTCTTCAGCAAGTCCTACCGAAATCTGAATGAGCTGAAGGTGTCCATCAGCAAGAAATGGACCAAGATGGACGATGCAGACCTTGTGAAGGCCTGCAAGGCCTTTTGTGGCTGTATTGAGGTAGTGATTGAGACCAAAGGTGGGCACATTGAATAAAAGGCATCTGTGATGACATCTCTTCATTTTCTATTGATATGAGTTTTCTCCTTGCACTCCAGATTGATCTGGGCAAAGTCAAAAATGGTCCGAATTTATCTGCCGAACCCTGTAGGCTTCACAAGTACTCTCCCAGCATCAACAGTCTCAAGGAAGTCTTCTTGAAAGTTTTCCTTCTTGTCGAACCTCACTCAGCGAAGGCTGACCCAATCTTCCCCGACCTCATCAACCACCAATAACTGGTCAGGCTTGGGACTGCACGAGCTCAACTATGCTCAACTGTTCCAGAAGATAAAACATGTTCACTCTGAGGAAACTGCGGGCGTCAGGGATTCCATGCAGCTGATCATACCGGCCGCTTCTGAGTGAGTTTAATGTCTTTGACATCGAAAGGAGTGATTCTGAATCTCACTCTTTAGTACCGTAAGGTCGCATAACTTGAATCAGCAAGACAACATGGATTAGTTCGGTAGATTTGCGAGAGCTGTATTGAAGGTCTAGAGCTAACAGAGCTCTTGTCTTGAAAATAGAGTTGATGGTAGATCTCGTAACCTGACAGTATAAACACTGTAGCGGTGGCATCCGTGACTGTTTTTTTTTTTTCTTTCTTAAATAAGTGTTTGTTCGTTCCAATCAGGTCTTCTCGCCCTGTTCAGTCAAACATCAGGTCATCAGCCTGGACCTGATAGAGGAGACATTCGAGAACGAAAGATAGTATAGAGGAAAGACCCTCTATATAGACCAAGTAGGGTGACAAACCTGCGTCAAGATATTTGACTGGTTCAAAATCATGAGGGGGGATTTTGAACTCCAAGCTACATTTTTCATGATAAGCAGCAACTCTGTCATCAGGACAAAAATGGTAAACAAAACACCAGTGCAAGGTACCCTTTTGGCATAATTTGTGGTATTAATGATCATTCAACCATCACTTCATTTGGAAGTATTAATTATATGTTCTGGTACATATTGGCAACTCTGCTCTTTCGGCCAAATCTGCCGTGATCGTTTCTCGGGGAGGGTCTTCCCTCTACCCTCCTTTCGTTCTCTAATGAGGAGACAGAATGACCAGTCTGGATTTGATAGAGGAGACCCAAGACGGGTTACCATCCAGCATCCTTGAATCGAAGTGCCTCCAATCCAAAGCAGTGTCTGTCGTCCTTGTAAAAAAAAGAACCCTGCCCTCACAGCAGCAGCTCCGCCTAATAGCGACGGTCCTTGAGACAATGCCCAGGTCTGTGCTGCTTGTACTGTCAGTGTTGATGATCTCATCCTACAAAAACATTGTGACAGACTGGACGCCTGCCAGTCCGTCATTGAAGAAAGTCTTTTCCAATACCATGTTTTCTAATGCTGAGTGAAACATATACATAAGTAACTGGCAAACTGACCCTGAAAGCATTTTGTCTTCTCCATCGGCTAAATTGCCACTCGTAAGGATGTAATTAGACTTAAGCTGCACCTTCTGGCCTCGACCTGCTGGGAAGTGATGCTTTCCTTACATATGGGATAGGGAGAGCAGTCATCTTTCTTATGGGACACGTCTGTAAATATGCACGTAAACGTGTTTGCGTCCATATCGACGTACGTGGCGTTTCAGCTCGTTGTGCAACATAAAGGGTGAAACAGCAAAAGTGTCTCTGAGTCTCTCAATCTCTGGCCACACCTTGGTGATGGAGTCGGTCCACTCGGCCCGAGAGTCAAATTGTTCCAGTCACTTTCTTCCTTGAATGCTTTGAGTCTCGGGCCGAGTTTAAGAGTCTCCATCACCAAGGTGTGGCCAGACATTGAGAGACTCAGTGACATTTTTGCTGCTACACCGTTTACAAACATACGCTACTCTGGAATTTTCGCCTCTCTCCCGCCATCTCCAAGATTCGTTTCCTGCATTCCAGATTGTGTTTGTCCTATAGAAAGTTTCCCCCCAAAATAGGCCTCGTTTCTGAGTTGCTTCACTAAAAAATGGAGGCCTAACTGACGTGTACGAACACACACATGTCTGGGCCCACTTTGTAAATCTTTCTTCAGTCGATATTGCCTTGCTGGCAACGTCTGGGTAACCCATTTTTTTGAAGGGCTTTCGCTTTTGTCTCCTGGAGCAGTTGACTGCCCCGGTTAATAAAAAACCATTAAGGCCTCTTCAACACCGCCTCCTTGAAAAAAAAACTTTTCAAATACTCTCTCTCTATCATACTTTATCAGGGGCAGCGAGGGAGGGAATCGGGTGGAAAGTTTTAATGAAAAGAGCTGATAGTTTTGTCATCCATGTCTACGGAATTGCGCACGCGTCGTCACCCTTTGTGGAGAGGATGCACGAGGAGCCGATGTTGCCCAGGAACCCCAGCACCGCCAGGGTGCTGGTGGCCACACCCTCGGACCAGAAGTGAAAATGGCTCAGAAAGTTCTTCTGCTCGTGGGTAAAGACCGGACAGTCGTCGGGGTGGAGTTCGGTGCTTGCATTGCTCCCCAACATCTGCAAAAGAACGCAACTTATTAACTTTCCTGTCTCGTAGTTTCAGTGCGAAAACCCAATGTCTCCTTTTGGGTGCAATCAGCACTAATGCACACACGAGTGATTTCTCTCTCTCTCTCTGGCTACCCTCACGTCACATTTCTTTTTACTATTGTGCACTAACTGCATGCTTGCTATTCTAGATTTGTGGTGAGCTCCTATTTCCTTGGGGGAAATCCCCAGGCTTTCCAGTTTTCTCGACATGCAGCCTTATAGTATATGTGTTCTCTCCAAATATATATGCTCTCTCATACACACGTGCAGAGACAGAGGTTAACCCACAAGCCATTAGATTAACAAGCAGATTACCTTGCCTTTGCATTAACCACGTCCACGTACCTGTGCAGTGTACAGCGTGGAGCAGAGTAAGTAAGCTTAGTAAGCTCAGCCTATCCTCAGCATTAACCACACACAGTCCTGTACTAAGCCTGTGCGACGCAGGCATGCCGGAACGACCTCCTCACACAGGCTGGCCAAGGCAGTCTGGGCAGTGACTTTAAGGGCATAGATGTGCATATTGGAGACCTGGCAATATGGCTCTCCCAAAGTAGTCCATAAAGTTGCAGTCTAGCAATGGCGGTGGCCAATTATTCTTCTCCACAAAGTGCGCAAGATTTTTGCTGGCACCAGTCTTCCATTGATCTAGCTGTGAGCTGGGCCCTCTTCTTGATAATGTTTGGAGTGATTTCAGTGCTTTGCCTGAGCTACTTTTGAGTGTACTAGAAAGGATTCCGCTTTATCTCTGGCAGACTGCGGGTATATTGGCACAGAGTGGCACAGGGTAAGAACTACCCAGCAGAAACATTAGGTGTACCTGAGTCTGCAGGGTGAAACAGAGTAGGATGCGTGAGAAGACAGCTACACAGCTGTAAGATAGTCCCAAATTCTGGACAACCACTCATGCATCCATTGCTGCTACAGGGCTGCACTCATGTGTCACGCAGAAATACACAGGCGCAGATGCAAAAAGGAGTACTCAACGCAAAATCTCCCAGTTGCACAGCTGCTGAATATGTTCATGGACTGCAATATATTTATCGTGTCACTTTTTGATCTATAAATGTGTTGTCCCGCTACAGCACGTGCATGTATGTTTATATACAGGAATAGGCTTCTAGGTACCTCCCATCCTGTAGCTGTTTTGGTACCCCTGGATTGGCTCAGCGTCAACTGTGTGCAGCTGTACAGGGCGCACCAGGATATGTGGAACTGTTTGCTGACTTGTTGAAGAGCTCAAGGACTGCATGACTGCGGTTTACAACAACTTTTTTGGTTCTTGGTTCTCCCACTTCTCTTTTCCAGGGATCTTGAAGACGTCGTTCTCGTCTAGAAAGTTTTAGAGGCTTCTGTTCCACCCTGTAGGCACAAAGTAGCGCAAACTGTACTCATAGGCCAAGCAAGGAGAGGCGAAAGTAACTTTACAAGTTGCAAGCTCTCATTTATCAGGTTCTACCATGCTCTTGTTGGCATCGCATAAGAAAGTGAACTTCCGCGTGGAACCAACCATGAAGTGATTGAACACTTGAGCACATAGGGGCAGCGCTGCCAAAGAAGCCGGCGGTCACGAAGGCCAAATTGAAGATCAAAGACTGCCTCAATACTGAATAGGAATTTCAAAATGGGCCAAACAATTCACTGCATAAATCTATAACATAACCGTTCCGACCCAGCTATGCCCAACATGTCTAGATTGGCAAAATTTGGCCGGTGAAACCGGCCAGGGGCAATCCTGCTCAGGGGCAAGCACTAGATAAAAAGGAATAGAACGGTGGCGCTAGTAAAGTAAGCTACTTTTCACTGCTATGCTAGCGTCACGTGCTGTGCATCACGGTGCTGTGCAGTCGGTATAGACTGGGCATCTTGCACGACAAGTTAGCTGACAGCCTCAGCAGCCTCTGACGCCATCCGTTAACACTCATAACTTTTCTTTGGCTTAGCCTAGCTGGACCAGACGGGGGATACTTGACTGCCCGGACTCCTCAGTGGCATGTGATTATCAGGAAAGACGGAACTCTGGCTTAGAATTGACATTTTCTTCACCAAAAGTTCTCCTTTTTCCCCCAAATTACTTATTTATCAGTGTTCCAGCTCAAGATAAGTTCTTCTCAGCCATCTTAAACGTCACGCGCAGGCACCAACAAGAGTGTGACAAAGTACGCGTAGAAACTTCATCTCGGCCTCTGCTGCCAACTGCAACGAGGAGAGGATCGCGACCCTCCCCAGACACAAGAGGGTCCTAACAGCCGCACTCTGACCACAGAGGCTGATAAATGCCAAGAGAAGATTAAGCAAATTCTACCTCATGAAAAGCACCAAAATTTAGTTAGGGCCGGCTGGCAAGATGTTTCACTTCTCTTTCCCCTAAGGCTTACAGAGAAGATTGGACACATTTGAAAGGGTCTTTTGACACGCACTATTAGCGCCATCTGTACGGAACTTGACATACGATAAGTAAAAACAGACAAAGGTCATGTCTCTACAGTGTCCTAACTTTTACAGCGTCATGCTAGACAATATTGCAGAGAACCGCGGCTCAATGCGCTACTCAATCTACTCTCTCTGGCTACGCCAAGTAATGAGCACGAAGCGCCATGAGAGTAAAACAAAGAGAGAGAGAAAGAAATGCAGCCTGCACTTGGAGATCTGTGGTCCAATGTTGGCCGTGTACTTAGGGTGGCAGCGCTGAGAAGTATTCCTGGCAGAAGCTGCTGCTGCAATTTGGACTTAGCTGGGCATCCTTGAAATATGCGGAGCAAAACTTGCAGACGTTTTGCATTTTGAGTCCGAAGCCTTCTTCACCTTCATTGAAGAACAAGCCTGTCAGGCCGAGACAGTGAGAACATCATTTACGAACTGAGCTCAAGAATTGAATCGCCTATTTTACAGTTGTTCCATCTAGTGTCCTGGTGCAGTTCTATCGAGACTTCCTTCCTTCACCCAGCAGCCTCCTGTAGGTGGAGGGTGCGTGTATTAATCCTCCCACCAAGGTGGATTAGAAAAGTACGCTCAATATGGTATTTTACAATAGGGAGGGTTTTTGTGCAGAGGGGCAGTCACATCCCTCTCCCTGGCCTGACTGTAATTTCCCTCTCTGCAGTCAACAGTTGAGAAATGAAAGTTAACTTAAGCATGACTAAGAAATGAGTCTGTCAGGAGTTTTATACCTTTAGTCTTGAAAGGCCATTTCTCCTGCACTGCAAAAGTGGGCAGTCGAGTGTATCATGAAAAACTGCGACAACAACAGATCTGTCAGTCACACTTGCAATAATGCAGCTGTGACCTTTCACATCGGAGTCCACAATGAAAGTTGTGAGAAGAAACGACGTCGTTTGTCTTGTTGGATCACACATTGATGGCCACATGAACACGCATGAATGTACCGGGAGCGCCTAAATAAGCTTGCTCGCGGCTCTCACCACTTCCACTGCGTCTGGCATTGCTGAAACGTGCATTACTTCGGCAAGATCAGCTAGAGCAGTTAAGTGTAACTAGAGTACTAAGGTGCCTTGTACTCAACTGGACGGAAGTTTCTCTTTCAAGACATGATATCATGAATGATTTTTAAGTATTTTTAAATAAAAAAAGAGTGGCTGAAGCTGATCTGTGAGGGGTTGCCAGGTTTCTTTGTGCAGCCAGCATAGGCATAACAAGTCAAGCAGGATCAGTGTGCAGTGGTGATGGCAAAGAATACGCATTTGCATGAAGATCATTGCTCGATTTATTTAAACAGGTATTGTTTAAAAGACATTTTGAGACGTCGGGGCAATTGCTTTTTGGGGGGAGCGTCTACCTCTCTTTTGGGAGTAGCCTAAGTCTGAAAGTTGATTAGAACAAAGACCTCGTGCACACCGATTGGTTGACTTTTTTCTCACCTCTCGCCCCTCTTGCAACGAAGGACTTGAGACTTGTCTACGCCTTTTGCTAAACTGTATAAGAGAGTATTTTTTAATGACGCTGGCTTAAACACTGACTTGAGCCAGCAATTCGACTGAATTCGGGTCACGTCTCTTTCAGCCACCAGCTCCAGTCATGACTGACTGGTGCCTGTCCTAATTGGTCTGGCTACGTCTCTACAAGATCGCAACATGTTTTGGCGGAAAATTTCATTTCGGCGGGAAATTTGAACATAGGTTTAGCCACCCAAAAGTATGCCCAGAAACCCATTGTGCATATCTACGTACAAACTGGGCACAGAATGCATCATGCGCACACACCATGAATGGTGCAGAGCTGTGTAGAATTATGCTGACTGACAGAATATGCTGAACTGTTATTAGGTTTTGAGTCACCCAATTGCCTGTTCATCGGTCTCATTGTCGCTTCATGCGACGCTTAAACAGTGGAGCTCCGCAGTATTTTTTGCGAGAAGCCAATTCTCGCGCACTCAGTATGGACGCATCCCCCTCCTCTAGAGAACTGCCACAGTCTAAATACACTTTTAGCCACCACGACCAGGTTTTGGGCATATTTTTGGCCAAGGTCTGGTTTTAGGACAGAGGATCGAAAGTTGCACGCACGACAATGTTGCCGGACACCACGAGCATGAACACGGGGCAGTGGACGGCGTTTCCTGCCGTCGCACCCGCTGGGCTGCTCAGTAGGATTGAACAAAGCTGTGCTGAGCTGTGCTGCAGCGTCAACATGCGGCCGAGATTTGGGGCCAAGACTTTCTTTCCACCACGAATGGGCGTAAAAACTTTTGCTCATTTTTCATCAACTTCCTGTTGCTCACCCTCCAGGTCGTCCCGGTAGCTTTCGCTGCCTCTGCCGCAGGTGAGAGTGGGTTTCCTTGAGGGCCGCTACAGTGTGAGCCAGTATAAATGGTCACACCCACCGAACAGCGTCTTCAAGGAGCTCTGCAGCATGCCAGGGAGTGTCTTTCTCCTCTCCTCTGCTCCTCCCGACAGAGGGTCCTTCCTTTTCGTCTGATCGATTTGCACCACCCTGTATGACAGTCATGGGGTGGGTGGGATCAGGCAACGACCCCGGATCAGTCTGGCGACACTGGGCATGGACTGAAGTGCACAAGTACTTGAGAATGCGTCCGTGATAAGAACAAATATAGGAAGGGAACTTTTCTATTTTTTAATCTGGCTCTCGACAGTGCGGGAAATGAACTGGGGAAAGGAGAAAGGGAGATGAGAAATCTCTCTCGCGCTCTCGCTCGCTGTCGCTCTCACGAGTGTGCAAAGGCTTTTTCTCCCGCTCTTCAGCTCTTCAACCGTTGATTGCTCGGCCAAGCGCCGGTGAAATTTGATCGCTTTTTTTTATCCCTGGCGTGATTTTTTCTCCCTTTTCTTGCTGTCAATGCAACCTTTTTTCCGCTTTTCATAAAGAGGTCGGCGAATTCGACAAAATTTGCGACCTCCGCACAGGTGTGTTGCAAAATGGGCCTCGAAGGGGACTAAGGAAGATTTTCAGCAGTGTCAGGAGCGTCAAAAAGCCCCTTTAAGCTTTGTTGCTGCGTTATTGACAAATGTTTCGCAGAATGTTTATGGACCTGAAGCTCGGATTCTCAGGTCATGCTGTCACAGACGACTCATGCCGAGTCGAGCCAGTTCTTGGGAGTTCATTCAGTGCGGTCAGCACTACTTATCTATTCCCTCCTGGTGTGGCAGCACTTCATTGACCCCAGACGGGCTTGATGGATTGATTTCCCGGAGCCAAAGCAGGGGGAAATCAAACTGCCCCAGGGCCGTCAAGCCCATCCAGACTCAATAAGACCTACTATATAAGGAGGAAATCGGTGGCTTGACTGAAGGATTTGGCCATCACTGCGCTTACAAAGATTTTTCTCCGTAACTGGCCTCACCCATGCTGTCCCTGGGCTACACTCAGCAGGTGGACTGGCTGGCCGGGGCTGGTTGGGCCGGCCGGGGCTGCTGGTGCTCATTCTTATGCTCTTACTCTGTCTTACACTCGCTCTTATGCTTGCTTTACATCCCGGTCTTGTTTTTAACAGCTCTTTCGCGGGCTCTCTACGAGCATGGTATAAAGTGGTTTCATATGGCCCGCGCTAGAGTAAACAAGAAAGAGCAGCATAAACGTGACCCTTGCATCAAGGGTTACAATAAGTCCGTGACGTGATTACTTGAAGAAACGAGCTCCAACTCTGGCATTTTCAATTTATTGCACTCTCATTTCTAAATATTCCCAAACGGCATTTAAGGAATTTCTCTTCATTTTTTTTTCTTTTTTGTCTTGTAGGCTTTGCCGATGTCTCAAGCCCAGCAGCCTGCGTGGTCTTATCCACAAGTGTTTTGTTTTGTAGGAAATGCATGAGGTGGGTTACCTATTACGCATACGCGTGGAACAGGGGTCCAAAAAAGGCGGCGAAAAAAAAAGAACCTAACCTTGCCTATTGGGTGTGGAACAAGGACACACTTTGTTCCATTCATTTTACTTTATGGAACTCGCTCCGCTGCGCTCTGCTGGTGAAATGAAAGACATTCGGGGAATAAAGTGCATCCTTATTCCACACCCAATCAACAGTAATTTTTCCCGCTTGTACCGAAGTTTCGCGAATTGACTGTGCGTCGACCTCACGAATCTAACGGACGCGAACACCTTTTTGTCATTCATTGGACACCTCCTACCTGACGCATTGAGAGCGTCCACATAGAAGAACACTTGTGAGTTCCGCGTGCTTGATTTGATGCCACGAACGCTTGAACTCCATCGTACGTATGCGGATGACTCTTTGTGGCGTCATCAAGCTGGTCTTCTTCGTCGTCGACAAGTTCGGCAGCGTCATCGATGACATCAAAGACGTCGTAGCAAAGACGCAGGGTGGTCCAGAGCGACAGCAGCTGCGGCAGGAGTGCCTTCGCTTCAACGATGTTGAACCACCCTGTAGACAGACTAACTGACTGTTCCATTGAAGTGCAATGCCATGACTCAAACGGACAAAGGAAACTAAGAGTTTATTTCTTTTATTTTTCTTCTTTTTACCGACCCATTGTTAACTGCATGTGAGGACTAAATGGAGCGCGCAAAAGGTGCCAACTTCTATAGAGCACAATGTCTGGAAGTGTACAGGCTCTGAGCGACCTTTTCATCATAACTTTAGCTACCAAACGTGTACTTACAGGGATTCTCGGGGGATACCAACGTTGCCCATTTTAGGTTTGAGGAACGCGTTGCATAAAAATTTCAAAGTAGATTCTTTCTCAGTTTTTTGACAAGTCCGGAAAGTCTTTTCCACCCGCCCAAAAAAGGCCTTTAGTCCTTTCCAATGGCAGTTCTGGGGATTTTTGCCATTCTTATGCAGCTTCTCTGTACAACAAAAAAGAGCAACAACAAAAGCACTTTAACTGTCTTTTGTTAATCTGGCTCTAAGGAAACTCAAAAGTCAAAAGCACGAGAGGTACTTTGATCTGCCTTATATGTAAAGGATGAGACGCTGAATCTTTAATAGCCAGACCCTCTGACAAACCTATGTTTCACTCTTATGTCTGGCCAAGTGCAGCAGAATAAGTGACTTAGCAGACACATTCGTTCTGTCTCTTCAATAGAATCCACCACCGGCATTAGGGACCTTGGCATAAAGCTACCACGTAAAGCCAACAGTCATGACAGTCAGTCCTGGGCCGGAAAGGCCGGGTCGCGCCCACGACGAGAAGGCCTGGTCGAAAAGGCCTCACAACTGACCCTGGGCCGCCAGTAGTAGCCTATTTAAAGAGTCAGTACTTGGTCAGACGATCACCAAATGACACCACCTCATAATCAACTTACTGAGGTAAAAGTGGGACTACCAAAGACAGTTTGGCTTAGGAAACAGTCATTAATGCTGACCAGGACAGAAGATAGATTTTATTGCATTTGGGTTTCTGTGTCACCAATACCTTCATAGCGGAGGATATTTGTGCCCACCCTGGAGGACTGCAGTTATGGCAGCCTGGATTTTCTTGCGGTCAAGAGTGACTGCTCTACTACGCATGATGCAATTGTTATACAAAGTGTAGGAAACTTTGGCATATTGAATAAGACACTTCGTGATAAGAGCAAGAAATAGCACTTTGACGGTAAGGCGCTCTAAGTGTTGTCTTTCGAACTAAGCTGAAGTCGGTTTATTTGTCACCGAAAACATGGTATTAACAATATTAACATCGACGCCACAGAAAACTGCGAGTAGCTGTTGCCTAAACGAATTTAGATTAACGCAACCCATCACAAAAGCTTTTTTTTGACTGATCGACTTTTGCCCACTGAAAAATTAGAAAAAAAGGTCTTCTTTGTACAGATTTTCTAATTTTTTTCACTAATTTTCTACTTTTCGCACTGACTTTTGCTAAGGACGACAAGCCTTTTTCTTGCATGGCAAAAAATTACTGTTCTGGGTCAAATTTCTCAGGGAATGAGTGTATGCATTTGTCAAATGTCAAATGTGAAAAAAAAATGATGAGTCAAATAAAATTACGTGTTTGATGAAAAATAGGCAGTAATCTTCACTCGTAAATTTAATTCTGACCCTAACGTTAGGTAATTTTCCTTCTTGTTTATCAATGCCACAATCTCTGCAAAGGGGTGTGCGCTTAAGACCGCTGTCATCCAATCACGCATAACTCTTGACTGGATTGACCTCCGGGGAATAGTTGGACCCTCCGTGAAAAGCATAAACTGTATACTCAAATCAAACGTTTATCTACTTCTCCTCTGTGATCTCCCGTTTTTCTCACCATACGGTAGAGAGGGCCGATGCAAAAAGAATGTGTATTTACCTATATTTCCTGCTGAAAGTGTGAGTACTTTTGATCTTTTGGCCGAGCTAAGCGCTCCTGAATCTCATCGGTCAGTGCTCGAAGGTTTCGCTGCTAACATCTCATCACTATTGCTTCTATGCCAACATCGTTGGTGAACGAAGTTGGGACTATATTTACTGCGCAATTGCTCTCACAGCAACCAGACCACTTCTTCTTGCACTGCGGTCAACTTTGCAGGGCAATGGCGTTTGATTGGCACTCTGCAGCATTGGTTCACTCGGCTGTGGAAGCCTCAGACTCTCCCCTACCTAACAACTCAAATGCACTGTTAACCCTCGGACCACTCATTTTTTCACAATATTGACATTTTCAAAGGATATCGTCCTAAGCGGTCACCCCATTCAGAAGAAAGTCACTGAATAATTCTGTGTGTGGCGACGAGACTGCGTTACGCGCTCAATTCAAAGTTGTGTGGAGATTCTGCTATCATGGGACCTCAGTGTGGCAAATAATGCTATCTCTGTCTCGGCCATCTTTCCTTGGACAACTTGGCCAAAAGCACGAGGGAGTGGAGATATGCCTACTGGACCCGATGCTGCCCGTTGAATGCGTGAGGCCTAGCAGGCCTATTGCCGGCCACAGGCAGTCAATGTGCAAGAATCTTGAAGAGCACGGGGTTGGTTGAAGGGGTGTACCATAGCACAAGTGAGGTGTACCAGGTGCCAGGAGTAGCCCTGTTGGACCATTCCCTACCCGCAGATGGCAAACATGCCAAACTTACCATGTGACACTGCCGTTCGTGGCGTATATGCATCCTTCCCCAGCTTGATCTGTCCATAGCCCTGGCAATGCGACTCACTGGCGTGAGTCTGACCAAGCTAACGAGGTTGGGAGGAGAGGCCCACATGGGCCTTGACCCATCGGAGGATAACTTCGTTATGTGTTGCAATTTCTGCTAGAGACTGGATGCACTCCCTGACTAATTGTGAGCTGAACTCCGTGCTGTCAAGTGCAAATAGAGCGGCTTGACTATCTACAAAGAAGACTCTCTTTGCAGAATGTCAGTGTTTGAAGAGAAGTGCCACCCTTATGATTGTGGTGATTTCGGCCTGGAACACCGAGGATCTAGTCCCCAAGCCCCCTTTGCCTCTGTGTTCCAGGCACCCATCCCTGACTAAGTAGCCCCAACCTGCTCCCCCGCGTAGCAGGCTGCCATCGGTCAAGCATTGCAAGAAGCATCCCTTGATGGGGTACCTTCTCTCATGCTATTATGGTCCACAAGGTATTGTCTGTAACACTGTCGGCCACTGCAAAGAGTGTGGGGTGCTGAATGGAAACATTCCCCAAATTCCCAAGCTTGATCGGAGGCCAGGCAGATCGTCCTCGAGACGGAACAATATCTACCAAGCATTCATTTTGGGACAGACGGACCTCTGTAAGCGTAGAATGTGCATGGCCCGAGTCACATTGGCACCGATGTCCTGCGTTGTGCTATATAGATATTGTACTACTCATAAAAATTAGAATACAGACCTTGGCGTAACGTTAAGTAATTCCAATGAGATGAAACTTTGTGCACAGGCTGCGTGGAGTCATTCTTGAGGGGAATTTTCATGGAATAGGTTCTTCAGACAGTGACACAAAACTTTTAGTACATTGGTTCACAGTTTGGAGTGCCCATAGTGAGCTAGAGCGCTCAAACTGTGGTGACCAACAGATGATCCCACGCCAGTGCTGACCGTTTTGGGTCATTTCCGGCCACTTTTTTGTAGTGAACAGTGCAGAAATTTTTGTGGGGAGCTTCTCCCCTCCCTGGCCCACCTAAATCTCGGTTGAAAAGTACAACACTCAATTGCTTGCTCAGATCAGATTGTTCATGTGTGGGTGTGTTGGTGGGCGTGTCACCCTTGTGCACCTGTGCCACACAGTGTAGTGGTTTCCTCACTGTCTGATCATAATATAGTCTAATTCAGTGCTAAATATCTTGTCTTGTCTTTGAAGGACTTACTCTCTGCTCTCGAGCACAGTAGCAAAGGCCCCAGAAACTCTGTAAACTAAGATTCCCTTTGTCTGTCTTTACTACGTTGGAATAGACAGAATTCGCACAGACAGAGAACCATTTGTCTCATTGGGTCTGGACGATCCTCGAGTAAAACATGGAATGGCCATATGTACTCCTTGCACACACATGTAACCAATTTTTCCAATCTCTTTCTGCGTGCTAAACAGTGGCGGCTGGAACTTTGCGAATACCCAGAAAAAAAAAGAAATCTTATGATTCATCCAATTAACAGTGCGCAACACCACCAAGGGGCCAAACCTATTTTTTCTTTGCTTCTTGACCTCAACTGCCCAGACATGTCTGAAAATGACATTTCTGGAAAATGCACGCAATCAGATCTGTACAACTGCAATCGACAAAGTTTATATCATACTTCATACACGTACATCAGCTTTGGAAGAGTTACTGAAAGAGTCACACTCACTACATTCAGCCTCATCTCTTTCCAGCTCCAGGTATTCATGCAAAGCTGTCAAATGCTTATTGGCTTTTTTGATGCAACCTTGACTGCAATGGATTAAAAGCATCTTGCATATGATTGAAAACAAAAATGGAGTGTTGTTCTCTCTGCATTATCAAGGCCAACGTCACCCTAAATGGTAGCCTGCATCAACTCTGTAGTGCTGAATACATCATTATTTCAGTATTTTGTTTGTTTGTTAGAGGGGTGCCCATCAGTTCAATTTAGGCGAGCTGTGTGTTGACAGTAGCCCTAGTGGGCCTTTTCTCCCATCCCCAGATGGCAAACATGTGAGAACTCAGCAAGTGATAGAGCTGCTCGTGGCACACCCACCTCTGCGCTCATCTTCATCTGACCTCTGTGCCATTGCCTTGGGAATGCGATCCACTTTTGTGAATCTGACAAGGCTCGCGAGGTTTGGAGGTGTATGAAGTTGGAGGTTATGCATACAAGCCAAATGCTCCCTGGCGAGTGCCGGGCACTCACACGCAAGATGCACAAATTCCTCATGCTCTTCCCTGCAGAAGCGGCAGTTTTCTGTGGGGAACTTATTGACCTTGCTACAGTGATAGTTAAGGTAGTTATGACTAGTGATGTCCAAAGTATGCAAAGAAGATTTATTTGCATATTTGACTGTTTTTTGCATTTTATTGCATTTTGAAGTCCTACTTGCATTATTTGCGTTTTTGGTGAAAAAGCTCATTTTTCTTGGCAACTGCTCATAGAATTAAACATTCAAAACAATGTGGTCTCATTGAATTTACCATGCCCAAGACAGTGGGGCGCTCAGTGCTCATCAAGGAGCTCAGCAGCACCAAGATCTGGACCTATGTGCCAGAGACCAAGTATGTATTGTGCAAACTGTGCAGCTTCAGTGCCAAGGCTGACAGGAAGTCTGTCCTAGAGCAACATAGACAGTGCACCAGGCACGAGAAGAATGTAGAGCTGCACAAGGAGAACAGGGCTGCATAGACGCTGCTCAACATCATCCCCTCCAACAACAACAGCAACAGCATCTTCAACACCAACCTGGTGAGGGTCTTAGTCTCTGCACACATTCCCCTTGTCAAGATCAACAACAAGGAGTTCAAAAACTTCCTGGAGAAGTATACAAAGAAGACAATACCCAGCTGCACCACCTTGACAAGGACCATGGACAGCGAGAGCAAGGTGGTGGTGGGCAAGATCAAGGAGGAGCTTTAGGACAAGTTCTTGTTTGTGTCCCCAGATGAGACAACAGACAGCATGGGAAGGCCCGTGTGCATTGTGCTGGCAGGGCCTTTGGACAGCACCTACCTGGAGAGGCCATACCTTATTGATGTGGTGAACCTGGGTGCCACAAACAACCGCACTGTGCAGCAGTGCATTAACTCTTCTCTGTTCCAGCTCTTTGGAGGCAACCTGGTCTATGACAAGGTGCTGCTGTTCCTCACAGATGGTGCTGCCTACTGTGTCAAGGCTGGCAAGGGCCTGAAGGAGATGTACCCCAACCTCATCCACTGCCTCTGCCTCACCCATGGCCTCAACTGTGTTGCTGAACTGGTGAGGTACTCCTTTCCAAAGGTGGACAACCTGATTGCTGAGGTGAAGAAGGTCTTTGTCAAATGTGCCTGCTGCAAGTTGGAGTTTGCTGCCTCTTGTCAAGTTCCCCTGCGTCCAGAGCCAATTCTTGCAAGATAGGCAACTTGGCTTGAGGCAGCCTTCTACTACTTCGACAACTTCTGTACCATGAAGGAGTTTGCCCGATGACAGCAGAACCATTGAGGTGTCCAAGGAGCTCTTGGAGGATGCCTCTCTTGCCCAAGACCTCGCCATGATCAAGACCAATTTCAAAATCCTGAAGGAGAGCATCACTCAGCTTGAGGAAAGGCTGCCTCTTGTCCTGGCCTTGTCCATCATTCAGAAGGTCTGTGAGAGCCTGACCATCTCTAAATTTGCCAAGAAGCTGGAGGAGATCCTCAAGAAGAACCCAGCTTACAAGAAGGTGGTTCAGATTGGCTCAGTGCTCAAGGGGGAGGAAGTGCCTGGCTTGAAGGAGGACCCCAACATTATTGCCAGCTTCAGTTGTGCCCCTGTGACATCTGTGGACTGTGAGAGGACCTTCAGCATCTTCAAGGACCTCCTCATCAACAAGAGGAACAGGCTGACAGAGGACCACCTGAGGGATCAGATGCTTATTCAGTGGAATGAGGGCCTGCTTGAGTAAAAAGTGTCTTCAAAGGCATTTTTGTAGCAAAATACACATTAGTTTGCCTGATTTATTTGCATTTTTATTGGTATTTTTGGCTCTCGTGACCTCGTGGAGGCACGGTAATTAGACAAAGAGCACATCCTGTGGCACTCTCTTATCATCCAAATTGCATCCCGTCACATTGTCGTGAATCATCTCATGAATCACCCTAAGTGCATCTTAGCATCCTGTTCTGAAAGAGTTATGTTTCTTTGTTCTCATGCTATCCTTTGTCCGATATTAAGTACTAGAGGATGTAGACCATCCGGCCTGTTGAATAGTTTCTTAGAGGATTAAAAGTTACTACAATTCTGGTGCTTTCACTTTTAAATTTGGGACATCTGAAAAATTATAGCAATTTTACCCCTCGATGGTGTCGCGCACTGTAGGTGCTAGTAAAAGTCACATAAAAAAGCTGAGACTGTGGCACCATATCCTGCTTCATTGTTGGCATAAAAAGTCCTGACATACAGTCTATCTAAGAAGAGTTGCGTTTGCCTGAAAGGGTACAAAAATAAGGGGGTCAAAATTCAGTTATGGCCACCCTCTCTGACGATCAAGATCAGAGTTAGCAAAGAAAAAATCATGTCATCAGTAAAGTCGTTCTGAGTAGCATAGTGGCAGCACATGTGCTTCAATACTCAGAGGGTGCTGGTTCGAACCCCATCACACTCCACCTCCTCTGCCTCCAAATCTTCCAATTCCGTCCACCTCAATGCTTCTGATTCCAGCTTCACAGCCCCCAGCAGCTTCTCAACCCGGACAAAGGGTATTTTGCGTGCTTGTGCATGACGCAAGAGGGTCCATGGAGTGAGTCCCTGGGAAAGTCACCTTCACCTTCTCGTCCAAGGGCATCTTGTGTCAGCACATGGCCCCAGAGAAGACCTCTGTCAACTCAGAGTACTTCTGTAACTCCTCTCCTACTTCCTGAGGGGTTTCGGGCACAAACAACCGAACATGGCCCCAGGAGAGTGGATCTTGCACATGAACAATGCCTCCTGCCATGCCACCAAGGACACACGTGAATTTATAGATCATAAGGGCATCAAGATGATCAACCACCCTCCCTACTCTCCTGATCTGGCTCCTCAGACTTCTTCCTCTTCCCCACAGTCAAGAGGGAGTTCCAGGGGATTTGTGGATGCCCGCAACATCACCAAGGAGTGGAAACGGGCCTGCAACATCATCACCAAGGACTCCTTCGCCATGGTCTTCAAGAAGTGGATTGATTGTTGTAAAAAGTTCATTGCCCTTAAGGGAGGATACATGGAGCAGGAGAAATAGCTGATTTATACATTGGTTCAACTATAGACAACATATGCCACTTGTCTCGTTTCAGTTCGACTTCCCCACGCAACATTTACCCCCCTCCCCCCCTTAAAAAAATTGTACTTCAATCCTCCTCGGCGTGCTTCCCTCTTTCTGAGGACGCCCTAACGCCAAAGTGGGCAGCCTTGACATTGAACCTCTGCACTCAACATTGTGCCCGAGGATCACATCTACTTTTTCCGCATCAAAATTCCACCACAAGCTTCAGAACAGCGAATGGGGTCTTCCAACACAATACTTACAGCAAGGTGTGTCAGACACGCACCTGGTGCTTTATATTTTTTCCTCCACAGGGAAGTGGGCAGCGCAAAAGCGTTAGTATAACATAAAGTCACCTCCACGAGGTCCACGTCAGGTTGACTTATCCAAAACAGCTTGGCATTCTCCTCCAGTTTGACCATGTCTTTCGAAGGATCCTTGCAAGTCCCAGCTGACTACTTTTGGGAGCCTCCACAAGTCCAATCAACACCTTCATGAGCTTTGGGATGCGTTTGGCAGTCATGAAAGACACGCTGGAGGCCGCCACCAGCGTGAATCCCACCCGATGCAAAGTTGCGACCTCAACTTTTTTTGTCACCTTTTATTGAGTACAGTCGTGGACTCTGTTTCGGTAAATTTCAGAAAGTAGCAAAGATTCCTCACAATGAGTTCACGTACATTCCCTCCCGTAAATATGCCGTAATGGGCATGACTTCACCTCATATACTGAAGTGGAAAGTGTTGGGGTGGAATTTTGATTTGAAACATATAGATGTGATACGGATGAAACTTTTCCGTCGGGCTCCCCCTTCATTTCTTGGGGGAGGGTTCCCCCTGGGCCCCAAGCACCGTGGACCAGTATACAAAATTCCCGTATGTCGACCCATACGTAGCTTAAGTCTCCCTCCACTGCTAATGTCCTTTCTCGTGACCCTTAGTGCAGAGCAGCTGCAGGCCCCCTTGCCCCTTCTCTTAAGATTTTCCCTCCATAATAAAGCCCAACTAATAGTGGTGGGTTAACTATGCACCCAGAGTGGCACTCACCAGTAGAATGACACAACTTTGTCTTGTTACCATCGCTCTAGGTGCCAAGGAACTCATTCCAAGTTTGTTTATAACCTTTAACAAGGATCTATAACCTAACAAATAATGGTGAGTCAAATGTGCCCCCAGAGTAGCACTCACCAGTAGGAATGACACACCTTTTGTCTTGTTTCCACCTCTCTAGGTGGCCAGGTACTGATTTTAAGTTACTTTATAACCTTTATTCATAATATTTCCCTAAAAGAATGTGTTTCGGCCAAGTATGGCTCCAGATTTGGACAGCGCATGGGTATTAGGAGCCATGGCTGCATGTGCATCATTGATGGTTTCAAGTAAGCCAATAACCTTCAATATTCAAATGTTTATAACTCTCTCAAAGATAGTCATTTCACTAAGCCACACATATATCTGTGTTTAGCATCTAAAGAACTGCAACATTGGTCTAAAGAACTTTTTCACAGACCGGAGACCCCAATAAATATAATTTTGATTATATATAGTTCAGAATGCTATAAAACTTTATAGATATTAGTGATATTTTAAGGAGGACCCCAGAGAACTAACTTCCTCATTTTGAAAATATGACATTTTTGTGTGATAAACATCTCTGTGCAGTGGACAGGGAAAGCTGTAACCACCCCCACCCCCTAAAAAAAGGATCAGTTGAAGGGGGGAACTGTGCTCATGTCTGGGGACACTGCGACATGAATAGACAAAGACAGCAAGAGAAGGCAGCTGCCGAGGATACCAATCTGGACAGCAACACCAACCTCGACAGCGATGTTTGCTGCTGAGGATGATCTGGACAAAGATGCTGGCAAGAACGCAGCACCTCTTCTTCGCTGAAGACATTGTGCCACTTATTAATGGCAATATGCATAAGAATTGTACTTCCAGTAATACAATGTTGACGCCGGAACAAAGTGAGTTCTTTTTCTTCAGACAGTTTTTCTGCACAGTAATACTTGCATCATCCACAAGAAGGCATTTTTGTGATTTGGCTGTGGCACAACTTCAGCATCACTGAATATGTCAATCATCCTGTTCCAGTCCAATGGATGGAGGGTCTGTGACCAAGGGTCCAGCTGGTTTTTTTGCCAATGACTTGTGACCATTCTTCAAGGGCAGCTATTATTTCTAATTGTCAGTTGGCTGTGCAGATATCTTGTGCAGGTGGCTATTAAAAGTAACTTTACAGTATTTATTGCACGATTTCAGGAATATTTCCCCGCTTATTTATTGTCTAGTGGGAAATATTCTTGCGTTATATTTCCGTCACAACTATATCCCCCCCCTCCCTGAGGGAAATATTGTGAATCGACACTCTTAGACAAGAAACGCTTTTATATTTCTCACATGCATGCATGAAACGTTCTCGCTCGAGAACAGTATGATCAAGAACAGTGCAATCGAGAAGTGACCAGGATGAATCTAGTGGAAGTTCAAAGTAACCTTGGCCCTGCTAAAAGTCGAAATTGTAGCTTTTTTTGGCCTCCTCTCGTCAAACACGGAGTGTTTGGGTCTGGGACACATTCCCACTGCCAGTGCTGATCCAAGTCGGTGTTTCACCTCTTTCAACTATTTTGAAAGGGTCAAGAAAGCGGTAAAACATTCTGGAAATCGTGTGTTTAATTACAAATTAACGACGCGCAATGTGTACTATATTGACCCTCTTTAGGCTTGACAGCACTGGGTTCATTTTAAATGTATGCTTATAATGATCCCTCCATGAACGTCGTGAACAGCATATAAATTATATAAAACAACTCTCGCCCCGTCAAGTCGGAGGAGGGTCATTTATAGAATGCGTCTTGCAGTTGGTGCGTAATTTACCGCACGATTTTCGTCAAATTTTCCCTGTTTTTTGCGATGTTGAGGAAAACGAATTTTCTTAAATCCCGTGCAGAACGTGAGTCAGTGAGTGTCGTTCACCATGAAGACCATCGTGATTCGCGCTTGCACACAGAATGGAGAAACTGCTGACAATGGGCGAGACCATGGCCGAGGAAGTCCCCAATAGGAGCAAGGAGTGCGCCGACTTCATGGCCTCCAAAGCATCTCGAGAGCGAGCAGAGATCAAGATTGACGACGATGATGGCGATGACAGCGAGAAAAATGACAATCCTGGCGATGTTTGACGCAACAGCAATGATCAGCTCATAGAGGAGAACTACATCCATTTCCACTTCCTTCTCAAGACCAAAGACTTCAAGTCATCCAGCTCCATGGCTACGTACAACAGGCTAAACAACTCCCACCAGAGGACCTTCGCGGTGAAGGTTGAGTAGTAGCCTGAAATCACAATCGAGCTGAAGCACTATGAGTCCGCTTTCAAGCAAAATACGGCCAAGATGTGCACCGGTTACAGGTTAACTACACGAACCTGTAGTGGATCGAAAAAAAAAGTGCGTCTTCACTCTTCGTTATTCGCATCATTCAAGAAACGTACTTTAGGCCACAGTACAGTAAGATGGTCGATATGGGTGTGGTTTCGTTACCTACACGAACAAGGCAAGCAGAAGAGGGATGTTCCGGGTCCCTTTCA
>JAAUXU010182278.1_pt1 | contig 23340 bp, 22 predicted proteins | sample 7278151 | NCBI WGS metagenome assembly JAAUXU01 (sample SAMN14350113, study PRJNA611818) | marine sediment metagenome | isolation source: surface marine sediment (1.8m) | place: French Polynesia: Moorea | collected 2018-08 | reverse complement strand
TCCCTGATAGGCAGCTTGGAGCAGAATGACAGCTTAAGTAGTGATGTTGGGGGTCTGAGTTTTCAAATCCTGGTACTATAGGATATTCTACCGTCAATAACAGAGGACTGCTCATCTCTACCACAGACTACTTGCATGCATCTCCTTCTCCTTCCTCCCCTCAAGCTGTCATTCCGCCTCCAAGCTGCCTCTCAGGGATCCAATAGATGGCTCTGCCACGATGGAGGTCTGGGTGTAACTACTAAGTCTGTGGCTCAACAAACGCAGCAAGCCCAACGGTGCTTGACCCATTGACTGCTGGCCTGCTGCCATCACTGCCACGAGCTGGGGAGAGCAGGAGAGTGTCCAGATCAGCCAGTTCCAAAAGTGACAACAAAAATAGTGCATGGTGAGGTCGAGGCGCATGGACAGCGTGAAGTGGGTGGTGGATGAGGAGAACTTATAGAATTCTCCTGAGCAAAGCTGGGTGCAGGTTCAGTTAGTAGTTCATAAGAGTAGTGTACAATCCAACTGTGCTTACCTGCACATTTAATGAATGACATTTTGCTGATAAGTGCACGCTAATGTTAAGCATGTTGTTAAAGAAAACACTCAAGGCTGTTCTTTCCCGCTTGGAGGAAAGAAATTGGGAGCAGCACCCATTTTTGGCTTTGGTCCAGCTCTCCTCAAATTGCAATGTTTGTGTCTTTGCAGATCAAGCACATGCGCTCTATGTGTGCATGATAGATGTCTTAATTTGTCACTGCTTGGAATCTGGCCACCAGCATGTCGATGATTGCGTCTCCGTGGACCTGCTTCTTGACGGGAAGGCTGCTGTCCGGAGTTGTCGATGTTATAACAGACGTTCTTCAGGTACAATTGCACTAACGGCTGTTACATCAGGATGTGACACCGGCAGCATGGTGATTTGTACTCGATCCATTTCCATGTTTGCTTCCAGGCGGCGGCGCTACTGTCAGCGGGACACCCAATATGGTCAAGTCTCACCATTGTCTTTCCAATCCTGGCCTTGCTTGTGTCGATGGCGTCAGTGGTCATAGGCAGCAGGTGTGGAGTGATGCCTTGCAGGAAGTTCCTTGCTTTGACGTTGAGGGTGCAGGTAGCTATCTGCGAGGGACTGTTCGAGTCAGGGCCGGAACTGGTGCTGCAGACGGTCATCATCGTACACGGAGTCCACTTGGAGGACCTACAGGTATATATATTACTGTGTTATCATAACCGATTGATTGTACGTAACAGGTACATGCGCCAACTTGGGAGTGTTGTAGGTACTTTTCAGTAATGAAGAGGCCGACCGCTACTCCTTAGCTTGGTTCCGTGGTCTTCTGCATTTGATGGGCCTGTTATCTTCGTTGATCTCTATAATCGTCACATTGATGTACTTCAACGAAGAGCGTCTCTGCAAAGCGAACGACGTCCAACGATTGATCTACGCGTTCACGTGCACGGTGACCTCGGTGCTGTTCAGAGTCTTCATCGCCGCCATACTCTTTTCAGTGGTGCCAGTAGGCGCGGCTACTGCGGCCGCTGTGCTAGCCGCCTTGGCCGCGTCAATCTGTGGTGCGACTTGCGACCACAACTGGGACGTGGCGTTGGCGTCTGGATATGCGTCCTTGTTTGCACCGGCGGGGTACGTCGTCAATCACATCAGGCACTATTGGATAAATGAGGAAGAGTAATTTTTCTTTCTGTACAGATATTCCAAGCATCATGGCTACCACCACGTGCCTACCCAGCAGAAGCACAGGACTAACTCACTATTGCGCCGCCGTCTCGAGGGCCACACCATTGAGGCAGTGACTCTGTCTCAGTCCTTCAGCGAGGTGGAACGCGCAAAAATCAATCAGGAGAGTCTACTACGAAAGGTCCTGATCTGCCACGGCTTTTTTGCGGCGACCTCGTTCCTGCTGTTCTTGTTCTACGTCACCTTGCTGGAGATCTATCTATTTGGAAGCAGCCAGGGCAATTCCAAGTTGCTACCGATGGTGAACAACAGGGTGTTTCTCTACACGGTCCCATCGATCTTGATGTGTTTGTCATGGCTCTTTTCCTACTTGTTCTTCGTGAGGGCCGAAGTAGCGAGAGATGCAGCCAGATGGTGGTTCCACATCACGCCTCACAGAAACAGGAAGAGCGGAAAGGACACAATGGTCATGCAGAGGTAAAGTGGGTTAAAACAACAACGAACGTATGACTGGAAGCTAAGTACACTATGTTTCAACATGTAGACGTCCCAGCTACACTCAGCAACTGCGGGACGAAGAAGCTGCCATAGCCAGCGGTGTCCACTCTTCTGAAGCAAGCACGGCCGTCATCTCCGACGCGGCATCTTTTCCTCCAGCCGCTTCAGGGGACCAGAGGCCGCAGCCGTCGGCGCCGTCTCACGTCAGCGACCCGCCGTCTTACCCCTCCGGAATCGCCAGGTCAGCATTGGACTACTACTTCCCCGATGCCAAAGTGGACGGAGAAGGAGAGGTCGGCGTTAGTCTGTTAGCGCGCCGGCGACTCGAGCCCGGCACCAGGCGCTGCGACTCGGCCTCGTGCGTCACCTGCGAGTTCTTCATAGAGGGTCCCGCCTTTACCAGTCAGATGAGCGGCAAAAAGTACAGATTTATGCCGTATGTGACCTGCAAAGCCGCAGGAGTCATCTATCTGGTGAGCATATGCTGCAGAGGCAGGAGTGGCAGAGGCACGAGGAGCATGGGACTCGTCCGCTGTTCAAAATACCTTAAGAATCGATTCCATTCTTAGTAACTGCGCTTCGAGCGCTAGCAGACCACAATGGAAAGAATGCTTTCTTCTTTGTTGCATGCCAAGGATAGTGGAACCATTGACGCTTGAAGTGCAAGCATAAACGTTGATCATCCCCACCTTGCAGGTGACTTGCGGCAAATGCAAGAAGCAGTACGTGGGCAAGACGGAGCAGACCTTGAAGCAGCGCCACTACGGGCATCGCCGGGAAATTGAGCTCCAGTCTTCTCCCCTCGGCAGGCACTTTGCTCAAGGCTGTGGCTACCCCAATTGGAGGATGCAGGCAAGACTTTCTGTTTGGATCCTTGGTCGAACCTTCTTCAATGAGCCAAAGAAAACAAAAAGCTTCTTTTGGTCAGAATCTCAGCCGTTCGCTCATTTTTACTTCTTTTTCATGAAAAGTTCTGTGGTCTGCCAGAAATGACAGCTTCAGAAGTTCTTTATCCGCAAAGAAATGACCCTTGACGGCGTCCGGGACTGTCAGTCAATGAAATGCAGCGTCGCTCCCATGAATCCGAACATGAATATGAATTATTGCTTAAAACCTCGTCTCCTCGGGGTCGTGGGAACTCTTCTTGGCCACCCCTTATCCCTATTGCATACATTATGCATGGTAAACTTGGGGTATCTGAGGGGCCTTGAAAATGGCTGTGCTGCTTCTCCCAGCGTGGCCCATTTCGACTTACTGCTCATTTCACTGCTCCATCCCCTTAGCTTATGGCGGCACCTGATTTTGTGATTTGATAGTAAAGTCTCATCACCTCTTACAATTTGTCCCGAAAGTTTGCGTGCGCTAAAATGCTTTGTTTTTTATCACATGTTCTATCGATTGGGGATATGCATAGAAATGGTGTTACAGTGGAATCCGGATAAACGGGGGCACTTTTTGCGTGGGAAAATCAAACATCCCCGTAAAGCAGGCAGCTGAATTAAGGCCCCCAAGGGTGTTTAATGGTGTTTGGTGACTTTATTTGGTTCTATCAGACCAGAGAAACACGAGAAACGTAACAACACATGGGGAGGGAAGGAAGAGGTGGTTGGAAAAGTAGAAATGCTTAAGCTTTGGCATTTTGATTCGTTTTGTTTCATATGTGACCACCTGGACTTCCTACCCTTGGGGCACTCCGTCCAGCTAGATGACCGTGATCTCAGGGCAACTTTAGTTTAGCCCATTTCGGGCGAGGCCGAAAATCTTGATTTTTGAGACCCAACGACCTGGGACGGAGGTCCGACCACGGCCCGGCCCCTCCCGTGTCCCCCCAGCCAAATCCGGGCGCGATCAGCGGCGCGCCTGGGCCGCTTGCCCTGGACCAAGAATAGGCCTATTTTCTTTCTAGTGTGGACAGGTTTGCTTTCAAGTTCAGAGCCGAATCCTTCAGTCAGATAGATCATGAGAATAACCCTCAGAATTGAAGGCATTTGCATCAAAATGCATCCAATCCTGTTTTCACAAGAAAGCCCAGTAAGTTTTTCATTTTATCTAGTATTTTATTGCTAACATGCATCAGCACCACGAACCAGGGTTGCCCAATTATCCGATCGTGCGTACATTAAATTTCAATATGAAACGATAAGATTTCCTGCACAGAATATCAGTTACTCAAATATCCCGTGTATCCGGATCCCAACTATCCAACTTCCCCAACTCAACTTAGTAGAGGACATTTTACGTATTCACTTTATTAATTTCAAGTTCTCAGTTTTTTACCTCGCACCTGGCAGCTCGTGCAACTGTTTTGTTTTGCCCTCACACCTAACAGAATTTTGGGACCCCCAAACACTTTTGGGACATGCCGTACTTAAAATTAAATTTAGATTTAATTTTTACTAGGTACTGACGTGACTATGGGTGAAGTTAGAAAAATTCCGAATTTTTCTCCACAGTTTAGGGGGCAGAAGTGATCATACCCAAGCTGTCTTTAGTAGTTTTTTGTTTCAACTGCCAGCACTGCCTTAATTACGCAATTTTTTTTCCAAAGGAGAAGTAAATTACGTAAAGTATTAAGGCCTCGAGATTTGCGACGGTGTAGAGAGTCTGCGGAGCTGCAGCATCTAACAAGTAAAGTTTTTGTCGTGTCAGGGGATACCAAGGCACAGTGCACAAGCACTACGTAGATGAAAATGCCGTTACTACCGTTAAATAGCCATCATTGCTAAAAGTGAAGAAAATGACTTAACGTAGTAAGGCATCAAGCTCTCCAACTTTGTACAACGGTGTACTTTGTGCATTAACAAATGTACACTTGAATGTTTTTTACGTTTTAGTCATTTTTATCAGGTTCGCCATGCACGTATTGATTCAAAATTTTTGTATGTCATGCATACATTCATAGCTGAAATCACCATATATTCTGTTAAAACCGAAATGGTTTTGATACAGTGGAGTGTATCAATGCTTGTAGTAGAGTGTATCAATTGCTGCTTTAATGCAGCAAAGCTACTCACTCTACGGCTGCCTCCGAGGCACCAGTGAGGGTGATAAAATCAAAAGTAATCCAAAATGTCGTGTTAAATTACACATTGCCTTGGCAGTCATGTGCACTATAGTTTCAATATATATGTCGTCAGCACTTTGAGCTTTGTAACCACACCCCAAGGGACCAAGCTTAGGAAGGTCAACCTGGAGGGTCAGCAGAGAAAAGTCAGATTGTGACGGAAATGAACTTTTCTTCCAGATCATCGATCAAAGTCAGTCTGCAATTGAGCTCCGCCGTCGAGAAGGCTACTGGCAGCACGAGCTCATGACCTTCGTGCCCTGGGGGCTCAACACCAGGGACGAGAAGAGCGGAGGAATCGACATCACTGTAAACACATGAGCCGCCTTCACGTAGTTTTGCGTGTTCTAGCCGTTTCCTCTTCCTCTGTTGGTGATCACTAGGGTTTAACGTAAACGCAGGATTGGGGATTAAAAAGTCAGAATCCCAAGAAATCCCAGGATTTTGAGATTCACCTATTAAAGCAATGATTCGGTAAATTCGGGCCTTGTGCATTGCATCACAATCACTTCAATAACTGGTGCAACGGCTTCTGTTTGAAATGGTCCTTCAGACCGCACAACATAGTTACAGAGCAGCCTTTGTTAGGTGTCCAGCCACAGTACAAACACACTTGCTATCCTCAGGTTTGGGCATCAACTGATAGTGGGAAGACCTCTTTGACAGTCGTCATATTGGGGGGCGAATGGCTGAAAATGTTTTAAGAACACAAAATGAAAACCACAAATCCTGGGATTCCTGGCCTGGCTTGATCCGAGATTCGGGAGTGAGAGAGAAATCAAGGATATCCCGTGATTACCGTCATTATACCCTTGTGAGAGCGTTCGGATCGTTCCACTGTCATATTGTCGCATAACCAAAGTGTCGGTGGTTTTTCTCACTACATTGATTCACGCTGCAATCAATGGATTGAACATTGACGATAATGAAACGTTACGGCAACTCCAGCGTCGCGAGACAAACACCCAAAATGAAGCCAAATCAAAGCTTTATTAGAAACATTCCACTGTCTCTTTTTTCCATATATTGTATTTTACCCCGTGGTAGAAAATAGAATGATTCAACTTTATTTTGTCCCTCCTGACGTCGAAAGAGAGGAAAAACTATTAGGGGCCTCAACCAGCGACAACGAACAATTGACTTAGGGCTCATCTCCACTGACTACTCCAGGATTTGCATCTTTATGGCCTTTATTTGCTCATTTATTCAGTACTTCCTCCGACTTGGCAGAGCCTTAAGAGGCCATTTTCCATGGAGACAGTCGAAAGCATGGCAAAGTACAGCAGATGTGTGTGTCCTGTACATATTACACCGGTTGACCTTTCCAGCTCTTCTGAAAACTGACGACAACTTCTGGATACAACGTGATCGACTCTCACTTTTTTCACTTTTAGTTGACTTCGTCAACCGATTTTTTTCCGAGTAGTAGGTAACCAATGCCTGCATTATTCATACGCCGTGCGAAGAAGCGGGACTGTGCATAACTAATCGCTGTACTTAACGCCCGTTCGAAAGCGCTTGTGCAGAGTTATGAATGTTATGGACGGAATCTCAAGTCTTCGTACCTGCCTGTCTTTAATATATGGTCGGGCTAGGAGGAGGAAAAAATGACGTGAGAGGAGGCAGAAGCAAGAAAGCTAAAAGATGTGGGCATTAATGCCTCCAGAGAGAAAAGGGGGAAGAAAATGGGAAGCCTATTACGTTACTGTGTGCCGCGTACACATACTGTACGTTCTGTACGTACACACTACAGAGAAATACAGGGTGCGCCATATTTAGCTTCCCGTCGATGCTCGGATGCCGGGATCAATACGACACGCAACAAGAACCTCAGTCTTCGACCTCAATTTTGAGGCTGACTCTAGAAAATTCGGAGCAAATTCATGTTTCGTTGCGAACACTTTTAGAAAGGCCAGCTGAAGCTGATCTGGGACGTCTTGGCACGGTCTTTTTAGCCAGGACAAGCAGTTAAATGTGTGACAATTGAGGTGAAAGTGTCGAGATGAAACTTCACTTGCGTAAGCTTTCTTGAGTTTTTGACTTGAAAAATAAAAAATTCAACTGTTTTCATTTCATGGGTGCAGAGCAACTGATTCACCTTCGTATGATGCATTTCATTGAAGTAGTATTGTGTCTTAGGTGGTCGCAAGTGCAACAATGGAATTGGGCGCAAATTTTCCTTTCGAATCGATGTCAGCTCTGATTCATATGATGCCCAAATGATAAAGTCACGCACGGTCGTCTTGGAGACGCTTGTTCATTCTGACGCACCCCGTACACTTGTGTGCGTGCGTCCGTTGAGCAGAGTTGTGCATATCCCTAACGTATACATGGTAGAGTTACGGGCCTGCGCTGTGAGACAAAAAAAATGAACCAGGCATGCAAGAAAAGGAAAGTGAGTGGTTCGGGAGACAAATTTTTGACTCTTCGTACAGTGCAGTTCTCTGGAGAATTGTTGCCAAAGTAGCAGGAGTAGTAGCAGGGCTGTCAGCACTCCTTTTGTTCCCAAAAGCGTCTCCTTTAAGTATGAATGAATGTTGCATATGCTCGAGGGTGTTGCAAAGTCACCACAAAAGACGCTGATGCACATATGCACCTTGCTGAAGTTGCCTCTTTTCAGTATGTAGTTGAGGGTGCCTCAATGGATGCATCGCGAGGATGTAAAATGTGTGTAAGGCCTTTTTTCTCTGTCTAAACTTTTGAAGACGCGACAAATGGTGAGCATGCTCAGCGCTCAAGGATGCACACAGTATGTGCGGACTTAAAAGATTACCAATGAGTGGTGTGTATATTTCTTAACATATCTTTTGTCGTGCCGCAAACATTATGCTGAAGAGATCTGTCGTTCATCATCATCGTCATCCACACACATCTGTCTCTACTGCGGAAGCAGAGAAAAATGCAAGCCATGTGCCCAAAAGACTTCTCTTTTGGGCCTACTCATAGCTAGAGGAAGGCCTCGTCACAACCCTGACCCCAGTAATATCAGTAGTTCAGTTCTCGGCTGCCATAGCAGCAGAGAGGCCTTACTGTGAGGAGCGAGGGCATGGACTGCATGAAGTACTACATGAGCGCGTGCGTGGCCTCGCCAGGGAGGGAGAGAGAGAGCAAGCGAACGAGCGCGCCATGCAGCTCTGGCTAAAGGCAGCAGCTCTAGCTTTAGTGGGATGGCTTTTTGAACCATGGAAGAAGTAGTAGAAGGCCTGTATGTATTCGCAAACCTCAGTGCACGCGCTGAGCGCTGCGCCCTGAGCCAGCTGTGGGCTGGCGAGGCCTTTTTCAAGAGTGTGTTGCTCACACACGCAGAAGGGGAAGGGGGAGGGGTAAGAGGAGGAGGAGATGGCGGCGGCGGCCACGGTGGCTGCCGCCTCTGAGCTGTTGCCGCCGTCTCACCCATGTGCGAGTACTAGATCCGCCCTGGCTGTAGTACAGTACTAGCTACGAGCTCTCCTTACACTTTAGAGCTCCGCGTGTAGAATAAGCGGAGCTTTTGGAGCTTTTTCATTCCCCACCATCCCCAGAGTTGCGTGCACGCGCGAGCGCGCGTGTCCCGGATAGAAATAGAACAACAAAGCTGCGGCAAAACTGGACAATTCTAAAACAGCCGCCTCAAATAGTTCTGGGAGGTTAATGAAATGATATGAAGCACGCACAGCTCGACGCAGACCGAGACTGCAGTGAGGCGAATCCTACAGCATAGCATACGTATATGAACATGTGTGTGAGTGCGTGCGGAGGAAGCCACACCCATAATTACTCAACCAGACATGTGGATCGGTTGAAGGGTTGGCAACTTGCTGTACCTGCTGTTCAGTGGGCCCATGGACTCGTGGGCAGCAAATTTCTTCTGCTCTCTCCGGTGCAATGCGCTGTTGTAGCCGTCGCATTCATCCATGCACACCATTATGCACGTGTGTAAAAAGGAGTTCTGGTATGTGGTGTGGATCGAGGTGGATTAATTTCGCTCAGAGGATTTTATTTTCTTTTTGAGGCAGTGAGATGTTTTTTTAGCGGCCGAGGAATGGAGTGGAGTTCCTGCCAAATCGAGCTAATCGCGCTTACTTTATCGAGTAAACCCATTTCTACGCATTAGATCAGGAGCCGGAGGGATTCTTCCGTGGAAGTGCTTTTTCATGGGATAAGAAGTCACTGGAGAGGCCGGGGTTTAGTCCTATCACTGACAGCTGGGCCGCAAGCTCAGCATTCACTTATGGGCGAAATGGCAGTTTGACTTTTTTGAAAATACCAAATGAAACGCAGTAAGGCTCGGTGAGGAAAATGAATGCTCACTAAGTAGTCAGAGATGAACTAAGTGCTTCTTAACATGTGAGCTGATATGCAGTGGAAACTCTCTAAAAGAATCAGATGGAAGAATCGGATATCTATAGGGAGGTAGGGAAGACCTACCTATTTTACATGTGAAAAAAGTGAGCGATTTTATGTGTAAAGAGGGGTGGGTTCCTGCACGATGTCACGTTCGACTGTACTGAAGAGCGACTGTTTGTTAGGTGTATTTCAATGTAGCTAAAGCGATAACGCACACGCACATTTAAGACTGAGATGGATGGCTTTCAAGATGGCCTCACACGATGCAAAATCCTATTCGTATCTTGCAAATCTGCAAGAGCATACAAATGCAGCATATTTTAGATTCGAGACAAAATAACGGCACGCGATCATTTATAGGCTAGGATAACAAAATAGTGGGATTCAATCTTCACTACTAAACATCAGAATCATAGATACGTTATGCATATATGTACGACGTAGCGTAGTTATAGTATACTTTTTGCTCAGTAGCGTAACAGTCAATATATGATATATTCCCGGATTGTGTTGTCGCGTCACCCCGTTGCTTACTTAATTGTGTGTCACCATCTTTTTCATCACACGCCAGAGTTGTTGAGTCTCAAGAGGTTGGCTTCACTACAAATAGCAGAGATTAGGTAGATGTACCTCGTCGACGAAGGCTTTTCTTTCGCTGCTGGTAAGGCTATTTATAGTGAGTGGGAGGCGGAAAGTCCTTCTTTGTTACTTTCAATGAGTTGGGATAAAATTCTTCCCTCGTCTCTCACCAACGAGGTTGAGGAAATTGGGGCAACTTCATCCCTCTCCGTCTTCTCTCTCGTGCTCTTCTCGAGGACGTTGTAAGAAGATTCGTGCAAAGCCAGCTGGGCCACGACCATGTGCGTGGGTGGGTTGGCTGCCAGCAAACGACACATGCTATACGTACACCACACGTGTGTGCTAAGGCTATGCGATTATCCCAATCTTCGGTTCGTTTTTGGGTCCACTTGTGTGGTGTCAAGCACAAAAGACGTTGTTTCCCGCCTTCATAGACTCGATGGTCAACTTTTGGGTGATGATTGTCAACGAAATACCAGCCAGCTCAGAGAAATCTCCAAGCCCGTTCGACCTGCAGAAGCGACCAACAACAAACAGCCTCTCCAATGGGAGATTTGACATGACGAATATAAAAAACTGATAATAGCCGACTCGACTACAGGAATTCACCCAGTGTCGGTGTCAATTAACCGCACAGTCTCAACATGTACATGCGCTATACAGCAGTGCTGACTGACGTGTGTACTGTAACCGTACACTTGGTGGACATTTGTTTGCTTCGGCAATATCATAGCAAAACTGCGAGCTAGAAGGGATGAGAAACACGTCCTTGTTTTAAACAAACAAACAACCCATATCTGTACGTATAATGGATGTTCGCATATGCGGGAAAAGACCTCGGCGTGGATGCTTCTTTAGAGATGCGCAGCACGTCTGGAGGCAGCCACAACCACAGGTTGTTTGTTAGAGGGGGAAGAAAAAGAATTCGAGGACATTAGAAGAAAACTTGTCTGCCTAGTCTGGATTCTCTATGATTGAGGTGACGCTCGACGCTCGTTACCGACGCCGAATTGGATTTCCCGGAGGATGATAACATTTGGTCTGCTGCTTTATAGCTCTATCTTGAGCCTGTTCCCATGTAGATGCTGTCATCAAGGTCCCGTTTACCCTGGCGGATTCTCGGCGATGACCTCACGTCTCCGTCTACCTCTCTACAACTGCTCCTCGTCCCAGTTGCGCCAGTGCAACCGCGCCCTCACGCGAGGAAAGAATCGGCCCCGCTAGGATATTGCTGGCTTGCAGGGATTGCAGGCACAGAGAAAATCCTCTGCGAGACCTCTTCGTCTTCATTAGGAGGATTCAGCGGTGGCGAAGAGCGGCGAAGGAGGCTGGAGGTGCTTGGATTTCACTTGAAAATCGCTTTGGGATGAGCAATCATGACGTCCTCGCCCAGGCTCAGGCCTCTTTAGTGCTGCCATCAAGCGTAGGACGACGCAGTTGAAAAAGATGACTTTCCTGCCGCTGGATCAATCAATCACATTCCCTCATCCCTCTAGGCTTTTTCTTGCCTCCTTCGCCGGGCTTGTCGACTTTCCAGAAGATGCAGCGGCGGCGGCGGCATCGACAGTGTGAGTCACAAGAATGTCGGAGGGGCGGAAAGGCTACGAAAGTGCTCGGAAAGGTTGAGCAGGGAGCGGGCGCCGGTCGGTCGGTCAACGGGAGTGACACGGGGAGGGGTAGAAGCGTCGTTGAGGAGAAAAGTAGTGTACATGAAGCTACTACGTACTTAAGAAGAGGTCTCTTTTTTATTCACACAGCATATATGCTGAAGCCTTTCATCCCCTCTCTTCTTTATAGTCAGACTTTGAGCTTCAAGTCCAACGAATGCGCTTGTTGTGCGAAAAAAGAGGGGCGCTCACTGAACAAAAGCTTGTCCACGAGGACTTTTTTACCCTAGTTTTTCCCCTATCGCATTGCAAAGTCCCCAAATTCTGGTGATTGTAGAAGATTCTCTGAGATCCCCTTAAAACATCCTCAAATAAGACTCAGCCACGTCGAGATTACAAGACATTCAGGCGAACCTTTTTACCTGGATGTACTCGAGTAATAGTCAGAGCGAGAGAGACAGAGGAGCTATGACGAAATTAGATTTCCTTCTCTCTCTCTGTAGTCGCCTCTTTCCGCTCTTTCTCCCTCGTCTGGTCTTTCTCTCCCGTCTCATAGTAACTGTGATCTGCCCAACTTTCCTGCTAGAGTGGAAAAGACGAACAAGTGCAGTTGTTGGTGCTGCCAACAGGAAAGATAGAGGGAGGGTAAAGAATAACACTTTGAGGGGGAAATGCAGTGACAAAGCTATTTTCCTCGCTGGCTCGTGGATTTCTCTGTTTCTGCTTTCTTTCGTCCTCTGTCTACTGGGGGAGGGGGAAAAAGAGGCGCAGTTCAAGTGGAAGAAGGGTGAATTTGGAGGCCTCTGATGAGCAAGAAAGAAGAGCCCTGTAGTGTGCAATTCTCTTGCAACAAGAAGTTCTGGACGTGGTCAGTTGTCAATTTCAGTCAGCCCACCTTTTCTTCTGCAGAGCAACTGTAGCATTCCCTACTTTTCTCTCCGGGCATAGGTTGAGGTCAGCAATGCCATTTTCAGACGTTGCCATGAATTCTGGCCTTCTTCTCGTTCTTGCCAAGATGTCAACGACAGCATTGGAGATTCTGAACTTGTGTCTGCCACTCCTCGAGAACTTAAACTACTGAAGGAGTTTAATTCTGCTTCCCGGAACTGCCTGCACACGGACTAATATCGTCCCGTGTTCTGCTTCGCTTATTTTTCTCTTCTTCAACTGCATACTCAGTGACGTGTGAGCCACGAAGATGCCCGACGTCTTCTCTCTACTCCCCTTCACCTTCCCCGTATCACTCCTCTTCGTGCCTGCACTCTGTGACGCCATTCCCAGCGGACATTTTCTTCATGACTCAAGCTGTACATACTGCATAGGTACACTTAAGCGGTCAGATGAGATTTGGGCCTCGGCTGGCCTGGCCTTCCACTCCCATTCCGAGAAGGGGGATCTAATGGCTGGAAAAGGCAAATGAAAAGAGAGACGATTTCTTCCTTCCTGCTGCTCTCATAGGTAATTCAGTCCTTGGGAGGCTCCAGCAGCTGCTGGTCTTGCCACCGACGAATTCTCTTTTCAGGGTAGAAAAAAAGAAAAGGGAGAGAGAACGATGGATATCTTCTTATTCCCTAATGAAGTTTCCCTTCTTCTCACCCCATCTTCCAACACTGTGCTATAACTGGCTTTTTCTCTTCTAAAAGTAGAGAAGTGCACACAGACTCTCCTTCTCTTGCCGCTTTTTCTGGAGAGCTCACACTGTTTCATCCCAGATGGAGCCCAAGAAGGAGAAGGAGGCCTTCATTGGGCCCATTACTGTTGCAGCATGGCCGAGAATTCTAGAAAAAAAAGAGGAGAGGAAAAGCGTACAAGTGTTGAAGTAGAGGCTAAGGAAGGACTTTCTCGTACGCCGTTTTATACATACTTAAACACGAGGTTCGAGGTACTACAGTGGAGACACGAAAAATTTCATCCCCGACTTTTTTCTCCAGCCTGCAGCAACGCATACACATGACCTAAAAGGCGGGCTCCGACCAAAGAGAGGCCCCTCAATTTGATGCAGCAGCCTTGTCGTAGTGAATCGGGGCGGTGCCCTTGAAAAAAAAGTTGGGGGAAAAGTGTGCGGTGCCTGAGTGTGTGACCTCCGAGGTCTGATCTTTCTTAGCAAAACATCAGCGGAGATGGAGTCAGACCGCTCGCCCTCTAAGTTTCTGCCATTATCTCTCACCGCAAAAGCCCCTCCTGCCCTGTGGCAGGAAGAGGAAGAAGGGTCACTCCACCAGACAGATCACTGACACTGCAAAAGAAATGTTTGCCTGATTCCTTCCGCAGTCCATCCAATCAAGCACTAACTCCACATCCCTGTCTGGTGGAGAAAGGGAAAGAAATGATTGCAGAGATGCCCATAAGAGGTTCTCACTCAGTCTAACAAATCGGGGCATCGAAGTGCATCAGTTCCGGCCATTTCTCATCTCGCAATGGCAACTCCTTTGCTTCCCCAACAAAGAGAGGGGGAAAAGTAAGAAGAAGGAATGACGTTCAGACTCCTTTCTTTGCTCCCCCATCCTCATCACTTTTTCTTATCAACGAATCTCGTAGAGCGAATGATACGAGAAGCCTCGTATTATTGTGTACGTTACGTCGGGCAACGTATATTACATCGATGCTCCAGTGCTGCTATTCATGCCATTGCCCACAGAATGAGTAGCTGAGGATAAGTTCTCTCGCCTGATTTCAAAAGTGCTATTGTGGGTCTAGGTCACGCTCGTCCCCTACTGCATGTCAGGGGTTGTTCCAGTTGGTCAATCAGTTAGGTGAGTGCTTGTGCAAAGCTGGACTGCAACTTGGAGGCCCTGAACTCCCTCTGTGGTGATGGAGTTGATGATATCAAATTCAAAATTGTGAAAGGCCTTCCACAGGCCTCCGGAGTTGGTCATTTAGGCCGAAGGAGGCAACGATTTTGGTAATGAGTAATGCCATTGCGGAATGCTTTCAAAAAAAAATGTTGACCAACCCAGATTGGCTACCCTGTTCTTCTACATCTGATGCTGGCGCGGAGAGGCTGCGCAGCTCATTGAGACTACAATCATTAGAGATGGCACGAACATGACTTCCACATTCATATGCTCAATCATGGGCCCAATTGCATAAAGTGCCTAATTCCTCATATGCTGTAAATACAGCAGGTCTTCAGTATGGCAAACTTCAATATAAGGAATACCTCTAAGGCTGCTGACCCATGCAGACACCACACTGAGCATGACTTTTGGTACGTACAACGATTCGCCTTCGGAATAGCAATTCTTTCTGCTTTGCTGACCAAGAAGTTCGTTATTCTGAAGGTCGACTCTACTATGCATTTTTGCATATTTGGTCCTTAATGATTGATTCTGTTATAAAGTTCTGGGTGTACAATAGCATTAAGAGCCATTTGTAATGCAATTTTTGATATTAGGCCTTTTTTGGTGCGTAAGTGTTCAATTTTTGTGCACATTCACGTACTCATGAGGATCAATTTCACTAATGCCAAAGTGTTCGTTAGATCTGCTACACGGTTAACCATCTCTAATAATGACGAATCGGGAAACCACCTCATTGAAGATAGATGGTTGAAGAACAAGGATAACTGACAATGTTTCAAGTGACCAAATGTGTCTACTGTCGTCCAGCCACAGTACTGAAAAGTACTCGATCAAGTCATCAATAACGCCACATTTTTAAAGGCTGACTGTTGTTAATTTCTTGCCACCAAGTGGACGACAACAACCTTTCTGCTTATCCGTGGCTACGTTATGCACCTACGTACTCATAGAAATCGCTTGTCGCTGTTGCTCTTCCTCACCTCGATAGTCTATCCACCGCTCATCACTGTCTGTATTGGGCGGCGGCGCCGCCGGCGGCGCCTTGCTGGCGCGGCGGCCCTTTGACGGCGGCGGGGGCGGCGGGGGGGGCTCCTCCTCATCTTTAACCCCCTCCGGGCGGCTCGTACTCACCCCTTTCAATTTGGCTAATCTGGGAGGCAAAGACGACAGTCATGGTTAGAGGATCTACGAAGACACCTGCCGTATGTACACATGCATACCTGTAATACTCCTCTAACATCTCGTCAATGTCGGCGTCGTTGATGTGGTCCTTGCCGCTCATGATCTGTCTGAAGACGGTCTCCGAGATCATCCCCGTGCCGTCCTTGTCGAAGGACCTGACGCGTGCAATGCAGTAGTTGTATGATATTTGTAGCCACCCACTGAAAATTCAATGACTCTTACTCGAAGACTTGGACCAGTGTCTCCTCGTCAGGCTCAGATTCCTGCTGTAGGGACATTAGCTTGAGGAACTCGTTGAAGGACACCGAAAAGTTCTTCTTGTCCACGGACACCGTCGACGCGAGGTCTCTTGCCTGGTCCTCTGTAAGAAGTGAGGCGTAGGGAAGGCGAGTTCTCAAAATTCTACTGGGATCACATCCATGAAAAGAACCAGGCAGGATAGTTGAGTGAATGTGCGTTCGTCACGCTTTTGATTGCGTAGCAATGGTCAGTGCAGTTGGTGTTATTGTGTGCGAACTTCAGAAAGAAGGGTACAAATTGCATGACCTGTATCAGAAGGAGTTCTCGGGAGACGCAACAAAGTCTTTTGATTCGAGGCCGTTCAAAGCTTGGTCACATAGTGACCCCAAGGCCAAACCTTCAGTTTGGGGTCTGAACTTGCAACACAGTGTTAAATTAAAGGTCTTCAGGGCCACCGTTAATGGCAAGGTCAAGTCGTGCCCAGTAAAGAGCAGCTGCTTGAGAAGCCACGTGAAGCCGCTGGCCTTCAAGGAAAGTTTTCTCTTGTTCTGCTTTGGATGAAGTGACAGGGAACACATAGAAATACAGATTCACGCGGTGGCGTTTGGTCTTTTCCCGGATTTGTGCACGAGGAGAGATAGGAAGCCATCTTTTCTCTCAAAGGAGCCTCTTCTCTAATAGAAACTTACTACACCTCATTAGCATTCAGCGAATGAAAGCTCCCTCAGTTCCCTTTCAATTCTCTCTTTGAAGCACGCGAGCGTACGCACAAAAACACGTCTTCTTTCAAGTTTTCCACCTACGTAGCAAACTCACTTCCCAATTGCGTGTAGAAGAGGGGTTCTCAGTGCTGGAACGGCTTTAAAACGATCTTATTGTGATGAGGAGAAGAGAGGTCGTCCCCAGGAACCCTGTGGACCCTGGACTAGGGGGGGGGGGGTTACCATATAAATGCTACTGTGGCATCGCAGTTTTTATGTAGGTGAATTTATGCCTCATAGAATATTGTCAATTTATGCAAATGCAAGTACTGGAGTGGGCCAACGACAGTGAAAAGGCGGGATTAGCATTTTTTGGCTTCGGGACTTCTTCCTGAAGTACATTGTGCATGAGCACTGCAAGCAGTCCAGTTCCACTACATATTTTGGTAAGATCCTTCCGATCTGAGCTCATGTTATGTCTCACTTGTGTCGTGTTTACATAAGTTTGTAAAATAGATTGCTTTGTAGGGCGGGCGGAAGCAGGAGAAATAAATCTTGGAGAATTACGAAGGACATTTTTTGCCAACTTAACTCATTCTGAAGGTCAAGGTCTAAACAGGATTTGAGCCTCCCCCAGCCTCATTTCTCACTCAACAAAGGAGAAAAGTTAAATGTGCCTGGCAAGTATTAAACTGAGCCCGACTGTAGGAATTCACAACACTGGGCGATAAATTTAAGCCGCCTTCTTTTTGCCCATTATGACCCCCATTTCACCGGCCTTTTTTGGGCACAACAGCAAATCCAACAGGAGGGGGGCGAGAGTGAGAGACAGAGAGAACAGAGATCCAACCATGTGCTCAAACAAAAGGGCTGCAAAAAGTTGGAAGGAAATAGTAAATTTTGTCCTCATAAAATGTGGAAAGAGTGCATTTCCTTCAGCCATAAAATGCGCGGCCTTTTCAAGACTTCTCGTCTTTTGAGTCTAGAATTTCACTTGTTTCTTTGTACTCTTTAACTGACTTCTTTTAATCTCTGTCTCGATATCACATCTTTGGACAGTTCTGCTGCTTTGTTTCTTAAGTTGGAGAAGACGTAAGAGATAATGAGCAATGCGAACTCTGAAGTGCACGGAAGTGGCGACAAGGACCGATGTACCCACTAGTTCTAACTTTATTCCTCGTCTCTTCCTCCAGAAGAGATGTGTGAGGCCGAGATTCTACGAGCCCAAGCCGAACCCACCTGATAGTGATGGATCGGGTTGTCCCCTCTCGTGGCTTCGGTCGAAGGGCAGAATCAGGATTCGAGCGAGACAGCCCGTTTTTGCACACCCTTCTTTTTTGCAGCTCGAACGCGCCAAAACCAGTAGCCGCTACTGCTGTACCAGTCTTACAATTTGCCGAGGCACCCCTCTACAGCAGTAAAATAACGTAAGCTCAACTGTCTAGAAGGTTGTCCAGCCCGATTAAAATTGTCGGGCCGCCTCGAGGGGGGGGGGGGGGCAAAATTTCGGGCCATTTTTGGGCAGGGTACACATCACTACCATGCTCTAGCCTGTCCAGTCGACGCTTAACAAACTTCAAGCTCGACTTGACTTTGACTTCGAGTAGAGCCTATTAGGAAATTAGGGTTCGGCCTCCCTGAGCTGTTTAGCCCGACTAGTTGTACATCTCTAACCCGCGTTGAAACCGGAGAGCGAGAGAAAACTGTGTGATGAAGGCTGTCCGTGAAACAGCGCGGATACATAAATCATGCTGCCCTTTCCCATCCAATCTCGAGCGGAAAAAACATCTTCTACAAGGCCTTTAAGGCCATGGGAAGGCCTTTTCAACTTGTGCGATGTTCGTTTGGCATTGAAAGAGCATTGAACGATGTGATCGACTTGCAGCTTGAAAGCATAGCTGCAGATCGGTGCAGAGTTTTTTCTCCAGATTTCAGCAGATAGATCAACGTGGCCCTCCAAGATCACAAAAGGTGACGACTTTCATTCCTTTCATCTGAAAGCACGAAAGTCTACATTTTACTGCACTTTGAGACTCAGGCAGTGAAAACGCAGCATGACATTTCCCAGGGACTCTTTTCTTCTTGGGGAAATTGTCGTGATTCTTTCTGCTTGTCCTGAACCAGTCTTTCCACAGCGGGAAGGAACTTTGCCGCCACAGAGAGCGCGGCAAAGGAATCCATTAAGTCATTTGTCACGTAGAAACGGGGGCCTTCCCATCCCCCCCCCCCCCGGCCTTGCGTAGAAAAAGAAAGTGGAACGGAGGAGGAGGCCTGGCCTTAAGTAGGCCTATCGCGTTGTGGTTTCAGTTGTGCGCATACCAGAGGGACAGTAAACGATTTTTACGTACCTACATGGGTGCCAAGCAACCAGGTCACATCGGTGTAGTTATGTATTATGCATATGTGTGTGTGTGTTTCTTGATTGCTATAGCTCTGTTGACTAAGAATTGTACAAAGGCTATGACAACACAATTTGAACGTCCACTTACCGTCGACTCTGTATCCTAGGCACCTGAGAAGTTTCTCGAACTCTTTGACGTTAAGGATTCCATCCTTATCAAGGTCGAAGAGACGGTAAAGACTCTGGAGGTCGTCAAACTCTTCCTCTTCGATCTTTAACTCATCCTAGCAGAAATCAAGACATTACTTAGCATGAGCAAACAGTCACCAAGAGCATAGTTACTCTAACACAGATATACAGTACTTCTCATTTGACACGAAGTGTTCAAAGGTCTATCCGACAGTCTTTGTGTGCTATAGGAAAACGTCTGACCGTTCAATAAACATTTGTGGTTCATGATGATCACTGAAGTTAAAATTCAGTTACTGCAAGACATATTGAAACTTTGTTGTCAATGTCTCAATATAGTCCGGTATCTTGATGCCTGCCCCACAATCTCTGACGCTTTTTAAATCTATCTCACTAAGTACCGTATTGTGATGGATGGACTGTGATAACTCTGTAGTTTGTATGATTCATGGGGAAGCAGAGACATGAAGACAGAGTTTGCATATTTAGCGTCCCGTTCACCACTCACGGTTAAAAAGCTCTGCGCTATCACAGCGCAGCGCATAATACCGATTGACGTTATCATTCGGCATTGGTTTATGCGTTCGTTCAAAAGAACGAAAAAAATGCCAATGTTCACAACATTCAAGCATTCGTTCAAACGCAGCATTTGATTCGTGAGGAAAAGCTCTATCTTCACCTTCTTAACTTCTCTTCTGTACAGTCTAGGTAACTTGGGTCGGTTTCAGCCAGCAAGCGATACGACGGACGCTATCCGCAAATCGTTCTGGGTTACAGTTCAAGGATCTTCAAGCGTCCTACGTTTGAAAGCACGATAGCGTTCAGAACGCTGCGTTTCACCAAACTTTGATTAATATTTCATTTTCATGATTTGTGTCCACCAGGTAGAGTCAAGTCTACGCTCTACTCAAAGACTTCACCCCTCGTGGGCAGGCATTAATTTAAAACAATGATGACTACATCAACACAATATATGTCATGACAAACTGTTTTGCACAGGTACCACACATCTAAACTATTGCAAATGTGTACCTAGAGGGAGTGTGGGGCAACAGAATCCAGTATGTTTGAGACAGAATGACTAGATCATGTGCCAGATGACGGTTATACCAAGTTTAGACTAATTCTAGTGCTAAATCGTGCTGATAGTTGGTACATGATTGGCAATATGCCAAACTTATGGTTACAAAACTGTGGAGATTTAGGCCTCATAGAGTTTTGATCTTGGGAGTTGTAGCCCATCTGTGCGAACAGTATAAGTTAAAAAAGGAGGCAGATGACCACTTTCTCATGACTCATTCTTCCCCAACGTGCTTTTTCTTCCAACACCCCAACGCCCGACATGGATTGGTTCTTGCCCCTGACCTAACTGAACCCCCCTCCCTTACTGTCCCCTCTTATCCTATTTCCTACCAAAATCCCCATCGGAGGGTTTTTGCGACTCTCACAGTGTAACTTGGACACCTACCGGGCGATTAGACAGTAGATTAATGCAAGATTAACTTAAGCTCAGATTATGTGTAATGCAGGGTGGCCAATGAGCTGTGTCACAATTAGCCTTGTTTGACAACAATGTTGGTAAGTAAGGAAGCAAGAGTATTTCATATTGACATTACTCATCACGTATCATCACCAAAATCATTCATCGTACCCTCCTTTGTCCTAAATGACCAATTCCTGTGGAGGGCCCTTCACAATTTTGATTTAATACAGTGGAACACGCTTATTGTGTTTACCCTTAATGTAGATTTCGGCTTACTAGAGCCAAAAATCACAGGTCCCAATTTTTTACTTCATAAAATATTACTCTTATTAGAAACATGACACGTTTAATAGAGACAGTTTTTGGCCAAAATCCATTGAAAATCCGATTGAATCAGCTCATTTTTGTTCTCGATTTCACAATGCAAGAAAAAAAATGATTCAGGAGACAAGAAAGGCCTTTGACACACTGAAACAAGGCTTGATTCAAAGAGGATTCGACCATTTTTCCCTTCTGCTCAGTTGGGAAAAGGAGATGGAGAAAAACCTTGACAAAAACATGACTCAAATTACCTTAGACCACTTTTTCAACCTTGTTCCGAAGCAATAAACCTGTAACTGGCCCAAATCTGACCTTTTTCCATGTTTCCTATGGCTAAAAAGCACACTTCTTTTAATAGAGACAGACACTTAAAAGAGACAAAATCCGCGGAACCAAGCTGTCTACATTAAGCGTGTTCTACTGTATCGCCAATTCCATCACCACAGAGAGAGTTCAGGGCCTCCAAGTTGCCATTTTTAAATCGGGCAGGAGAACTTTTTGGCTACCCTGTTGATTGCTCGGACACATAATGGACTGCAACGATAAAGCGCTTATCGTACGTCGCACCAGTCACATAGTTCTTGGCTAGCCTCCGCAGTCTGTGGTAGGGCAGACTACGTTAATAATTTAGGTTGAACGTCTGCAGCCTGTACAAAGAAGGTTGCATACAGCATGATGATCAAATTTGCATCCACGAGCACCGGAGAGAAGTCGCTGCAAACGCCAGTTTGAGGCTTCAAACTTACTAGATCGACTCTGAGGATATACTCGATCTTCTCCGCCTTCTTCTTGATTGTCCTCTTTACGTGAGGCTCCTCGTTGCGAGGTCGACCGCTGTACACAACCTCGTTTAAGTTGGATGACGACTTCGTCAGCTGCAGGGGTAGACAGAAGTAGAATTAAGTTATCATTCCTAAGGAGAACGACAGATTTTAGGTGATTCAACTAAGCCTACTTTTAGGACATTTTCCCTTTCTCTCCCGCCCGTAGAAGCCACATGTTTTGGTGTTTTGCATCATATTTTGGCTTTTATCTCTCACTCCGAAGGAGCGCTGAGAGGCATCTTTTGGCACCTGGCATCTTTCCGACAGTCTCGTTATAAACTGCCATAGGTCCCTGTATGAAAAGCATCCCCTGTGACACAAGGCAAAATTTTAGAACGGCAACCAGAAAATGAAAAAGTCAATGCTATAATTAGATTGCTTCCCAGACTGTTCTGGTAAAAAGTCAGAATGAATGGACAAAGTTTCACTTTGGAATGGCAGGGAGGATCACCTAAAAATCCGCTCTCTAAGTCATCACGTAATCGCACAAATGATATTTAGACTCTGGCAAAGTGGGAACATTGAGTTGCTTAAATTACTCTATTACCTAAGTGACTACAAAGTGCTGTCATTTTCAAGTCTTATAAAGAAGGCCCATTCAAGAACCGCATTTATCACTGCGCATAGCTCATTATTCTTCAGAGAAGACACGATAAAACGTCGTGGCGCAGGCAAAGTCGACCAGACAATGAGCTCCACCTAAACACGCCCAGCTTCTTTATGCTGGGAAATGACAGAATTTGGCTCTACTGTGTCGGTCTATTAATGTCAGAAGGCGCATGCAAAATCCTTCTTTTCTTCTACTTTCTTTCTTCGGTACAAAGTAGAACGAAGACAGAGAGGCCACCAATTCCAGCCAGTTCCAGCTGCAAGTGGAGGAGGCAGAGAGAGGCTCGTTTATTGCCCGCCACGCCAAGTTCGGCCATTTTTTTTTCCTCCGCATTTATTATTATCCCTGCACACGCCTCGAGAGTGGCATTTTGTAAAGTTAGGCAGACGCAAAAAGTTAGCCCGGGGAACTTCTTATAACAAGAGAGAAAGCTACGTAAGAAAGGGCTGTGAAGTCGCGAACAACAGCTCTTACCAATTCGTGCCACTTCTCTCTCTCTTTCGAGGCTTATTAATAGGCCCCGTCGTGGAGAGGGAAGAAATGGTTTCCGATACTCCGAACGCGCTGAGTGTGCGTCTGTTGTCCAACTGTGTCTGAGAAGCGCTTCTTATGAAAAATCATCGTGGTAGTGCTGATTGTGAGGGAACTTTCTGCCAAAACTGACGTCGCTACCAATGATTGAAGGACTGCCAAAGAAAATGTGTACGTTTTCCAGCTTCTCCTCGTCACTGACTGTCGGAAAGTTCAGGAAAGTTGACGTTGATACGAAGTTTAGGCAAGTTGAAGCAAGCACTAGGCGAGTATTTTTGGTCCAGACGTGATATTTTCTCGTCTTTCTTTCCCTTGCTCGAGTACCTTTCCCTTAAGACAACATGGAAACACCCACCCAC
>JAAUXU010173448.1_pt1 | contig 23345 bp, 17 predicted proteins | sample 7278151 | NCBI WGS metagenome assembly JAAUXU01 (sample SAMN14350113, study PRJNA611818) | marine sediment metagenome | isolation source: surface marine sediment (1.8m) | place: French Polynesia: Moorea | collected 2018-08 | reverse complement strand
GAGTTGGTCACAACTTGAGTTGGTCACAACTTGAGTTGGTCACAACTTGAGTTGGTCACAACTTGAGTTGGTCACAACTTGAGTTGGTCACAACTTGAGTTGGTCATTCCTCTCGGGAGGAAAGGGGGATAAGGTTTCACGGACATGTGCGCATAATGCAGGATTGTTTGAAGGTCGGGTGTTGTTAAGCGCATATCAAACATTCTGCTTAACATCAGTTTTAATGATCTCTGGGGTCTTCGCCCGAGCAGCGCGGCAAGGGTAGGACAGGAGACACCCGGAGAGGTCACCGTGACCCTCCCTCGCCCACTTCTCTGCTACAAAAAAAACCTACCAGTCAGTTGTCATTTGAAGAAAAAGAGTTCAAGCTTCCTGCAACGCCCCAAATCTGTGCTTAATGAAGGAAATGGCTACGTACAGCTGTAACAATTGCTGTATGTGTGCGTACGTGAATATCAGCATGAGCGTGCATAATAATGTCTTCTCCTCCAGATTGGTAGGCGAAAGTCACTTCACTTCACTTAAACAGGAAGTATTAAAGGCGGAAATGAGCGGTGGCACCACGAAAAACAAAAGTCTTCCCACCAAAAGCATCTCGATTTCCATCCCAAGCGCTCGCCTTTTTTTCTGCCGCGATTGACTTGACCTCGGGTCGATTCCGGCATCCATAACGCGCACACGCACGCTACACACGCATCCACGCGCCTTGTGAGGGTTTCAGGAGAAGTTGAGGGCCAGAAATGCACACGAGGCCGCTAAACACCCGTGTTACGTCACACGACGCGGCAACATCCAGTGGGGTCTGCAGGTGCTGTCGAGGATGGATGCTGAATGCGTGCTGCGTCAGCCCGACGCAAGTCTGATAAAAAAAACCACCAATAATCCGTGTTTTTGTGTGCTTTCGGCAGTACTGGTCGGCCTCAAGCTACGCGACTGTCGCCAAGGACTCGAGGGACAAGTGCGGTTGTCGATCTCCCTGTGGGATTTTCCCATACTTGTGGATGTAATTGTTTTAAAGCTTTCCCATGCAGCGTTTTCACGCTGTGTCAGGTGCCTCCCGAAGGAAAAAGGGGAGGCTTCTAATCAGGTACGCGACATTATGAGGTCACATTACTAATTGCCTATGAGTAGTGATTAATTCTCTCTGTCATTCTCCTTCTTACTCTTTTGCCCCGCCACCCTGTGATAACTTCCAAGGATAGATCTGAGGTCTGCACGTACGTACGATCTGCAATAGTGGATTTAGTAATCAGTCCTCCTGCCTTTTCTCTCTCTCTCTCTCACACACACACACACACACACACACACACACGAGCTCACGCACGCACGAACAAAAAAAGGGCATCGAAATCCGATAAGTGAGCAAGTGAACATGTGTGATAGACAATATTCACTGACGGGTTAAATTACATACAGGAAATGAAGTTTCCCTGCACACAGAACTGCACGTCCCTCCCAAAGAAAACTCCGTCGTCCTTGTGCGTCAAAAGACAATCATCATCTTGGTTGTCTCTATGGCAAATTGAATGCCTTTTGAGGAGGGCATTCAAGTTTTTTGAGCTCTGCAATACTCAAGGCCTCCAAGACATTAAAAATCCTTTTATTCTTCTTCTTAATTTCACTGATAATTACAACGTGTCTAGGCATCAAACGTGAGGAATGAGGAAGACGTTGCCCGGGGCAGAAACGAGAGAAAAGTCGCTATCTCACACCGGGCAAGGATTTCTTTGCTCAATGAGAAGAGGCAGAGGAAGAAAAATCGTCGCAAATTGCTTTTTTCCCACAGAACTTTTTTTTTCGTCATCCCAGATCTTGCGGTGGATTAAAAAATTAGGGGGGCGCGTTTATCATCTCCTTCATTCAGTCCAGGGGATTGACAAATTGGCTTAGCACGCATCAACACACACGCACGCGCGCGAGCGCGCACGCACGCACTTGGCCAACAAAGACAGAGAAGTCGAAAGTAAACGAGCGAGATGCTCCTTAACGCATTAACGCTGGGATAATAGCGGTCACTTGGCCTCCTCCAAATTAAAGGGCGTTACAACATAAGTTCGCTTATGGATGCTTCCTTTGAAAGAGCGGTGTGAGAGACAATGTTGACAGAGATGCTACGAAGCGCGAATTCTTCATGAAAATCGGACGCTCACTGCACAGGCAGACGAGGGGAGGGAATATCGCCATTGGATGGGGGATTTGTACTACACGAAGACCTGAAGAGAATTCGGGCCCCGTCCTTTAATCTCGGGTCCGAAATTCGGACCGTCTGGCAACGCTGAGTGACATAACTGTTATTGGTCGGACTGACGTGACTCCAGCTCCTCTAGGGCCTCAGCATGGGATGTGACGTCTCGGACATACTGACAAGTCAAGTCATCTAATACGAACTCGACCCAATGTCATACGTATTATGTGAGACACGGACGCTCTTTTTTTTTCTTCCGGCAGGGTTAATGCATGAAGTCAGGATGCCTTAATCGTCTTTCATTGCTTTGTCTATGTAGAATTCGCTTGATTTCTCCCATATGCAAATTTCCCCAGGGGAAAGATAAGGGTGGGGCTATCAGATCCAGTCTCTTCCACGTAACTCAAGGCCTTCCGTCAATTATTCCGTTTGATAGGACACTTGAGACGATTTTCGCGGAATATGTATGACGACTCCGTGCAAACCGCCATCGCCACCGCCACCCCATTAATTCAGCATAGGCGCAATTACCCCGATCTCGCATGTGTGCGCGCAAGAACAGCTAAGCTGCGACCCAAGGAAAAGTACTGGTACTTTTTTTGTTGTGGTGGCTGCGCTTGGAGGTCGCGTCAAGTAAGGCCTAGGGCCTCATTAGACTTGGTTCCAGAATATCACACATTCTCTGGGTGCACGTGTGTGTGTGTGTGTGTGTGTGTGTGTGTGTGACAGAGCGGAGGGAGAATCGTGACCGCGGATATTTTCCGCCACCTCTGTCTTCATTTTTGCGAATTGCGAAAGGCCAAGAATGTGTGTGCGCCCGCGCGCTCGAGCTTGCGTGCGTGCGTGCGTGCGTACGGAACGTTTTCGTGGCAGAGTCCTCATGAGACCGCAACCCCTGCTAGAGCTGGAACGAACGCGACGAGGGAAAAGGTGGGAAATCGCGATCCGATAGGTGCGCATACGCCCATTAAATTATTTCTGGGGGCTTCTTCGCTGTCCTTGGCAATGGGGGAAACCTTGTACACGGAACAGCAAAACAGACCGGGAGGATCACCAGCGAGATCCTTCAAATCAATGACCTCTCTCCCTGTACTTACTTTTTGCAGGCCTATGACCTGTCTTGTCCTCGTTCTTTTTTTTTTTTTTGCTGGGGATCAGTGTCGAGAACGGTTGAGAAACTCCTGCGTGCAAAAGAACTGATAATTCTTAGGAGACACTCGTTTGTAACTTTCATGGAGGCCATTTCGAGGTTCTTTGTCTAGTCACATCGAGACCAAAACTTCAGGGTTTTTTTTGAGGGGGGGGACAAGAAGCCAGCTTTTAGGTGCACATAAGTCCGGAGAAACGGTTACACAGACCAGTGTCCACTTTTTTAAGGTCAAGCTCTGTTCGTAGCAACACGTAACGCAATTGTTAGTCTGGTGAGCTGTCGTGTTCCCAGTCACAGTAGCGCGCTGTCAAGCCGCTGACTTCTCAAGAATGTCTGTTCTTGTCCGCCAAGAAGTCGTCGGCAGGGAGAGCGTAGTAGATCTGTGAGGGCTCCGTTGGCACAGCTTAAAAAAAGTCTACGAAATGATAAAGTTAGTAAGGATTGCACGTGTCTGTTTGGGCCCAATAGACAAATAGTGCAGAGACCCAATTACAAAAATATTCTGGGGAAGACATCATCTTTAGGGGCGTTTCTGGCTCAGCGCAGAATGCTGTAAAAGGCCCAGTAGATGTTTATCTTTACCCGAACGACAGGATGAAGGCAGCACCCAAATGTTTGGCGTCTCTCAACGCGGCTTCGGGCAATCCCCACCCGGCAATGAAAACCTACCCATTTTTTCCGTCCCTCGGTCGACCATACCCATAATAATGAGTTCCTCGCTATAGCGGCTTTATGATCAGTTCAGGCCTCCGATGGGCCTCGCTCAAGACTCCCTTGGGCCTCGTCATTAGGGCTGCTTCCCATCTGCTACTGCAGCTTTACGGCAAATGTGGAATCCAGCAGTTGGTGCCGTTTCTGGATCATGACGCTTGGACACAGACGATTTAAAATCTGTTTCTCCTGGTGCAGAAACAGAAAAGGCGAACAGCAGTTCATGATCCACCACCTGGATCTCGTCCAGACACCTGCGGTGTCTGGACGAGATGCGACCTCTTTTTTCCGGAGACTTCAAGTGACGCCACTTTTTCATCTTCATTTCTTTCTCCACGTCAAATGTGTGTAGTCATATTAGCCAACCCTGACCTGTCAAGTGTACGCAAGACTCTGATGCGTCATCCGGGCATTTCAACCCTAAGTCTCCAGACAAATTATCCCAAAAACAATTTAAACAGATGATGCTTAATTGGCAGGTTTAGCGATGAGTATTTACATACACACAACACCTCTTTTCCCTCCTGGAAAAAAAGTCACGGTGCCCCCCCCCCGGTTACGCCCGGTTTCTCAGACGGGGTCTGCCGGGCCCTCAGGAGTCAAGTCTGCATGCCTCCAGAGACTAGATCAGACAGAGCGAGACTGAGACCTGCAGGCAAACAGGGCCGTTCTGTGGCGCGGCCACAGATAAGAAAACAGATGCAATCAATAAAGCACTGCTTTGGTCAGTTGTGTCGAGCTGGCTGAAGTCATGCACTCGGTCCTACTTAGCCCTGATATTCCACAGGAGGGCACGATAGTAGTAGCTGTCTCTTCAGTTGTTCTGTCTCGCGAGGTACATGGCAAAAAAGGCCAATTTTTGTCCTACTCTTTTTTTTTCACCTCGCCTCGCACGTACGAACATTGAGCGCGTGCGGGGTGAAAGCGATTCCAGCGATGAGATAGAGAAGGGAAAAAATCGCGTCATCTTCGTTGATAGGCCTCACAGGCCCCCCCTCTTTCTCTCTCTCTCTCTCTCTCTGTACCCCCTGCATATTAAGTGCCACGCGCCATTAATAAAACGAGAAAAAGGGATGCGTGTGCGTTACTTGATTTTTCAGGAATCGCAGGTGAAATTACCAGGTGTAAAAAGATAAATAAAAACAGGCATAAAAAGCCTGCTTTGAATGCACGCACGCAGCAGTTGAGCTCTGACTTCATGGAAAGGTGACAGGTGAAAAGCGACAGATCTTTACAGGGGATGGATATGAAAACTGTGCCTGTTCTCTCTCTCCTCCACCTCCTCCTCCCCCCTCCACCTCTTTAGGGGGTATCGCACGTCATCCATATTCAGTTTCTCTTAGTTATTATGCTCGCCCTGCTGCAAGGAAGGACACGCGAGGGTGTGTACAGAGCATGATCCACATGTGCTGCACTGTACCGAGCCAGCCAGCGGGCCGGAGAAGAATAAAGCCACGATGACTTTTGGCCACAATAAAATTTGCATTCAGTTCAAGCAGGATGAAACGACCAATTCTTGTCTCTCTCTCTCTGAGCAGAAGACGCCTACCAGGCACACAATGGCATTGCACACACAAAGCTTGTTTTTCTTGAGTGGGCAGTTTCGCGAATATTCAACACTTAACACTCCATCCATCTGGCAAGGTCATGCACGGGGGTTCCTTGCGGTTCCAACCGCACGTTGTGGACGCACCTCTTCTTCTAATTAAGCGAGTTTGTGCATGAGAAGACCAGTCACCAAATCACTTTCTTTTCACCAGAACAATTGGCTCTTTGCGGTCTGTTTGCGCAGCACTTCTAATAAATCCCCCCTCCTCCCAAGGATTTTCTTCTAAATATACACAGGAGAAGAAATCATTTCTACCTACTGAAAGCATCCCTTGTTCACGCGCCAGAGACAATGACTGCACTGTTGTTAATATAGTGATGGATTCAGGCTCGAGCCGAGCCAAGTTTCGTACGTGTGTACCAAGTTTTTGGTATTTTTTTGAGGGGTGGGCTTGAATTAATGATCAAGCCAAGCCTGAGGCCAAAGCAAGGCTTGACTTGCATTTGCTCAGCAGCAGAAGTCAATGGGGTACCCTAATGCATCTTGGGCACCCTTGAGGTCTCCCAGGCAGGCCTCTTCAAGTTCAACCATGCGAAGCCCCCAAGCCAAAGGCTTGAGCACTCGGCTTGGGTTATGAGGCTCGAAACTCACCACTAGTCGTAAGTGTAACTCGTACTGATACTGCTACACCTATATAAATCTTTGCAGCCATTAAGTTTGAGGACAAACATTTGTTATCTTTGAGACTGGTGCGTGGTGAAACTGACCCTTGGTCTAACGTTAAATTTCATCACTTGCCTGAGTCAAGCTGGCTGGATTCATTAATTTATATGGCTTTTTTTCACTCCATTTCCCCTCCTCAGTTACACTGTGACTGATTGTGTCTGTGTGAGTGAGGGAGGGAGTGTATTAGGGAAGGCCATGAGATGAGACCTTCCCCTTTTCTTGCTCTGTCAAATAAAAAAAAAGCCAATTGTTTTACTATTTTCCGCGGCTGCTTATTGTCGTCATCATTTTACGTTCTGCACTCCACCGACACTTCCTTGTTCTCCCTCCTACCGTAGTGCATCCATTCTGGAACAACATCCACAGCAATTGGTGCCCGACGTTCCAAACACCTTTAACTGTCCGCAAGAAGCAATAACGTTTATCGCACGCGGAACAATGTGAGTGCGCACACACTTCATACTAAGAAGGAAGAGTTTTCTCTCTTTGGCACCACGATGAAAGGCAGCAACAAGACAACAGTCGGGACGAGGAGACGACAACAGGGCCCTTCGGCCGCTCTAGTGTGCGTGATTCCCAGAAGTTGGGGTCTCCTTCGAGCTCCGAACGCTTCACCTGGCAGAGTTTCATGCACGGCGTCGAACTCCATACCCACTCAGTAAAGGGTAGCATATCTAAGGATCCAGAGCATTAGATCTCTGTTGGAGTCAAGTCTGTCCTGGTGGAGCCACCTTCAAAAAAATCATGGTGAAGCAACAGAAGAGATGAAAATGTGCAGGCAGGCACGTAGCGCGCTACCTTTTAGCAATGACGGGTCCACCAGCCACTTCCCACAAAACTCCACCTGACACAGCGCGTGGTAGAAAACGCGCGTGTTCACTCATGCGCCGCCCTATGAAGCCCCTTCTACCAGGCGTCTGGTGGAGTACGCCCGTATGTAGTTGACTGTTCTCGTTGACCTTCTCCTCCCTTCCAAGAGCCTGATAGATCCCAGCCCCGAGGATACCAAAATCGCACCACACACGAGAATGGGAGATAGCACCATAACTGTATGTACATGTATACGTACGGATGTATGCGTATAATTGTCCATATTTATATATAGTCTCATCTGTGCACCTTGCAGCGGATGACTTTGCTCCATCTTTCAATCAAGACGTCGGAGTCGATGAGGGAGGCCCTGCAGGAACTCCTGCGGGGAGGACATAACAATGGCGGCGGCAGCAACAGAGAAAAATGTGGGGGGAAATGGAATCGATCGTCTCTCCCAGCAGGGTTGAAGGCAGTTAATGAAACAGACTGCAACTACTTCTCTTACCTCATACCCGAGGCCGGGCTGAACCCTATCCCTAAAAATCCTGGCATTCCTTGACGATTTCCATCATGAAATATGCGGCCAACCGCTGACAATTGCACACAAGAGACGTATTATTAGGGCCTCCTCTGGACACACAGGTCAACTCTTTGAAAAATCCAGACAAGTCACTTGTTCGCACTGTTCCAAGGACACCCTGCAGTCTCATCTTTGTTTGCATGGAGTTTTCAGTTCACAGTCGTCATTTAGTCTCCAAACTCATTGTCCCATCGTTCGTAACGAATTCAAGCTGCCGACAGTAGCATCTTTTACTAGAATTGACCATGAAAGTCTACTATGCACCGAAGAGCGTGCGGCGATCTGCACATTTAGATTTACCATGAAGGTATCTGTTATTTAGACCACAATCCGTGATCTCATTGTTCTCTGCCCTCGTTTAGTGTGATAGTCCGTAGAAGACACTCAACTACGCACGCTCATACCTGTCTGAAGAAAAAAAAATTGTCTCTTGTCAGTTGTTTGCTTTTTTCTTGGCAGTTGGTGCGGAAGGAGGAAAGGACGGACCAGAACGTGGTGGAGGAAGAGAAATTTATGTGGGGTCGTAAAGGCACTTTTTTCGGCAAATCTGGCACCCAAAAACACAAGCGCACGAAAATGGGGAGGACGAGGGTGATTTCAACGCCTCATAAGAGAAGGAAATCTTTTTTTGTCTTCCCCCAGTAACAATTGCTTCCTTGAGGAGAGTTGGGTAGGAGACCACACATGGGCCTCCAAAGGTCATGAGCGCTCATCTCCTTTGCCATTTAAAGAAAACAAACTTCTGGGAAGAAGAACGACACTTTTAGGCCCGCTGAATGGCAGCATTGTGTGTACTACTACGTACCCTTCTTGTACGATTGCTTCTGCCCTGCACACACGCGCGCGCACACACGCACACACCAGGCGCTGTGGCTACGTTTTCTAGCTTATAAGTTGCCAATGCCTAAGCAGAGAGGTGCCATTCACTTTTTATAAGCCAGATAGCAATCTACAAGTGAAACAACTTTATATCAACACTTTCTCCCGAAGGATTTGGCACTGAACTTTATGTGTGAGCAAAAGCAAGTGGCTGCTGTTTCATCCAGCACCAGTGACTTTAACACAGAGGCACTGCATCAAACTTCTGACCAGAAATAGTACAATTTTTACAAGAAATCTTGCTGAAGTAACTTCCGTCACGATGTGTCATGATGTGGCGCCAATGAAGAAATCACCGTGAAACGTCAGTAGGAGCTGGGGAATTGAAAAAAAACCCCTCATTTTTGCAGGAAATGCAAATCAGCTTTGACACTTGCACCCCAAACAGCAATGGCCTTACGTGCATGCGTGATATAGAGGGAACTACGCATATCCACGCGCACTCCCCTACCCATTCCTGCCTTGATCAATTTAGTTCGGTTTCCTTTTCCGGCCAGGGCTCCCCTCCCCACACATATGAGTCCTGAACCCTTCTGCAAAAGAAGACAGAGGGGGCAAAAAGATGAAAAATGGGAAGAGACGTGGAGCGCCCAAAGGAAACACGCTCATTATGAGGGAGCTGAGCCACCTTTTTAAAGCCTTGCTGAATCGTATTTTTCTTTCCATCCTTGCAAAAAGGAACATGTGTCAAAAGCAACACGACCTTCGCCTCGCCAAAAAGGAGCACGCGTGTGAAATCCGGACATAATGGGATTTTGCTGCTGCTTCTCACAATGTACATTGAAATCAATACTTTGGGGCTGCTTGGAAGAGCAGCTGAGAATGAGTAGCTAGCAGCATCAGTCGCTTAATCAACTAGCAACATCATTGTTCAACATACAAAGTCCAGTCGTTGATGTCATCATGGTCACATTCTAAAGATGAATTTTGTCCGTCTTCCGCCACCGAATCATTAGTGCAGGAATCAGCTCTGCGTGTTGCCATTCGCGGTTGATATTTCCATTTGTGCACGTCAATTGACAGTGTTACTGTTTGTCTTGGGCTCACGTACCTGCAAATGGCAACGCAGCTTTACTTCGTGATGATAGCCATAGTGCTCAAGTCACTAATCTCTGCAATCTGATCTCAATGCAGTCATACCTGTCTCTCTCGGACAGTTGGATAGTTAGCCAGCCGGCCTTAAAATAGCCTTAACCGCTTAAGGTATGTTACTGCGTGTGCGTGCGCGTACTGAAAAGGTAACATAACTACAAAAGATATCTTCATAAATGGAGGAGTCGAGTGTTCTTCATCTCCTCAGAGACCGCCGGACTGATGGAGATCAAACGTGGCATGATGGTTCTGTAGTACAGCCCCTAGGAAGTGTCACGGGGATAAAGGGGATCAGACCAGCTCCGATATTGTCAACAATGGGGCGTGCCCCTGTCCAAAAAAACCCCTGCGGTTGTTTAATAATTCTTGCGTAAGAAAGCTTGCTCTTTGGGCTTCTGTGTTCGGAGATTCTTGTATTCATAGTCGAACAGAAGCGTGAATGCAAGGACTGATGAAGCAACATGTGAGTGAGCTCATGACCATCGTTCGCTGACGCAAGCGCTGCGAACACGAATGCGTCATTTGAGCGCACATATGCACATGCACGGAAGAAGGACTTGGAGCAGCTTCCACTCTAAGGACACAACGCGGAACTGATTGAGGCGTCCAGAGCTGTAAAAGTGTAACGCCAAATGAGCCCATCCAACTTCCTTTTTTCTTAAGGAACAGCTTAACAAATGAAGCTCATTTCATTTCACAGTCCTGACATCCATATCAGCTACGACCTCAGTTAACCCTATTAAAGGTTAAGCAACTGTAGTTAATTGTTGCCTGGGACCCAAACCTCGAAATTAATGCAATAACGATCAAGTTTGCGTGACTCCCGTGCATCCATGCACGTGCCAAGAAGATTGCGAACTTTTTACTCGGCCTGCCCACCTGGACAACAACTTGCTACTTTATGAGGCATCGCGGTGATGAATCAGATAACTGGATCGCCGTTGGGAGAGGCCTTAAGAAAAAAGATCACAACGTTGGTTTAATCAGCAAGTTTTATTCGTTGCTTGATGCAGGACCTGGCACGTACACGATTCTTTGTTTGTCAGCCACTTCTTGCCCGCGTTACTTAGCAAGTATCCAAGGAGTTTTTTGCCAAGCAGAGGGTTCATTTTTAACGTGCGATGAAACTTGTCCCACATATGGGTTTACGGGACGAAGCAGTAGCTGTCGGTCAAATGTGTAGATATATTTGATGTTCAGCCACTATAGAGATCTCGTTATCCGTTACCCAGAACAGCAATTATGAAGAGAAGGGCGAGGTCATAACTTTGGGCAACAGTAGGGGCAATAGCAGGAGCAACACCCAAAAGCCTGCTTCCCTTACAGTGCACGACTAACTTACAAGGGCAATGCATTGTCGTTAAATCTGATACCGTCTTATCAATGAGTGGTGGGAGATTCTGCCCCCCCAGTCTCAGGACAGTACAGTGTGAATCACAAAACATGTAGTACTTGTTGTTGGTACCTCAGTCACTTCCTTACGCAGTCAGACTTTACTGCCCAGTCGGGGTCAATTGCGATGCTACATGTGGAGAAGTCACAAAGAGAATTGCTGCTGTAGAACTTCTTTAGGTACAAAAACTTCTCGAACGTTTCTGTTTATACAGCATTTTGTACGTAAGCTGCGAAGAGCGGGACCATAAAAAAAATGGGGCCACAAAAGATTGGGCCGCAAGTGAGACAATTGAGGGGGATCTTATGACCCTTGCCCTACGGGATCTTCACATGTTTATACCAAGATGCAAGTATGCATGGCGTTCGTATGTGCAGCTGTACTTGTACGATTGCGTGCGGAAAAAAGCAGGCAGACGGCGTTTCTTGCCCTCCACGATTCCGAATTCGGCCACAGACCTTCAGGGCACTGAGCTGGGAGAGGCCTGAATAAGTCTTAACCACGAGCCCCTCCCATGTTAAGAGCCCCAACTGTTCCTCAAGAAATATTGGATCGCCCAGCAAATGGACGCAGCGCAGCGCCCAAAATACGCAAATTGTCTCGACGAGGAGTTATTCTGTCCTTTTACGGCTCAGTTAATGCGCATCGCGCGCTGGCTACTGCGCATCTGAGTCTAATCATTGCACTGGCGAGGAAAGAAACAAAAATGGGTCGTCATTTCTGCTCACATGGAAAGAAAAGTCTGCCCAAGGAGACCTCATAGGGCCACCCTGGAAAAATCCTAGCGTGATAGCACACGTGCGGTGGGTTTTTTTTGCTCCGGATCACGCGCGCTCATAAAGAGACGAGGTAAAAATGGGGGCATCCCTCTAACGGGCCTTGAGAGGCACTCGCGAGCACTATTTGTGTCCTGTCAAAGAAAGAGGTTCGAAATCGAGCCAACTTTTCGTCCGAGAAATCCGACACAGTCGCGAAAAAAAAGCTGGGTCGTGTGATGCCAAATCTTCACCTTGAACAATCAGTATGTGATAGCCTCTTTGGGCGCACTTGGCAGAGGCTTAATAGGGGCTTCTTTTTGAGAGCTGGAGGAATGCAGATCATGGGCCTGAATTCACAGACGCGATCTCAACGTGATCTAAGCTAAAGTTAATGTAAGACTAATCTACGTACGAAGGCACTTCCAGCGAATCATATTCATAGGCCAGGCTAATTCTCAGTGCGTGTGCATGGACGAGTCAGGCTAAGGGGCTTTCTAGGCATTTCCCCCGCATTTGCCAGCTAACTATGATCTCTGCTGGAGCTAGCATGAACTAAGTGCAGGACTAAGACACATTGTGGCTGACTAAAGCCAAAGCTGGCTGAGAAAACAGAGTGATAGTTACTGTTAGCCTCTATTGAATCCTTCTTTTCTCTTGATCTCCTAGTCCTCTCTCGGTCGTCCCTGAAAGTCACGATTGTCATCGAGTTCACAATCTTGTGTGCATGAAAACGAAGGTTTTTCTTTTCTGCCTTCTTTTCTTCTGTCTTTTTCCTGGTGACAAATATGGAAAAGATAGACGACGACAATATTCCAATGCCGTTCTCACGTGAACCGGATTGTAAAAAAAAGACCTGAAAATTTTCAGCTCATTCAAGCATGGAAAACTTTTTTCTATTCATTTAAGCTCTCATACACACATGTAGAAAGAGAGAAAGGGTAGTGCGCACAGTAGCCAACTCTATCGAACGCTGACCTGCTTACTTTCGTAATTTTTGCATACCGTATGAGCCAAAAAATGCCTGTTGGGGACGACATAAAGAAAGGACCGGGGAGGGTCCAAGTGGAAGTGGTCAGACGCATTAACAAGAGCAAGATATCTAAAGAGGATAAGAAATGGGGGTAGGAAAGGCGATTGACAGTGGCGAGGGAGCAAAGAGGGCACCGGATGGTGGCTTTTTTTATTTGCTCACATGACCCGTAGCTGCACGCGCAGACCATCTACAACTGCTCTGATAGCCTCAAACGATCAGTTGTTTTTTGTGCCTTACTCAACCCCCTCATTACTTAATTTTCTGCCACATTTTCCTGTGAATGAGCGTCCATGAATTTCTCGCATCGTTGCACCCTGTAGTAGCGGCATAAATGTGTAAAGTCCAACAAGAGTCACTGTGTTCCTTTAGTCTTCCTTTCCTCTCCATTCTCAATTAACCTGGAACGCCGTGCGCAATCAGACCCCCCGAGTTCTACACAGCTGCAACGGTCTCATGGTCCTGAATAAGACAATTGAACCAACTCCATATTCATGTGTGTGACGCTGGTACTCAGCTCAAGGGGTCAGTTTCTTTGGAGAGCCAAGGGGGTCAAGGATTCTTTCCACGCCGGCTGATTAGGACTTCTTTCACGCAATTTTCCTTCCCTCCTCCTTTCATGCAACACGCAATTTACCAAGATGACTTCTTCGCCGTCGTCATGCAAATGTTGGATCCGCGTATGTGTGTACGGACGCGCCACACATTCTTACACACGTTCATGGGTGCATCGCACATATGTATGTATATACGGACGATGCAGAGGAAGAGTACGAATTCCCAGTTTACAGCTCGTCTGTTCCTTAGCAGCCGTAGTAAAAGTTCCTGTTAACCATGACATTTCACACTCACTCACACACACACGAGCGCACAGTCAGCTTTTGGAATGAGTGAGAAGTGAGACCAGCCCCATACGTACGTATCGAATTTTTTTTTTTTCCATAGAAACGATTCCCAGAAAATCAGACTTTTCTCGCGGAATGCACGCGCGCATTCAGCACGAGGAAGAAGGAGGGGGAGATGCACAGTTATTTCTTCTGCTGTCGAGGTGGCACCATGATCGGCAGAATCAGCCTGTGGATTTTTCCGCGGTTTTGCCGTGTTTGTGCCTCAGTGAGTGATGCTTCTCTCATTTCATGCTGAGGAGCCTTGGACTCCTCAGGGAGGGACGGTCGATATCGGCCTCGCTGGCTCTGACGCTTCTTAGCCTCCACGAGAGTGTAGGAAACACAGATATGGCTCTCATTTCCTGTTACACAAATTGGCATGAAACTGTTGGGGGGAAAAATACGAAGTAATTCATTTGATATGGCTGCCACTAGCCTGAAATACACAGCGGCGCAAGATTTTAACCCACAGAGGCCGCATTGAGGCTCAGGCGGCCTCAATGGAGGCTGCTGAAAATCTGATCGGTCTTCTTCAAAATAAGCGGTACATGTATATAGAGAGCACAATGCATAGTTGCATTCCGAACTTTGCAGTCCTCGGATGCCAGACAATTCTTCGCTTGGACTCCCATCAAAGACCGTCTTCTCGTCGAGAGGTGATGGAAACCCAGAGTTATACTCAACTCAACTACTTCACCACTACAATTCGCAGGAAATCACTTTCTCTGCAGTTGGACTCCAGTCCTTGTGGTGAAGAAGTATGACCTGAATGTGCAGTGTGCTCAGAACTAAGCATCAGCTGCCATCTGGGCCCAATTGGCAGTTTGTCTTTCATCTCATGACTGCCAAATTTGAAAAAAAAAACCTGCACCTCGTGGGTCTTGGGCTGAGCATAATATTATGCTCAGCTCTGTGTCGTCCCCTCCCTCCCACCCACCCACCCTTGGACAACGATACACAAAGCAGATATGCCTTGAACTATGACCAGCAGCTTGTCCATTGTCAGGCATTTCAAGCAAACCAAGTCTCTGATTGTGGATTGCAGTTGAATTAAGGATGGAACAACTGGGGTTTCAAGAGGTTGGATGTTGAGTCCTCTGCACGTCAGCTCTCTATGAGAATCTCATCTTTCATATGGGCCCAAGTGTCGATTTGTCTCGCATCTCAGGACTGCAAAATATGGAGAAAAAAACGCACCTTGTGCAACTACATTGCCTGGGTTTGTATAGCGCCTGGCTGAAAACTGAAAAGACGACAAACTGCTGGTATCCAAATCATCTCATCAAAAGTTGAGTTTGAAAAAGTGTAACAGCAATGCCGAGCCACCCTGTACATGACTGGTCTTCAATTGCCATTGGGGCTCACTCCAATGAGACTCCTCTTTTTCGCGTTGTTCTTCTTGGTGGCTGAGGACATTCCTCAAGTCCGGTTCGCTTTTTTTTTGCAAGCTCTGACAGCCGCCCCCCAATCTTTCTCCTTCTGTTCTGAGCGTAAGAAGCGTTGGGGCGTTAGAAAACTGGCGCAAAAAGTCGGTAAAAATGTTCAATGTTGACAAAAAAAAAAACCCATTGATGTCGAAAAAAAACTTCAGAATCACCCCGAGCGACGATTGCACATAAACGAGATGAGGATCGTGGTTTTCTCTGGGACTGTTAAAGGGTCGTGGTCCAAAACTGCCTCCTTTTTTTTAAGCAGAGTGATTTAAAGGGAGGCTTCATCAGATTACATAAACTCAGTCTGACCGGCCGACAGATTGAGAGGGCGGCAATCGATCATGCGCATTTTCGCGAGCCACTCCTGAGTCTGAAGGACGTGGACGGGAACCTCTTTACCCTTGTTCTCTCTCTCCTCTGTAGTGAGAGGTAGCAAATTTCGTGCTGAACCCGATATGGAGAAAACAATCCTCCACTTCTGTCCGCGGCTGTTGCGCGATATTTGATATGGTGAAAGAGGAGATATTTACAAACACTTGTGCGAAAAGAGTACAGAGATTTCCAGGGCCTTGGTGCCCTCCGCAGCGTCTTGAGTTCGGCACGTCGTCAAGTGGGACACAAAGTGAAGGGTCATGTTCAGGGTGAAGTTGGCCACCAGGGTTGCCCGGCGTGCACACCGGATGATTTTTCTCTACTGCCGAAAGTTAAGAGGCTGCAGCAGATAGCGAGAATAGAGATCGTTAGACGACTTTTGAAAGAACTTGACTGGCACATTGGCAAGAGAGGGAGAAGGACGCCAAATCCTTATGGAGAGGAGTGTATTTAAAGCAGTCGTTTGCCATTTAGCGAACCAAGTACGCACGCATATATGAAGCGTTCTCAGTCCTCCCTCGCCAATAGGATGTGTTCCATCTCGAAGCCCTGAGGGCTACCGACGAAGACTTTGCAAGGTTTGGCGAAAAATTTGCTGCGGCACGTTGAGCGCGCGCGCGCACGCACGCACACAAACGGACGTCCATGCGTACGGAGAGCACTCATTACGTGGATGAGAGATAGAATAAAATGCACCCGACGAGTAATGTACCCCCAGGTGAAGTGTTTGTGGGTAGCGTCTCAAATTGTAGATTAACTGCAGATTGCTTTTGCGAGTAGGCAGAAAATGGCACAAATCATGCGTCCGCCACTTGTGCGCACCCCCTACCAAACGAGCACACATTGGTTCAGGCTTACCGTGGTACGCGGAATGCCTGAAATCGTGTATACCATGCTATGTCTGGCGGAATGGTAAGTTACAGCCCGCAATAAAATGACTCTTTAAAAGGCCTCTCTTTAGCCACAGAGCAGCTTGAAATCATGCAGTTTTCTCTTTCGTCATGTATATGCGCACGCGCGCGCACGCGCACACATATTTCACTCCAAGGCATCAGCGACAAACGTGGCACGCACGACTCATTTTATCAGCAGACACCTGTCATTCCTGAACCAGCTCACGCCACGTGTAAGCTTACACCAAAGTTGCCCTCTTTTTGCATTTTTGGTTTTTTTTCTCTCTCTCCGTCCCCCCCCCACCCTACCCAACCCCCACTCACAAAAAATTTGGGTAGTCCTAAACTGGCACATGTTACAGAGATGAGACTTCTCCCCACCGTCGTCAGCCTGGGATTTGTACGCACACGCACATATTCTTCAGGAGGATGAAAATTCATCATGTTTTTAGGTGTATGTAACATTACGAAATTGATGGGTCCCGCTTTATGTCGTACTCATCGACTTGAATAACTGCAAATGCAATGTGTAGAAACAAAAAAAAGAGGCATAAATGCATGGAGGACAAAAAAAGCTAACATTTGTCATCCTTACTCGTAGATCATACTCCGTATGTGCCACAGGACCACCCTGTTGTGCGTAGCAGAATGGAAAGTCCCGTGAAGAACCACTTGGCTAACGTGGGTGTAGAACGTTACGTAAGAAATCATTTGGACTGTGCAACTGAACCCCCCAAACTTTTTGACCCCAAGACCAGGTTGACTGTCCATAAGGCAAGAGAGAGACAGAGCTGGAGGGGGATTACCCAGAAGCAATGATGTCGCAAGCGCTAATTTGCCCCTTTTTCATTAGCTCAAATTGTCTGAGAAAACCACGCACGCACAATTGGGCTATAATTGCTCACGCCTCATTCTTTGAGGGCCCCACAGCGCAGCACTTCTTGCATGGGTGAAACCTTCGCTTTCACGCAAACTTTCAGCACTTGGGTCTTGTAGGAGAACGAACGGGGAGGGGGGAAAGTGAAAATATTTTGAGTTCACGACAACTGGCAAATAGAGATTGAGAGTCCCTGCTTCCTGCCAGGTGCCAGGGACTGATAATTTCAGGAGGAAAAAGTTGCTATAACATACCTGAGCTTGAGTTATGATTCCTCTCTCACATTAGCAGCCTAAGAGGAACTGCTAATGTGAGCCAAAAAAACACACACACGTCCGATGCCCTTCCAGTTATCCACCTTGTGGCACCTCCTTTCAGCCAGGTTTTTGCCCTCCCTCATGACTGTGACTGCCTCCCGTTGAACTCTCTATCCCCTCCTACGTTCTTCCGCTTCTTTCTCCCGTCGGACATATTCATGACTCACGTTGTAACACTCACAGACAAGATTCCTCTCTTCATTGTTCACTTTCTCTCACAGTCCTATGGGGAGGAACTCATACACCCAAGACGTTGTTGTCACGTTCTGAGACACTTTTTCCTTGCCTCCTTTTTTGTTTCTTCAGTTTCTTCAAGCCTGGCGAGGACCTGACCTTTTCCCCACATCAGGATTAAACGCGGCAATTAACCTTTGTGCAAAGAGAAGGCGACTTTTTTACAGCACCCCGGAATCACGCCCAAATGAAATTTGCTGCAACGGGTTCGCATGATGCTCAGGGCGGGTATACCTGTGACGAGCCAATTAACTCTTTACTTGAGCAAGTTCGAAGTTTCCTGTGAATACACATGCAGAAGAACAGTGCAGGCGTGGAAATTTTGTGTTATGACACCGTTGCAAACCGGCGTTAGTAGGCGCAGTTTCACAGTGACAACGTCTGAAAAAAACTTTGATGGGGTAAAAACAGACTTAGAACTTCAGTGGTAAGCACCTCTTGTCACTTTTTTTGCGTCTATGAGCTGATGTGGAACAAATCCTGGTCAATCGACGGAGGCATGACTTGTGGAGCATGCAAATCGGTTAGGAAAAGGGCAAAACTCTGCCTTGAAGACAGTGGAGGGCCACTTCAAGGGTGAATAGTGCGAAACGATCTGTGATCTGGTCACAATAAATGTCCCTCACTGCCCTTTAACGTAAGTCCCAGTGATAAGTTCCGAGAGAGTTGAAACACAGCCAAAATGGTTAACCCCATACAGTACATATAAATTTACGAGGTACAATATGCATGTGCATTGTACTCACTCATACGGACGCACATACAGTCCACAGAGCATAGTGAACAGTGTGGCGCCAACTGTGTGAGTCAAAAATGTCCTTCTCCCAATTCCCTCTAGTCATCTTCTCAGACCTCGTTTTCTCTCATGGTGACCTCCCGCCCCGACGGAGGTTGATGGACCTCCCTGTCCCTGGTCAGTCTCTTCAATATCGTCTCAGTCGGACACTTGAGTGACTCACGCCGTTCGTGCCTGGCGCTATGCATATGGCGCAGCTCACTGACTTGAGTCATTGTCTGCCATTTATCCGACCAATTTTGGTCAGAAAAATCAATTTACAGTAGGATATGCAGCAGGAGATTCATGCGCTATTAGCTGCCTTTTTCGTGAAGGTAAACCAAAAATAGCCTTGGCCAAATGTTCGAGCTCCTGCTAACTCCACGTGCAACACCAATGTATTGCGGTCATCGTGTGATGCCTGCGGAGAAACTTCATCGCGATCGTCAAGATGTTTACACAGCAGCTCTCTGTAGGAGAGAGCGACGTTGTGTGTAATATCCTCCTTAACCTTCAAGACCCCTCCTTCATGTAAGAACCGCCATTAGCTCGCGCAATTAGAGAGGAATCTGAGCTGCCTTCATCGAAGGCTTTGAGCAGCCCATTTGCACCCACCCCCATCCCCCAATAGATGTCTGTCGAAAGTTCTCAATGATGCCTGCATTAGCAGGGAGATTTCCCTGAGAGGACGTCATGATTGGACGGTGGACACACTTCCTGCAGGACGTGCGAGCATTACGGATCCTCCACTGAGATTGTGTCACCCCATAAGTGGCGTCAGTGGAAGAGAAACTTCACCTCGAATTCCTGCAGGAAGAAGAAAAATTCCTCATTGTCGGTGAACCTCGGCAGGCAGCGGTCCCGACCTCCATAATGAACACATTCTTCTTGAAAACTGATGACGTGACCGTGCCAAATGCGTCACTTTTTTTTTCTCGTAATCTTATCCACGATGTTTTCTCCTTCTTTGAATAGCCCCCATCACACTCCTTTTCCTCCTCGCCTGAAATCAGATATGGGTAGTTCGCACATATACAGAAGTCCTACGAGGAGCATGATTTCGCTGCTCCTACTGAGTTCTCTCGATCGAACTGTTTTGGGGAAAACATTTCCTGAGGAAAAAAAAAGGCGAGATTGCGAAACGTTTCTTCTTCCTGCTGCCGGAGTGATGCATGGACTTTGACGAATAACTCACCGCCCATTACATCCTCAGATGTGTTCCGCTTCTGCTAGGCTTTTTCGCTGCCTCTGTTTAACAGAAGGCCGCCCTCGAAAACCCATCCTTTTTCCTCCCTGTCAGGTCCTTATTGCAGCTTGTGCGCAAGTGCAATAGACACACTGTGGATACAAAAAGAAAAAAAAAAACGAATTGCGCACCATACCAGCTCAGAAACGCATTGCAGTGCGATCCAAACCCAAAGAGAAGAGCTACCCGGTCACGTGGATGCCGCCAAGAAGAAGCTTCGGGGCCTTGCTCTTGGAGGGGCCCATCACCAGCATGTTCGTCATGTTCACCTCTCTCCTGGTGAGTTAGAAGGCTGCCGAGGGAGGGGAGGCCTTTCTGGCAAGATGAGATAAATACGTCTCTTTCTTCACACACTCAGTTGGAAACGTCAGCCAGCCCGGAATTTGCCCATCCGCACTGTGCACGCCCAACTTGGTGTGTATGTAGCGGGGCTACACTTGCGAGAACCAGGAGATGAGACCCACTTGTGAGGCGTTAGGTAGCGAAAAAAAAGTCAAGTTTCTCTGATTGATGGCCTCTGCTTTCAGCAAGTGCGTGTGCATGTGTTTTGCGCGTGCTCGGCCAGCAGTCCGCAGAGAACATGCCATAGACCGAGCTCCTGCCTGGCGCGTAACTTATCAGGAATCTTCTCAATGCTATTGCCTGGGTTTGGAAGCAATGCTTTGCGGCTTAGCAGCCCTGCACAATGTGGAGCAATTGCATAAAAAATTATTTACTGCATGCATCTTCCCCCCCCTCCGGAGGTCATAAATGACGTAGCCACAGAGCCTTCTTCATGCACGCCTGGAAGGAGGGAGTGCAACAAGAAAGATTTCTCGGTCTCACTTTGTGTATCAAGGTGACAATAAAACCGCATAGGCAACCTAAACTGCCAATTTTCGAATATTGCATGGTGGCGTCAGGTATGAACTCTTGGCACCGTTTTAAACAGCGCCAATTTCTCCATTCGACACGGGCAAGAAGCCATATGGGAAAGTTCCAGGCAGTGGGCGCTTTCCACGCGATTCAATTACAGCAAGTGTAGGTCCGCACCGTATGTAGGTGCCATGGACGTACAAGCGGTGCCTGCAGCAGTCCTGATGTTTTCTCAGACTCCTGCAGTCTGACCAAGCTTCTACTACAGAGCGCAGTGATATGTGGCAAAGCGTGCACACACGACCGAGTATTTATTCGGTGGTACCAGAGGCAGGCTACTTTGTGCGACCCCTCCTGGGGGTTAAACCCTTTCACTTTTTGCACTGGGAAAAGATGAAGGAGAAAAGAGGTCTCATCATCATCTCAACTTCAAGGTCTGGGGTAAAACCGACACGATCTTTCCCGGAGCCATCATTAAAAGCTTTGGCGATGACGAATCAAGAAGACTGCTGCAGCCATGACTCTAATGGACTCCCTCTCACTTTTAATAATATGGTGCTGCGCTTCTGACAGAGCAAATCGGGCCATTTTGCGGTGGAATATTTAACCACCAATGGCCGGCCATTAGGTAAAATGATTAGTGTAAAAATCGGACATTTGTATAGAGGACTCGCTTGAACCAGGGCGATGTTCATAGCCGGTGATTTGTTCATGGCCGAAGCGATTTCTGAGAAAGGGACTCTTTAAGTATTCTCTCTCAATCAACTGGACACATCCTGAGAAAGATCAAAATGTTGAGAGCAATCTTTAATTACCGTCATTTACCGTGAAACGATGCTCCGAATCTCACTCAGGAATTGCTGACGAGATGTTACCAACAATGGGTGAGCTTAATGAGGCAGGAAGTCTTTAGGAGACAAAGATATCCGGCGAAAATGAACATAAATAGGACCTTAGCAAAGTGTCGTGCTTGCCATACTTCGACGCTGTCAGCAAAAGAGAACTTTTTTGCCGTCAGAACAACTGGAGTCTCTGTTTATTGCGGCACTTTCATAGAAAAGAAGAAAAAAGTCATGTTGGACGACAAACAATGGATGACCAGAGAAGTCTGTGGAGTTGACGCACCAAATGCTGCATCGTTGAGCGCTTAGGTGGTCCCGCGTTGTCAATAGCCGGCCAAAAAACACTTACTTCAGTTTGGTCACAACAAAATGGATGATGTGAGAGAACGGTACATTCGTGCAGACTCCTGTCCAATCGTTGTGGAGGTAGGCCTCGACAACACCTGTACGTACCTATGTGTGTAATTTATATGAATTAGGCTGCCGCAACAAAAATGCACCAGGCAGACCTTATCTAGCATCTCCGGGAAATATTTGCAGTTGGTCAAAAATATTGGTCAAACACGCTGTTATACCCGTACCCATTCTGCGAATTAGCACCATGATAGCCCCAAAAGTCAGACACGAGTAGGCAGGGTGAACCCACTTTTTGCTTCTCCGGTAAAAACCCGTATTCCCACCTCGGCGGAGCCCAGCTGTTGGAGTTCTTGCAAGTCCAGTCCGTGGTGCGCCCGCGCGTGCTTTTGTACGGTACAAAGGCACACACGTACACTACGCAAGCAGTCGTACGCAGATGAGAGCAGGGTCGTGTGGGTGTCTAAATTGGGTCCATTGGGGGAGGAGGTGACAACTGATATCCAAGCAAGGGGGCGCCAAACAAACCAAGTAAGTGCCTTTGAATGGGCCTGAGCACGAGCTACGGTTTATTAAGCGCAAGTATGAAAGGGTGCATCAACTCCACCAGCCCGACGTTGGCAGTTGTAACAAATTTAACTCACAAAAATGTCATGATTGTGAAACTACATGTCTTGATATGGGATTACACGTGCAGAGACGAGGAAAACAAACATGCCAGAGATATGCGATGTTGTTGGATGCTCATGCCCATAACGCGCTCTGGGCCAAAACGGTCTACTCCCGATCCCCACCGAGGAGAGGTAGACAACGACTGATAAGACAGCTATCACCTCCACCCTCCCTCCTCAGGGTGCGTTCCATGGACTTGGGTGACTGATTTCCTTCACATGCACGTGTGCATGTGTCAGATGGCGACTCGGAGGGGGTCAGCACGCGCACGTGTGTACGTACACTTGTACTTACACTGCATGCGTGACAAAAAGATCCCTCTTTGGCAGCTTGAAAAATGGCTGGTAGCGCGGTTGCGCGCACGTTTTCATTATTCTCATGCTCCTGATGATGTCGTCCCCGCTGATACTTTTTCACAGACCTTCTCAGTCCCCAATTTAAGGAATGAAAACGAGTCCTCAAGGAATTCGCAGTTACCGTTAGTGATGGTGATCGTCACAGACATGACGCAGGGAGCCCGGGGCAAGGCAGAAAGAAGAGCACGCTTCAATAACAAATTACTCATTTGAAAAGAAAGGTTGCACGCAGCAGAAGAAGCGTCACTGCACGACAGTGGCACAACCTTTGCACTGCTGGGGGGGGGGGGGGACGTGACAATATTTGGCATAAAGCGCATTTACATATGCGTGGGCAAGCACCCTTTTATTTCTTGAACGATGAAT
>JAAUXU010182464.1_pt1 | contig 23390 bp, 26 predicted proteins | sample 7278151 | NCBI WGS metagenome assembly JAAUXU01 (sample SAMN14350113, study PRJNA611818) | marine sediment metagenome | isolation source: surface marine sediment (1.8m) | place: French Polynesia: Moorea | collected 2018-08 | reverse complement strand
CGAAGCTGATCTCGCCCTCGACTCGAAGCTGATCTCGCCCTCGAAGCTGATCTCGCCCTCGACTCGAAGCTGATCTCGCCCTCGAAGCTGATCTCGCCCTCGACTCGAAGCTGATCTCGCAATTTTCACTCACCATGCCGTAGACCGACCATGCACTTGGGACCCGGATCGAATCCATTTTGTTCTTTTGAAACTGGCTGACCCAAGAAGGACCCAAGAAGGATTGCTGATTTTTTGGGTGATTGCACAACTGCTCGCTTTACCTGTGCTCTAGGTTTCAAGTTAAGTCCTGTATTCTCCACAGCCAAGAGGGAGAGCAAGGCCAGGAGGGTGTTCATCCCGAAGAGCCAGCTGTAGCTGTCCCCGCGAATATTCTGAGACACCTCGTAACTGTTAGCGAACAAATACCGTACATGCAATGTAGACCTTGCCATAAGTAATTTCAATGGAAAGAAATTGATTGCATGCAGTACACTGAAACATTGTGGTGCTGAATGATTGACTGAAAACAGGGGCTCCCCTACCAGAATATGAGAAACCAGGGGCCTCTCATTGGGGTAGGGAACCCCCTCCCCCCGACCCAATATGGTGCATTGCCTGCTTTTCGCATGTTCATGTTGGCGGTGAAGGTACCCCCCCCCCTTCACTCATTGTGTCCATTGCGCACACGCGCCTCTTATCTCGCATTTGTCAAACCTGGTGAGGAAAAGAGGAGCAGTCATGAGACATGCAAAATCATGCTCAGCGCTCGACGTAGGGGGTGGGGTGGGGAGTGGGGGGCTCCCCCACCCCAACTCCTGGGGATGCCCACACCACAAATTTTGGCATATTTCGCCCCCAAAAAGCTGGCCCAGACCAGCCAAAAATAGTCCAAGTCCACATCAGCTTGTCTCTGGGTTGCAGCAGTTTGAGCACTTTGGCATCACAACTAGCATCAAGCTGCTGACGTTGCTGCATCTTGGCAATTCCATGAGATTCCAGTAAGAAATGTTTCAGCGGAGGAGAGAAACTGATGTGCTGAAGTCGCTGTTAGTCCTGGGTGCATCGCATTGTGAACGCGTCTGACGTCGTTCAGACTCTTCTTGTCGTGATTATGCTTGTCTGCTTCAATATCTTCCGCTGATGACTCCTTGTCTTGCCTGCAGTTGGCACTTGGCAGCTGCGCACAAAAGAAAACAAGCTGCTGAACTCTTGATACTGGTCTAAAGCGAAGTCGGTCAATTTCGTCATGTCCGACTTGCCACATTCGTCGCTTCAGAGCTTTGTGGAGTATGTGGACTCCCCAGAGGCTCTGTCTCACGCGGATGCCTGGCTGGAGGTCTCGAGCAAGAAGTTCAAGTGTCACAGGCTGATGTTGGCCATCCACAGTCCGCTCCTCCGAGCAGCCATGCTGGCGTCGCCGACCGACACCGAGGAGTGTCACATCATACTGGCCGAGGAGAACGCCGAGACGGTGGAGAGTTTGCTGCGGTTCATGTACTCCGGCCAGGTGACGGGAGACGACTTTTCCCCGCCGGAATGGATGGCCCCGGTGAGTGAGACAGGAGAGAAGATAAACGAAGTAGAGGCGACGGCCACGACTGGTGTGGCGACGCCGAGGAGTCGAAGTACCAAGAGAAGGAGCAGACAAAGTGACAAAGAAGCCTGGAGACGTCTCAAAGGAAACCACCAGGTGGCTATCGAGACTCGCTACCTAATTTGCTGCGAGCAAAAGCTCTCCTCGGACTCCTACAGGGAGCACCTTGCGTCTGACCACAGGTTCGATGAATCCACGGAACAGGCCTTTTGCTGCGAGGACAACTTCACCGGGATGGAGGACCTCACTCGCCACTGCTCCTCCATGCACGGCCTCGTGCTCTCCCGCTTTCAGAGTCTTCTGTGCTGCACTGTCGAGCTCAACAGTCTGGAAGACTTTGCCAGGCACAAAGCGGAGAGCGACCACTTCGAGTGTCCCCGGTGTGCCTTCCTCAGCAAGGACGAGGAGAACATGCAGAAGCATTTGTCGGAGATGCACGCATCCAGTGACGACCACGTAGGTCAAAAGGTTACTTTTGATGACACTCTGGTCCAGTCGTCTCAAAGTGCAGCCTTCCAGCACCAGTGTGAGACCTGCGAGAAGTGTTTCAAGATGATCTCTTCTTCCCAAAGTCTGGTGTATCGTGTCAGTTCAAGGCGTACTTCCAAGACTGCGCACTGCAAGAACGACTGCGACTCTTGCGATCGTGCCACAGGCGCTCGTCAGGTGAAACGCTCCAAGAAGGATCACGGCGACACCAGCAAGAATCACGAGTGCAGTGAGTGCGACGCCGTCTTCGCCAACCAACGCAAGTTGGACAGGCACGTGAAGGTTGCACACCTCAAGGTGAAGGACATCCAATGCACATCTTGTGGAAAGCTGTTTGCCACTCAGGAGCGAATGCGCGTTCACGAGAAGTTCGTCCACGTGGTCGAAGAGAAAAAGGTGCCGTGCGACGTGTGCGGCAAGGAGTTCGTGAACAGGTAAAGGAAGAATCCCAAACTAACCCTATGACGTCAATAGTTGGTACAATTTTGCAGGGAACGCATGGTGGATCATCGTCGGTCTGTTCACCGCGAGCGCAAGTTCCAGTGTGACTCTTGCGGGGACACCTTCAAAAACTCGTCTACCCTTAAGTCACACGTGGTCTCTCTGCATCTGGACCATACCAAGAAGCCGCTCAGGTGCCCTGTATGCGGAAAGGGCTTCCTGCACGAATCCAGGCTTCGGGCTCACGAGGTCATTCACAGCGACGAGGCTCCTTTCAGTTGCAAATTTTGCGGCAGGCCAAACAAATGCAAGAACAACAACTTAAAACACGAGAAGCGCTGCAAAAAGTCCACTCAACGTAATTCTTGATACTGATGATTCATGAACTAGCGTCAGTACTACTGCAATGTGTTGTGAGCACTGACGTGAACTGGAACTCCTCGGCTGTGCTTAACGTGATCGTAGCCTCGAAAATTTGCTACCATATACTGCGTCTAGCTGATCCACTCGACGCCCGGCAGTGGTGAGTCGTTCCTGCCCCTTGTCCTTGACTGAGTACACGCTTGCGGTTTCGGCGGCTCCAAGTCGCTCTTGATCTTCACCGCCGTTGTGGCCCTGGAGTGAGACTGCCAGGAGTCCAACCTCGATCCAGCCTCGGACCAGAGTGTTAACCAGCCATGCTCGGGACCTCTGCATATTTCAGATAAAGTACACTGGTACTAGGGCGTACAGCAAAAGATACGATCCTTGCCATGCACTCAGTTACTGCCATGGGAGGGGAAGTGAAGGAGTCAGTCGGTCATGTACATGGCTTGCCATCCTTTGCCCAGTACCGGCAGTAGTCTCAGATGATGAGTTCCACCTCGACGCGGTTCTTGTCGCCGAAGCCCCGGGTAAGCGTCCACCGGAACGCGGCGAAGGGCATAAATAGTCGGATATATCAAAGTTCCATTGTGAAAGCAGTGAGCTTGAAAGAGGACACAGGTGCAATGATGTCAATAAAGTCGCAAGGCTCACTTGGTTTGAACCATCACGTTCTTTTAATGCAAACGTCTCTTTTCATTACAATCATATGATCAACAGAGATGACGGGGAGCAAAATGCAAGACAAAGGATTCTTTGGAAATCTACGCACTTATCGCAGCTAGGCTGATTTCGGGCTTACAACATATTATGTGTGACAAATGACCATTTAGAAGATTGGAATGTAATTGTCTATCTTGGCCCTATGCCTCTGAGCCACGCACTCGGCGATCCACACGATGTTCCTGCACTCCTGCTCTTTCAACTTCAGAAAGGCGTAGAAGACGCCGAAGTGGAACTGCTGCATGAAGGCGTTCACGTTCAGCTTGACCTATGGAGTGATGAGATGAAGTGTTACGAAAGGGAAGAGGAAGTCGACCGTCTTGGAGAACTTTTTCTCTCACCTCATACTCAAAGAACTTGTCCTCTAGGGTCTTCTCTCCAGGGTTGGTCCCGGCGCCCTCGAAGCACTGCTTATAGTCCTAAATAAGAAGAAGTTGTCAAAGATATCACAAAAGGCAACTTATGACTCCACCACGACTCACCGAGTAATACTCGGCCACATTTCTGACTTGCTCGTAGTCGTCAGCTCTGGCAAGCGCTTTCAGCCCGTCCGGGTAGAGCTTGCCACAGGTCGGATACAGCTTCTCGCGGTCGTCCTTGGTCAATTCGGTGCCAAATGAGTTGATCGTGATGATGAAGGCCCGGCGATCGGCCTCAAACTATGCAAAGAGAACGGAGAAAGTGGAAAACTCGGACCTTGCCCTAGAAACCGTGCGCTCTCAACTGAGCAACGGACATCCACAATACACTTACTGCGAGAATCTCGCACATGACCTCCTCAGTCTCTCCGCCGATCTGCTGGCAGAACTTGTAGAATGCCTCCAAGTAAGACTTGTACAGGGTATTGCGGATGATCTCGATGTTCATCTCGTCCAGATCTTGTTCGTTGATGCAGCTCTCGAAGAAGGGGGCTGAAGAAAAAGGACACAGGTAACTTCAACGTGTACGTTAGAGAACAGGGTCTCGGGATCCTTACCCAACGGAGTGTCTACGAGCACTGCATTGTAAAGCTCCGCCGGGGTGGACGCGACGTGAATGGCCTCCATCTGCTCGAAACTGCCCAGCGGGTGGCACTTGGTCACCAGCTCAGATATGGGCCTTTGGTGCAAAGTGCCCGTGATCAACAGAATGATGTTGTCGATCATGTAGCTGTAACTGTAGTAAGAACATGTTATGCTGCTGTCAAACATTTGATCGGAGAGAGAAATGTCCAAACATTGAACCCCATCTCCAGGCAAGGACAAACTTACGTAATAAAGTCCAGGAACGTCGCCAATGCGCCCGTCGAGTGGTTCCTCATGTGTTGGAACTCGGTGACCAGTTTCTCCCTGAGGTTGTCGTCGATGGTTGAGACCTGCAGGAGGGGCAAGAGGTTGAACTGAATTTGGCACGAGCAAATGGTACGACCGCTGGAACTAACCTGGAGAGGGCTGGGCACGTTGGCCAAGAAGTTGCCGTAGTCCGTGCTCTGAAGATGGAGTTTCAGATCTGCGAGGAGCACATAGAGAATGACTGGAGATTATTGAGATCGGTCGCTCTCACCGTCTAAATTCTCGCATTGTACGAGGTTGAGGTAATCTGGCTGCCTCAGGATTCCGTTCTTGAACCCCCTGCAGAGCCCCTCCAGGTAGCCGTTGTCGATGTTGAAGATGTGGCCCTTCATCTTCACGAAGAACTGAGCAGCCCCCGAGATCTGTCACGTCAAGCTGTTCTATCTCTCTTGCAATATGCGTCAGCTTGGGCCGACTCCTTTCTAGCAGGGCTGCCAAATTGCAAAGTGATCAATGTGCCGGAACATTTTAAGGGTATCTCAACCACTTCTTTCTTAACTCAGACGACATTTTCTTCACTATAACGTTAACATTATTGATATCGGAACAGTCAAAAAAGTCTTACAAGGAGAGCAAGGTCAAAGAACAAAGCAACGAAGTCTGCTGAACAAGCGCTTGCTTGGCAAGCTGAAGCACCAAGTGGCAGCCCTGGACTGGGGCACCGTGATCACATGATTGCTCGAACCAGAAGATGAGTGAGTGCGCTCGAGTGAGCGCGCACACGTTGACGGACGTACTGTTCATGTGTCTCACCCGACTGGAGCCGAGAAGTAATGATGACTGAACGTGCATGTCTCGTTACTGCATAGTACAGTATTGCTGTACGACTAGTATAACTCGGCTAGTACACTATTTACAGCGACTTGTTAAATGCTGCTAGTTCAAAGCGCAGTCTTGATGCAAGCCCAACCTCATCTCCAACGTCCTCTGGGCAATCTATGATTAAACGTTATTTAACCTCTTTTTTGGCATGACTACTTTACCGCACGACTTCAAGATACATCCTTATGTAGCGAGCAGAACGGAGTAACGTACAAGGTTGAACTGCATGTATAATTTTGCACTTGATCGTGCCCAGATCACCTGAGAAAGCAGACAAAATTTCAGTGTCCTGAGTTCGAGGCCTACGACGAAGTGAGAAAGATCCTTCATCGCACAACCTCTGCTAGAACGACCACATCGTGCCCTAGGGTCAAACGCGTCACACGCACGCCACGATCGCTGCGTGCAGGTACTCGAGACAGAACAGAATCAATCATCATCAGTTCTTCTTCTTCTTCCCTCCGGCACCTTTGCCTTTGTCTTTCTCTTCGGCTTCTTTGGCCTCTTGAAATTCCTGCATCAGCTTATCCTGGACGTCCGGTCTGCAGGGCGCGTACCTGAATAAGGCATATATTCAGTAAACACTTCATCTAAAGGACGCAAAACCAACTGCTTGGACAAGTACGACCTACCTGGCATACTCCATGGTGAATTCGCCCTTGCCCTGAGTGGAGGAGCGCAGGTCTGTGGCGAATCCGAACATGTCATTGAGCGGTGCCTCGGCCTCTATGGTCACCCAACCTTCGACTCCGTCCTGATTCAACAAGATACCATTCCGCTTGGTTAGTAACGAAGCAGCGAGTCCCTGGAACTCCTCTGGCACAACCACCTCAACGAGCATAATGGGCTCGAGGATACACCTGAAGAGGAGAGAGTAGACGGTGGGTTAAAACATAATGATGTTAGTGTTCGCGCTAACGCAGCACTCATGCACACACAAACAAAGAAACAAACTGCCTCTCCCTTATGTAGCACAGATATATAAGGTGAGGGTGCATGCAATGATGAGGCAAAGTAAACCGCATTGCCATACCAGGCTCCGTCCTCACAGACGTCGCTGAATGCGTAGCAAGAGGCCTGGTAGAAGGCCCATTCAGAAGAGTCGACGTCGTGGCTAGCACCGTCCAAGAGGACCATACGCACACCGGTCACGCGGTTCCCGGAGAGTTCTCCCTTCTCGCAGGAATCCAGAAAGCCCTTGCGCACTCCGGGGATGAGGGGTTTGGGGATGTTGACGCCGGTTGTCTTGTCTATAAACTCCACTTTCGTGTTCTCGTGAGGTGGCAGCGGCTCCATGTAGCCAATGACGCGCGCGTACTCGCCCCGGCCGCCAGTCTGCTTGCGATGCCAGTAGTCAAATGGCGTGCGTCCGAGCAGCATCTCTCTGAAGGCCACCTTGGGCTTGCCCATGATCACTGGACATCCATATTCACGCTCCATCCGTTGTGCGTATATGTCCAGATGCAGCTCGCCCATGCCGGCAGCCACAGTTTCCTTGACGTCGGCGTCGAAGCGCACGTGGTACGTGGGGTCCTCCTTGGTAAACCGCTGGATGGCCTTGGCGAACATATCGGCGTGCTTTTTCTCAGCTGGCCTAATCGACATGGAAATGACGGGATCGGGAACATAGATGGACTCCATGCTGAGCTTCAGGTCACGGTCGGTCACGAAGCTGTCGCCAGAGGCACAGTCCAAGCCGAAAAATGCACAGATGTCACCGGCATAGACGCGATTCACATCCTCCATCTTGTCAGCGTGCATCTGTACTAGCCGCGGAATCCGGGTCTTCTTGCCCGTGCGCGTGTTGGTTACGACGTCGCCCTTGCCTATGCTGCCCTGGTAAATACGCACGTATGTCAACTGCCCAAACTTGCCCTTCTCCAGCTTGAAGGCCAATCCCACGAATGGGTTATCCTTCGTCCTCTCGGGTTTCATCCTGACCTTCGTCGGGACTTGGTCACCCTCGTCATCCTCGACCATCTTGGAAGAGTCGAGAGCAAAGTTGTCCACTTCGGAAGGATTGGGTAGATAGTCGACGACACCATCAAGCAAAGGCTGGACGCCCTTGTTTTTCAAGGCAGTTCCCAAGAAGACCGGGGTGAAGGAGCGGCGAATGGTGCTCCTCCTGATCGCAGCGTGGATCTCCTCCACTGTGGGCTGCTTCTCTTCCAGGAAAAGCTCACCGATGACATCATCTGAGTCAGCTAAGTGCTCCACCAGCTCATGAAAGTAGTCACCCCTCTGTGCACGGTATTCCTGAGGTACCTAATAGGGGCGGGACACCGCATCACACCATTGTCAGTAGTGTCTACGGACGAAAGTGGAGCATAACATTACCTCATCGTATCGCACAATCTCTCCGTGGTCTCCGTCAAAGTATATAGCTCTGTCTTTAACTATGTCAACAACTCCCCGGGTGTCGGATTCTCGGCCAATGGGCAGGTGGAGGAGGGCAGCGTGGTGGCCAAGCTTGGAGCGCAACTGCTTAAGCACCCTGAAGGGGTCTGCGCCGGTGCGGTCCAGCTTGTTGATAAAGACAATGCAAGGCACGTTGTAGCGCTTCATCTGTCGGTTGACAGTCATGGACTGGCTCTGGACACCGCCCACTGCACAAAGGACCAGGATCGCCCCGTCCAGGACCCTTAAGGCACGCTCCACCTGACGATTGAATAATCGTAAAAGGTTACATGTTCCTCTCAGCTTAGTTTGACGTCTCACCGACCTCGATAGTGAAGTCTACGTGTCCCGGCGTATCTATGATATTTATGTTGTAGTCGTTCCACAAAGTGAAGGTGGCTGCCGACTGAATGGTGATGCCTCTTTGTCTCTCCAGCTCCATGCTGTCCATGGTTGCACCCACGCCATCTTTGCCTTTCACCTCATGGATTTCCTGTAAAAGTCAGAGACATTGGCTGCAATTCCTGTGAACGAAGACGCTGGAGCGCCAAGTCTGGAGGCTCAATGTTCTCGTCACCTTTATCCGTCCAGTGTAGAATAGGACTCTTTCCGTGAGTGTCGTCTTGCCCGAATCAATGTGAGCAGAGATGCCGATGTTGCGCATGCGCCGCAGGTCCAGGTCCTGCTCATTGACTGGTTTCGAGGACAGACTGGAGGAAGGACAAGTCGTCCTCAGAAGGTCCGACTGCCTCCGGAGGATGGTCCGAGGGAACTTGCTGACCAAGCGGTGCATATTTCAAGTCACAAGTCAGATCTTCATTGCGAAAAACTTTTGTTTATAAACATGGCAGTTGCGCCAGGGTTGCCACAGTGTGTGCAACTGCATCCCGGCAATAATTGCAAGGTATCCTCGTAGCTCATGTTGCTCTTACTCTTGTCCGCCGTAAGACTGAGTGATCGCACGGCAGTATAACGTACAAGGAGGTGAGCTTCATCCTCTCCCGAGATCCTCGAATTCCAGATACCACATGGTCTCCAGCTGCTGGTTCTTGCAGAGGGCGTTGTAGCCTCGCAGTTGGCCTTGGCCACCACCTCGAAGTTGCGAGACGTAGAGTTCAGCTCTACCCTCCTGCTCGTCCACCACCCATGTTCCTCCTCCCTGGCGAAGCAGGACACCTTCCTCAGGTGTCCACCCACTACCGTGCACTCCTTGTCCCTGCGGCGGAAAGCTAATGTGTGCTTCAGCTCCCGGCCATGAAGCCAGCATCACGTCAACCGGCTGATGGCGTTCAAGCCCATCAGCACCTTCTGCCAATCCTTGTTGTGTAACGCACGTGCATCATTGGTGTCTCCATTTCTCTCCACCTTCACCTTGCTGCTTTCGAAGGAACATGGACAAGAACTGCTCCTCGAGCATCATCGTTGATGCGTTGATGGCGACGATGATGTTGGAGCGTTGATCATTTCCACCGCCTCAAAGCCGAGAATGAGCTCATCACTCAGTGCATATTAATGACGATGCCAACGTCTTTGGCCGAGGAGTAGCGATTGCTGACAGGTGGGGAGGGAGTAGAGGAGAGCCCCTCTCTTTAGCTGTGTTTGTCCTTTTGCCCTCTGCTACTGACATGGAGCAAGTTGTCAAACAAGCTGCGCCTGTCGTTCATTTTCTGCCCTTAGGAGCTCGACTCGACGTGACCTGAGGTCTTATATTAAGTCGTTGCCACGTCCAAGATCACAAATGATGTCTGCTCGAGGTGGTCCTCAACACACCGGTGCTGTGACGCTCACCAGACACTGCCTGAAGAACCTCATGCACCGGGTGTCCGACGGAGGGCCGGAGTTGGTCAGCTTGCTCGTGTCCATTCAGGTGATACTGCCACTCCTGGGCAAGGCAATGGCCGTGCACATGTGCCTAACCATGTCAGCACCCAGAGCAAGATTGGAAATTCATAACCGACGACTCTTATAAGTTTGCAAAGTTAAGCTTGTAAGTTGTCGCGTGCTCATGTCTCTGCTGCGCCGGAATAGAACGCAATATATTTTAGAGCGTGTTGAAGAATATTGCTGCAGCGGTGAGGCGCGCGGGCATCTCCAAGCTGTTCGGCGCTGAAGGCTCCATCAACGTCCAGGGCGAGGAGCAGCAGATGCTGGACGTCCTGGCCAACAAGCTGTTCATCGACTATCTGAGGTGAGGCTGGTGCAACCTGCACACTGTGCGTCACGTACTGATGCGTTACGAATTGCTATTGCGCAGCAACTCTTACGCCTGCTGCTTGCTCATCTCCGAGGAGATGGACAACGTGGTGGAGGTGGACGCCGACCGCCAGGGATCCTTTATTGTCTGTTTCGACCCGCTGGACGGATCAAACAACATCGACTGCCTGGCGTCCATCGGATCCATCTTCGCCATCTACAGGAGGTTTGCAACATTCCGAATTGCACTCTGTAAACGAGTTTAGAAAAGATGTGATCGATCAGGTTGCACATGTACTAGTAGTACAACGTGGAACAGGAGTTGTGAATCACTCAAAGAAATGGCTGGAGCGATCTTATTATAGGGTTTTTTTAGACGTGCTTGGAATCAATTTGAAAAGACTTTGTTTGTTTCACAACATATTAGATGTTGGCTACAATTGATGTGATGACAGAGCCAATAATTGTAAAAAAAAGAACCATTACCAGTAGGTGTTATTGCAACCGCTGTTACAACGCCTCAAAAAAGGTCATTCAGTGAGGTCAAGCGGTCTTAGTTTGTAGCTGGTGTAAGTGATCAGAGCAAAAGGAAGCCCCAATGAGTGACAAAGACCAAGAATACGTTGCTATAAACAAAAAAGTCGGCTCTTAAACTGTGGTCCCTTTGCTGATACTAAAGCAAACCATTCTAGCACATCTTGCACAATCCAGGTGGAGACAAAGTTTTCTCGACTTTTTCATTGACTGAAACTTGTAAAAAGGTTCTTTTCCCCCAAAAAAATGACCTTACATTTATCCTGACGCTCAAAGGTGTCGATTCCGATTCGTCTGCTGAATACATGAGTCGGCTTTTAAGTGCGTAGTAAGTATGAGCATTGATTTTGTGCGTGGGCTCTTGGTGCATCCAAGCGGCTCGAGATGCTTCCAGTGATACAAACATCCAGTGATGCACACGTTGTACACACGGGATCCTCTGTGGCTCCATCCTTGCTCTCTTTGTCGCCACCATCATGTCTGCAGCCACTAAGGTTAGACGAGAAATGACAACTTCTGTCTTGACTCAGGGCTTCAATTTTGGGTAAATGTCAGAGCCCAGCCTGTCCTAGAACAATGCTATTTAGCACTGTTCAAGGTAACTGCCCTTGTTCTGCATTCCCCTGATGCTGCTCTGAGCTTGGGCGATGGCAGCAGGAACACCAATGATTCGCTGGATCGCAGATTTTGCTGTGTGGCTTTGCAAAGACTTGATCAATGCTTTGTTTTTGAACACGGAGTAAATGCTGACAGTGTCAGCAGTCATTTCATGTGTGAAAAGTGAAGGTAGTTCAAATTAGTTTCACAGTTATCATTAACTTTTTGGGGGCCGACTTTGAAATTAACCTTAAAACAAAGACTCTATCACAGTTACATCGAGTGATTCCTAATTTTCACTCCTCCCTGCTAAACCAAACTCAAGTGGACTAACACGTGTGTGTCGTATCTCTTCAGGCCCGGCTTAGACCGTCCAAAGCCGCATCCTCCCCCCTGCGTTGAGGATGCCCTCCAGCCCGGCCGCCAGCTGGTGGCCGCCGGCTACGCTCTGTACGGAAGTGCGACTGTGCTCATTCTCACCACAGGACAGGGCGTCGACGGCTTCATACTCGACCCTTCCGTGGGCGAGTTCATCCTGACGGAGCCCCAGATCCGCATCTCCCAGGCCGCCCGCCGCCAGTACTCGGTGAACGAATCGTACTCCACGTCCTGGGACCGCCGCGTGCTGGACTTTGTGAACCGCAAGAAGGAGGGCAAGAATCCCACGCCGCAGAGGTACATCGGGACCTTCATCGCCGACTTCCACCGTACCCTCAAGTATGGCGGTCTCTTCCTCTACCCCAACAATGCGTTATCGCCTGGCGGCAAGCTCAGGCTCCTATACGAGTGCAACCCGGCCAGCTTTATCATGGAGCAGGCCGGGGGCAGAGGGACCGACGGCAGCAAGGACATCTTGGACATTCAGCCCAAGACTATACACGATAGAACGCAGGTGTGTATGGCACCCTACATACTGCACAACGGCGTGCTACGTACGTAGGTACAGAGGTGACAAAAGTTAGCATCCGATCGATTGTTGAACGTCACTCTAAGCGTGCTTAAAATTCCTGGCTAAAGAGACACTTGGGGGCATCTATTTCACCTCTAAATCAAGTAGAGGTCGTCGAAAACCCAGCTCAGGTATATTGACTACAGCTTCAACATCATTGATCTCAACTACTTCTGTGGCTGAAGATGAATCTAGCAAAAGTATGGTTAAAAATTAGTGACATTATCACCGAGGTCATCAAGATCCTCCATATTCCAAAGCCTCTATTACCCATCTTGTCCTTGATGAAGTTGAGCCTGTCTCTACAACACCTGGTCTGTTCGGTATTGAAGTCAATCGGACTCTAAACTTTGCCACCAATCAAGCTGTGAATACCGTCCATGATCGCGCAATGTTTTCTCCTCAGGTTTTCTTAGGCGCTGTGGAAGAGATTGAAGAGCTCCAACGCTGCCTCAGCAAAGACTCTCAGGTTTAGGACGTCAGATCAAACAAAGTCTTGCATCGGACACTCCTTGAACCACTTTGATCGAGTGAAGCATCCTTTATTTAGATGTTATCTCTAAGTAACTCGGACAAGGAAAAACAAGTATGCAAAGTATAAATAGCATCGAGTGGATGCTGTACAAGTAAATGCATTGTTCGTAAAGTCACTATTTGGCAGGCCAGGAAACAACCTTGAAACAATACCGGGGGATGTATGATAAAGTCGTGTTAAAGCAGCATAATTAAGCTTGGGACGACACCTTGAGTTATTCGGCAATCCTGGTATCATAAGCTCTTAGAGGCATCCTTCAGTCAAGAGTTGATGAAAGCAATACGAACATAAAGCCTTTTTTGATTCACTGAGCAAGGAGCCATTGAGTGTACACAAGGTTCCCATCCATCCACACCAAGGCAGTTTCACATTGGGTATTTGTACGTACTACACCCTATCGCGGTGCCCTGTAGTGTCCTTGACTGGCGAGTGACTGGTGAATAGGTGGCTGGAAGCATCTGACGTGCTCGACGGGCATGTTGTCGGCCTCGGACGTGCTGGTGCGGAGGTACTTGTTCAGGGTGGCAAAGATCTGGGAATTCAGCACTTGGAAGCGACGGATGCGGTCCACCATGCGCTTCAGTTGCTGGAACAAGCAATGGCGATTCATACGTGCACGTACGCACACTGAGTACTGCGTCTGGATAACTGGTCAGTGCAACTACTAAGCACGTCGCAATATTGGCTTACAATTCCCTTGATGTTCTCGTCCTTGCCATCGACCTTCTGGACTCTGAATATGTGATAGCAAAAGTCCAAGCACTCGAAGCGCCTCTGCTGGCTCAGTAGCACGATCATGACGCATCCAGCCCAGTTAAGGCCCTCCCCAAACAGTTGTCTGCCGACCAAGAAGATGCAGTTTGGAAATAAGTACTTACGGAAGTACAGACAAACCCTTACTCAATGTTGAATTCGTTTTCTCCAACTGGGATGCAGTAGACGAACTGCAAGGCGGACCACAGGCGGTGGAACTCGTTGGTTTCGTCAATGTTGACCACGCCGTTGGCTGGAGGGCGACCCTGCCACACGGCGTCATCCAGGAAAGATCTGTAAGCAGTGACTACGCATTCTTCACCAGTTCCAGCATGGACGACGAACAAAATAGCCGACGTTACTGCAACGTACCTGATCCTGTTCAGAATAACCTCGAAGATGGAGAGGCCGCAACAGAGCCTTTCTCTCGTGAGGAGGTCACCTTCTCTGGCAATCTGGGCTTGCTTGGCGTTTCCCACCTTGTCTAAGTTCTGCACGATCTGCAGTGCCGCGTATTTGGCCTCCAGGCGTTTCTGCTTGGTGTCTGGTTTCTCACCCTCTGCAACAGGGACGAGAGGGACGAGGACGTCCTAAAATGTCAGTACCAGTACGTCTATGTAAAAAAAAAAGCTTCGCACCTTTGCAGAAAGGTCTTGGCAAAATGTTTTGGAAAGGGGCCGCATGCAAAAGGTCCATGACCTCCTCTTGCGACAGGGCCTGCTCCATCAGCAAGCAAAAGAGAACCGCGTTGCCGAACTCGCGGAAGTTGTGGAACAACTCGGTGCGGGCGTCGGGGTACTGCACAATGTCCTGAAGGGAGGCCTAAAAAAGCAGAAGCGTCAGTACCAACGAACGAAGCAACACATTAGAATTATGTGTGTGCATGTACGAGGGGGGCAGGTACATCAGCACTGACTCACCTGATAATAGGCTAGGACCCCAGGCGACCCGTAGTCGTACCTGGGAAGTTTGCACTGCTTTGGCATCGCCTCTAAGAGCGTTTTGGTGTAGTTCAGGATGTTGCCTTGCACCAGACTCTTGATTATCTTGAGCAGCTCTTCCATGACCACTGCAATGCCCTGATAACCGAGCAGGTTGGCCATGCAACGGAAGTGTGGCATGCCCACAAAGCCTGTACCATAAATCAGGTGCAGTGAGGACCTGGCTAAGCTCGCTCGTAAAACCTTACGTCCATCTTACCAGAGAACTGTGAATAGACGGTGTTGTTCGCAATGTTGAGGGCCTTGCTTCCCCAGAGGTACTGGTGGGCCATTGTGGGAGCCTTCTCGCGGTGAACCTGGTGGGCGAAGTTGATGTCCCGACACTTGACGAACCTTTGGCAGCAAAGATAAGACGTAAGCTTTCTCTGACAGCTCTTCTCTGTGATTCTGCGCACACATACCTATTGGTGGCCGCGTTGAAGCAATAGTTGGGAAGGAAGTCATAGTTCAGCTCCCAGAAAATGTGTAGAGTGATTCTCCCTAAAATTATCGCACGAGTCTCATAAGTAACCTTTTCCTGCTCAACCTTCACACCAGGTGCTCACCGTAGGGCGCCAGCACGTTGTGGTTGGCTTCAGCGAACATGGCGGCGAAGTCATCGAGGGCCAGATGTTCCGAAAGGAGTTTGTGAGTCAGCTTGTTTACCTTCAACAACGCCTCCAGTTCCTTTACAATTTGAGGATCATGGTTATGCACAGCTTACACAGCACGCACGAGTAGAGCGGGACACTTACGACGATGCCTGTGATATCTCCTGCCTCGAATCTAGCGATCGCCAAGTCCAGAGATTTTTGAAGGCTGTTGTTGATCCGTTGGCAGATGAGCCTACGACAACATGACAAAGTTAGTTGCTTTCAAGCAGTTTGCAGGATACCAAAGTACGACTGAATCCACAATTCGACACACAGTACATTTGTGTTATACTTAAATGTACCTGCTGAGGTCAATGGACCGCCCGAGCAACTGCACGTGCCTTTGCCTGAGTAGGGTCACATAGCGGTTGGGCGGTGGGGTGTTGATGAACGTGCCAAGAGTCTGACATTCTTGGCGGAACCTAAGACATCATATAAAAGCAATGCACACACATGTTCAAGAACTGAGATGTCTTGACATACTCTCACCTTTTGTCCAGCAGAATGCTGCCCGCCAGATGCTTGTAGTAGGCGTAGATCTGCTCGCTCAGCTTGTAGACGAACTAGGGGTCGGAGCAAATGACGCTTTTATCCCGTATATAAGACGTACAAACGTACCTACTGCGTACTAAAGCGTACAGGACGTAGTATGTGACAATTGTGTTTACCTGGTCGAAGCAGAGGTTGACTTCCGCCTCCACCTCGTCGTAGAGATACTGCTTCCTGAAGACAGTGAGCGCGTAGTGGGCGCTGTCGTTGTACAGGTCCAGGGGATACAAAACGCATCTGGAAGAGCCTCAGTGTTGTTGTCGAACAAACCACAACTGCTTTCTGCTTACTCCATGTAGGATGAGTTCTTCGTCTCCAAAATGTGGTCCGTGAGAATCCAAGGCAAGGACATCTCTATGGGGAACTGGATGCGCTGACCCATCGTCATCTCCAGGTAGAACTCGCGGTACCACAGCTGGGAGAGATCGCAGCAGTCCTGGAGGCTCTCTGAAAGAATTCGCAACGTGTAAATGAGAAATGTCGGTACGTAAGTAAGTCGAGACAAGCATCAACTTACTGCTGAAATTAAGCAAGTAGTTCCAGTTGAAGGAGGTCTTGTGGAACTCGTCGATTTTCATGAGGACGTTTCCGTCTATGTCCTTGCGAAGAGTGCGCTTTCCGCCGGACTTGTCAGCCACCAGCGACTCCAGCATTGTGCGAACCTGAAGGAGACGACGTCGTACCTATGTCTGAGGACATTTCCAGCCTCTCTCGCAGCCACTCACCATGTAGAGCTGTGTGGAACTGGGGCCCACGTTCCTTCTAGGCACCTTGAGGTCGTATCCGCCATCTGGATCTCGCTTGCCTTTGAGAGCGGGGTCGTCGTGGGGTTCGATGCCGCGGATCCAATCAGCGCAAGTCTCTCGCACTGACACCAGAATGCTGAAAAAGGTCGATCATGACACGACGTGAGTCATCACCATTTGCAAGTTCTTCACGGAGACCATATTGCACTGTCCGCACCTTCTGATGAGATCTTTCTTGTTCTTGATGGACTTTCTGAGCGGTTCTCTGAGTTGCAGCTGGACAAAGTCCTGCAGTTCCTGATAGACGTTGCGGCGAATGGCATCAGTGAAGACCGTCTCCATGCGAGCCATCAGCACCTACAGTTAGTGCATACTGTAGTGACTGTCGAACGACCAACACTTATGCGATCTGTAAGCTGTATTCGCACGTTACCTGGAGCCCCTTGATCATCGCAATGATCTCGATCAGCGCAAACTTTTCATCGGAGCTGTAGTTGTACTTGGTAGCCTAAAGAGAAAAGGTAGAAACGGTTCTTGCTTGAAAGAGGTATAGAGCATGTAGGTGCAGTACATAAAGAAAGGTACTGCAGTCCTGTCCATGCACTTGCCGACGTGGTATCATTCTCACCCTCTCATATTCCTCGGCATTTTGTGGACACTCGTTATTCTGATGATGATCGGTTGGATGGAGCAGCTTCCACGAGTACAGCTCCGTCACTACACTTGTCCACTCAGAAAGCAGCTGGAGGCCTCGGAGGGCGAGGTCAGTGAGAGCCCTGACGGAAAAGACGTAGTAACGAGGCTGAAGCAGAAGAATCAGCTACATTGACTGAATCAGGGACGTACCTGTTTTCAGCGTCGCTCCTGGGCGCCTCCTTGTAAGTAGTCGTCACTTCGTTGGAGTAGCGCGCCAGCTCCGACGAGAACTTCAGGTGGTCCTCGCGCATTCGAGGAACGTGGATCATCAGATTCGACTAAAGGATACGAAAGGGTACAGGTAAACACGTGCGTGATACCGACAGGTCCACGACAAGGCCCCCAGTCCTATCCTTACTGAAGGAAATCAATTGTTGCACATGGTCCCACTAGCTCGTAGGAGCTCCAAGCAAGTCACTGACGCTTGTCTGTGTCAGTAGGAACAGCAACGACCACAAAAGGGTTGATCTGATCCCCTACCCTGAGCTACCGTGAACACTGCTGATAATACACGCACGCACCTGCGGTGAGACCATGTTCGCTGGCGACGACAGAGGCCACTTGCTGGCATCGTAGTGCTTCATCTTCTTGACGTAGTTGAACGGGGCGATCTGCATGTCGCCAAAGAGGGGCACCACCTCCAGATCGTGGAAGATTCGGTCCATCTTCTCCAGACGCAACCGGCGCTTCTGGTCGAGCTTGTTCACGTTGGCCTAGGGAAAGACAGGCGGTACAGGTCTGCGTGCCTTTCAGCAGGTGCTTTGGTTACAACCTGTTCGGAGTCGATGAGAAAGAGCCCGAATCCCATGACTTTGACGAGCATGTGTTTCTCTGCTGGCGTGAGATACGCCTTGGACTCGAACATGTGCAGGCAAATGTTGACCACGTCGCAGAAGAGGTCCTCATAGTTTCGTATCTTTTCCAGGTTGTCCTTCAGGGTGTCCCGGATCTTGCCCTGAGTTGCCAGGAACATGGACAGATTCTGAGACTCTTGCAGCGCCTGACTGTCGGCCATGACCTGTTGGAAGAGCAAATAAATGGTATCACCTTAAACCACCGCGACATATTTGTAAAGGTTTAGCTTATCTAAGTCACCTTTAGAAACTGCGCCGCCCGCCTGTAGGTGGCATAGTCGTTCTTCACGGATGACTTCATGTTCTTGAGCTCGTCCAAAACTGAGAGAATCGATTGACTAAGCCTGTACTACGATGTCTCAAAGGTCAATTCTTACCAGCGAACATGTTGATGAACTTCCCCAAGGTGAGCAGGTACGCCTCCGATACGAAGTCCTTCCTCTTTTCCTCGTGAGAGAGTCGCTTCACCTCACTGCAGAAGCGATCCACGGCCTTTTTCTAAGAGGTTGACAAGGAGGGTCAGTCCTGATCTGCTGGGGACCCGGGTACCAAAACTTACCTGGAAGTACATGAGGTTGAGCAGCTTGTTGACCTCCGGCGCCAGCACCTCGACGGTCTTCTCGTAGATCTCGACCCGGTTCGGTTGCTCGTTTGACTTGGGCTGTGGAATCGCTCTGGAGCAACAGCGCCAAGTGTAGAGCATCACGGCATGCTCGTGACCTTCCTCCAGCATTTCATTCTAAAGAGAGAGTTCAGAGTCATGTCAGACGTGGGCCGGAATGAAACCTATTCCAGCTCCTACTGCTTCGAGAACAAGAATTCAGTCAATGACTTCAAAACAGTGAACTACGCGGTACTTGAAGACGCAGAGGAGCTACTCCAAAAGAGACAGCAGGACTTCGATCTCCCCGTGGGTCAAGGTGCCGTCCCCCGACCCTCCACTCACCAGGCTGGAATGAACAGTGGCCTCCTCGATGTACTTGGCGACGCCGGTGACGAAGGCCTGGCGATCCTCGAAATTAGTATCGAAGTTGGCCTGATAAACTATGGAGCACGGCGCCGCCTCCACGCACGGCTGCTCGTCCGGCAGGGGCAGCTCGTCCAAGACGTCCACATTGGACAGTGCGTCCGCCAGGGTCACTTTCTCGGACATCCTGGAGGCGAACGAGGAGGTGGAGCAAAAAAACCTCTTCCTGTTTGATTATTTGATCTTCTCCACCGAGTGTCTCTCCTGAGCCGCCGACTCAGGCGGGCTGGAAGTGAAGAGCTGCGCGAACGCACGATTCACTCCTCATCCTTACTCTCCTGGCAGCTGAAGCAGGCGTTGAGGCTGAAGCGGCAGGGCCGCAGGCAGGGGATCTGGTCCAGCAGAAGGAGGAGGAGGCAACACCCAAAGACAAGCGGCGTCTGCCATGGGGGAGTCCCTTCTGTGGCTCGCTTGCATACTGAGTCACCGAGGGGCCAATCATGGTGGCGGGCCGGGCCTGAGGGCGGATGGAGCCCGGACCGAAAATCGGTCCAGGCTGTAGGACGCTAAGAAGAATTAATGAATATTCCAATATTTGCTTCTTCACTGGCTTTTGTACACGTTTAAGGCTTAAAACCAAAGTAACAATGGTTATAAAGAACACCCGCACCAAGACCAACGCTTCTGTTCACTTAAAATAGAAGTACAGAAAAGTGTTCTAACTTCAAAGTAAGCCAGTATCAGTGAGCTGAGCTAGGGATGGCTTCAAGCTGTCTCTTTGCGACGTCAACAGCTCGGAGACACCCCCGGGGCTCGGAGCTCAGGGCTGTGGTGATGGGTTCGAGCCGAGACATCCCTAGAGATGTGTGGTCACCGACGCTGGAAGAAACCAGCTCCCGTCTTAGTATGCAAAACAGTCCGGACAAGGCAGAGACGCTTCGGTTCGCCAAGTCCGGGAACCGCAGGTTCATCGACGGTAAGGCTGGGGTCGCCAGAGGGAATTCCCCAGGGGATTCTGCAAGAGGTTGCGTTGGTTTCACGTAGATTCTGACTCCGCCAAATCTTCGGCGAAATCCCCCGAAAAAGTCCCTCGTGCGACGCCAACCTAAGGAGAGGTGAACCGGAGAGTCGGTTCGGTCGGTCAGTTATCATCCTTGAGTAGAAAAAAGTTAACCCGGTAGTGTTGCCAAGTAGCACCCATGGTGTAGAGACACTGCTGATCACTACTTTAGTTATTCGACTATATTAACGTGGAACAAAAACCCCCAATTTTTTGGCAAAAGTTTGCTACTCGCATATGGTAAACTTGTGAGAAATCAACTTTTGCAAGATTATCCAGCTGAATGATCCTTTGTGGCTTTCGAACCACCGACGCTTGTTGATAAAACCGATATGATAAATTTTTTCGATAAATTTTCGATAAGAACGATCAGAAATCTGTCTCAGCACCATTTGTGAGTTCACGAACCGACTCTTCTTCGGCTAAGCGAAAAATCTTGAACAAACCACATTGGTGAACCCAGAACGTCCGTCCAGCCCCTGGAGCAAAATCCCAGGGAATCGTGCACGTAGGTGAACGTTTGAACAACATGCACTAATTTTTATATAAAGCACAGTAGCTGCATAGTGGAGAGTACAAAAGTATTTAAACAGCTGCGTGTCGTGACGCATTTTTTTTTTGCAAGAGTCCAAAGTCTCTTCATCGAAGTCAGAGTTCACCTTTGTTTGAAAAGTTAGTTTTGATTGTCTTCAAGCCTACAATGATGGAGTCCCGAGAAATCCAAGGTTGGCACAAGGACACTAAACTCTTCGCCAGGTAAGAAGGAGGATATATTGTTGTTCTTATAACAGTTTCGTTCTTATTACTTAAGGTATTGGTCACCTGCTCCTTCTGTCAAGCCACGAGCTCTTGTCTTCATTTGTCATGGCTTCTCAGAGCACCTTGGACTCTATCAGAACTTAGCTCAGGTGAAATAAAGTGTGCACAAGAGTGAGGGGTTCTTTTTGCAAGCCTGACATGCTTTAGGAGCTCGTGGACAGCGAGTTGTTCGTCTTTGGCCACGACCACCAGGGCCACGGGCTCAGCACGGGCAAGAAGGCCTACATTGAGGATGTGGACCAGTACGTGCTAGACATCATCAAGCACTGCAACGTGAGTTCCAATGTCCATTGGAGGCTCGGAGTTTCATTCATCAGTGACTCACTACCAGCAGGAAGTGCGTCGGTTTCATGGCAGCGCCCCTTTGTTCCTGATCGGCCACTCCATGGGCGGGATGGTCGCCCTCCGGGCCGCCATCCAGCACCCGGACCTGTTCCGAGGGGTCGTCTTGCAGGGCCCTCTGATCATCCCGGGCCCTTCCCTTCTCGGCATTGACTTCAGGATCTCCAGGTTCAAGTCACTGTTAGCGAGGTTCTTTCTCTCTTTTCTGGACTTTTTCAACCCCGAGCTGGTGTTGGGCTCGCAGCACATGAACCTGATCACCAGGGACAAGGTGAGATGCCCAAATCAGCTCCATCACGCACTGCAAGACTCTCTTATATCCTAGAACATGAAGGAGATGCTCAGCAACGACAACCGCAGGTGGACCGGGGGATGCACGGTAATCCCCGGATATGGCAAAAATATGCATGCGGAATAGACTGATCATATGCTATACTTTTGTATATTGTACGGCCATGCTAATGTTAAAAGAAACATCCTTAGATTCGCCTCCTGCTGGCCTTTGTACGCTGCCTGGAAGACAACTTCAACTTGCTCAGCGGCCTGGAGGTGCCGTTTCTCACCCTGCATGGGGACGACGACTACCTGTGCAACGTCGAGGGATCCAGGTTTGTGCCTGGCAATGATGCCACAAAGACAGCTTGTCCGGGAGCTTCCCCTTCTGCAGGTACTTGTTCAGTCATGCCATGTCCGAGGACAAGGAGATCTACGAGTTCGTCGACGCCGTCCACCAGTTGTACTTGGAGAGGCCGCACATACGCCATGCGGCCATCAGGAGGACTGTCCAATGGATTGCCAAGAGATGTGATTGACTCGTCTTTTATTGTCAGCACGTGTCGTTATACACATTTCAAATACAAATATTTTACCGTGATGATGATTGTACCCTTGATGCATACTTAGGCTCTTAACAGTACATTGGCAAAAGTGGTGCCAAACCGAGTCCAGAGCAGCAGCATCAACTGATCCCAGAGTCTCAACCATCAGTGAATGGACATGAAAGTCTGGACACTTTACAGATTTGATAAGATTCAATCTTGCATCATGGCTGCGCTGCTCACAGTTGCTGAAGGAGTCCTGGATGGACCCGAGCGTCCGACTTGTAGTGAGTGCACACCCTTCAGCGGCTTCTGTGAGCTCTGCATGAACTTCGACAGGTTGTTCCCCTCCAAGTCCGCCAGGAACGGGCACACGAAGACACTTCCAAGGGGTGCGAAGTATCACCGAGTAGCGCTCACGTGGCACAGCACCTGCAGGTTCCCGAGCCTCCTCTTGGTGTAGCCCCCTCTCCTTGCTAGAGTCTTTCATGAAGGTGGAAGTCCTGCAGGTCACGTTGAGGGAGGCGAAGGCGGGCACCTCGACCAAGAACAGAATGAAAATAAGTCACAATTAGGTTTGTGCAACACTATTACTCAAGTCAGGATGGCCGAGCGGTCTAAGGCGCTGCGTTCAGGTCGCAGTCCTCTTCTGAGGGCGTGGGTTCGAATCCCACTCCTGACACAAAAACTTTTTGACGCATTTTTATTTGTAAAAAACAAAACCTTTTTTTACTTTCACATGATCGATTTTTTCGCACATGCATAAATGTGCAAAAACAGCGCTGCAGCCTTCTTATAAGGAACGTGTTAAGGACAAAGAAGGACGAATTTGTTGCTGAGAGATGGCGCTGGCTCTGCTTTGTCCTCACGCGCTTGAACATGGGCGCGCGCACTCAGCGCTTTTTGGCTACAGTGAAATTTGCAACTTTGACCAAATAATCTGTATATATATATATAAAAGGACAGCGCCATATGTACATGCGTGTGTCTGATTTTCGCTGCTGATTTTCGCAGCGGATGGACAGACGGACAGATAGATACACAGACAGACGGACGGACAGATAGATACACAGACGGACAGACGGACAGATAGATACACAGACGGACAGACGGACAAATAGATACACAGACGGACAGACGGACAGATAGATACACAGACGAACAGACGGACAGATAGATACACAGACGGACAGACGGACAAAT
>JAAUXU010171701.1_pt1 | contig 23398 bp, 18 predicted proteins | sample 7278151 | NCBI WGS metagenome assembly JAAUXU01 (sample SAMN14350113, study PRJNA611818) | marine sediment metagenome | isolation source: surface marine sediment (1.8m) | place: French Polynesia: Moorea | collected 2018-08 | reverse complement strand
CCTCCAGACCATCCTTGGACTTCTTAAAAGCCAAGAACCACACGTTCGTGCACAAGACCATCATCACGGTCAAATGACGAGCACACACACTCAGCAGCCACTCGCTCTGTCCACCTGTGTCACCTGTCCACAAAGCATCGAAATGAGCAGTCACAAAGTGGCCCAAGATGCTGTCTTGTCAAGCATTGTCTCGATGATCGATTCCACCTCAAAAGCTGTCGCTGTCAACAAGTAAGAATAACAGATTACTTTAAAAAAATGAATGTGCAGTGGAACACGCTTAATCGTGCTCGCTGGGGACGGGGAGAAGTTGCACAATGGAGCGTGGTGATTTTGGTTCATGCTTCTGGGACCAGGACTTGGGCAATGTTGCGCGATGAAGCATTTCTTGCTGTACATGTAAGGTTCCGGCTCAAATGAAACGCCCACTTGTATGACTTAGAATTGGCTAAAAAACTAGAACTGGTGGTTTGAATAGGATCCCTCCGCCCGAACAGTTTTCTCCTTAATGTGATAAGCTCCTATAATAGAAAAGCATAGTTTTCTTGAACTGATCTTCGAGCCCCAGTCCACACTCTTGTAATCTTTGCGACTGCGTAGTAACGAGACCCGTGCATTTTCAATTGTTTTCCAACGACGTAAGTGTATTTCTCGCAGCAAATTCAGCGTAGCTTGCACCATTGCGCAGTTATACGAAGTGTCTCAGTTTACACTAGTACAGAAACGGGTGTTCCACTTCCCATCAATGCATGTATTTACTTTTTCCAACCTGACAATTATGAGTTTTTTTTTTGCTTCCGTTCTGTTCTTCTGCTTCTTGACGCAAAAATCAGTAAGGCTGAATGAATCACCAAGTATGATCTTTGTTTTGCATGTATGTAGACCTCTGCAGTGTCTTCCTTTCGACTGCTGGGATAGTCGCTGATAGTGAGTCCTTCTCGGTCTTTGACAACGTTTTGGCTTCCAAGTACTGCACGCGTTACATACTTAAAATATGAAAATAATTTACTTGATCTGGACAAGAGGCGGTACCAGCACGTACTTCAGCGTCAAGAAATAAGAGCTACAGCAGCGCACTCTTGTTTGGAGGAGACTTATGACAGCGTAAGTTAACAGTAACCTATACGTAGTATAGTAATTAGTACATATGCCATACACGTATGCATGGGGTGGATACAGGTGTGCATAGGCGAGAAGTAAGACAAGGGTAAGTAAAAAATAGCTGACACATGCATGTGTAAAATACACTGGAAAAGCATGACTTTCTGCAAATAAGATGAGGAACGTAATGCAGGTGAAATATAGCGTATAATGATTACTGGGAAAAACTAATACAACATATGACAACGTCCAAACAACTTGCTTCGCGTAATGATACTCCCCGAGGTTGATGGATTAAACATAAAAGGCTGCTGCTCTCTTCAAAATGCATGTAGAGTACTCGCTTGCACAAGTTGGAGAAGATGAACAGTCCTGTACATCAGTTGTTTGTAGGATCAAAGCAGTAGGGACGGAAAATATCATTACTGTGCCCGGATCAGTCGCTCTTGGGCTTCTGGTTGCTTCCGCTACCTCCGCCCATCGGAGGCCTACCCATGTGCGTCAACGGCGGCGGTGCTCTGATCCTCGCCGAGGAAGTCGATGCCGTTGTCTTAGGTAGCTGTTGCTGGTGCATGCTCATCTTGACGAGCTCTTGCATGGCCGCAGCCGCCTGCACCTGGTTCATGTTCATGCCAGCTGCGCCAGTGGCGGCCGCCATCAGCAGCGCCGCTTGTGCGGCTTGCGCTTGTTGCGCCCATGTGGGATATTGCACCATGGGCTGACCGACCATGCCGCCGCTGGCAGCCGCCGCGGCCGCCGCGGCAAAGCTTGGTAGGCCAAATGGGTTCAGCGCGGCCAAAGCTGCTTGTTGCTGCTGTTGGGAGGCAACAGTCACTGGGGTTGGGGTTGGCTGGTGAGGTTTATTGCGGTTGTTGCTGCTACTGCTTCCTGAGCCCGATCGATTTGAAGCTGAAGTCACAGTGCTTGACGAGGTTGATGCCTTTAGCGAAGACATAGGGGGCGCTTGCAACTGCTGCACTAGGCTGGAAGAAGATGACGTGGAAGGGCTGGTCTTATTGCCAGATGAGCTGCTCGTCTTGAGGACATTAAGCCGATCTAGGACAGTATTGAGGCTCTTTTTGTTGACCGTCTGAATGCCTTGTTGCTGATGATGATGGGACTGTTGCTGTTGCTGAGAAGGCGTGGACTTGCTCAGTTGCACAGGTCTCACCGTGCTGGGCAGCGGACCGGGCGGCTTTGGAGCCAGTTTCGCCATCCCAGACGACGAGGATCCGCCTTTATTGGGCGGTAACGTGCTCTGAGCCACAATGTGAGGGGCCACTCCAGGTGTCTGGCTCTGCAGCAACTTGTTCATGTCGATCAGCGGATGAATGCGGGAAATATTCGACACCCCGGTCGAGCTGTTGATGGACGACAACGAAGTAGGTGGCAAAGACTGCTTGTTGCTAGAAGATTTCTGTACAGAGACTGAACCGCTGGGCGAGGGAGAGTTGATGACTCTACTCGGGCCGGCTTTCGACGCTGCCTCAGCCACCATTCTGCCCAATTCTTCGTCTGTCCACAGCTTTTGCATAGACGAAACAGCAGAGGTAGAAGAACTGGCAGAAGAGGAACCTGCTGCTGCGGGAGTTACGGAAGATCCTCCGAATGTTGCTGCTGCCTGCTGGTGTCTTAGCGGCCCAGGCTTCTGCTTGGCCGTGATGGTCACTTCAGGTTTGTTGGGTGCGGTAGCCGCAGATTCTGCCTCTTTTAGCTTGTTGGCCTTGTTCGCGGCCGCTAATACCTCAGCGATGCTGTTATTGAAAGTCAGTGGGATAGCGCTGGAGCCAGACTCCGTAGAGCTCTTGAACAGTTGGCTGTTGCTGCTCTGTTGGCCACTGGGGGACTTCGTCTTTCCGGAAGAAGTGGCCGGCGGAGCAATAAGGGATGTATTGCCCAACAACGGTCCTCCACTCGAGCTCGCTGAAGGCTTGTGCTGCTTTGGAGGGTCATTCAAAAGTTGCAGAAGATTAGATTGGGTGTTTGCTGTCGTGGTCTTCGGTGCCGAAGACACCGCCGGCATCGAGGCTTTAGTGGCCACAAGATCTGCAATGTTGAATGATTCTGGCTTGCTTGTCTTGGGTTTGGCACTCGACCCCATCAGATTTGCTTCCATCAGGCCTAGGTGAGTCAAGTCCTTGCGTACGCGAATCCTCGTCGGCAGAGACGGAGAAGTTGTAGTTGCTGCAGTAGATGAGCTGCTCGAAGCGACTACTGAGGGCATAGGGAAATTGGGAATCTTGAGTATAGTTGAGTCTGACTGCTGATCCTTTTTCCCCTTATTACTACCAGTATTTGAGGATGTCTTCTCTCTCTCTTTCTGAGAATCATTTCCATCTTCGTCATCCTCTTCTGGTAAGTGTAACATATCTGGTGCCGCAGGGATACTGAGATCCGGTCTCGTGCTAGCGGAAAGATCGTGCTCAGACCGCTTATGCTTGCCTTCATAAGCATCGATCCTGTTCTTAACGCTTCTGATGTAGACAGAGGCCTTCTGACTGGCTTCAGGCCCGAGCGTCAAGTCGCCATTACGCCAATACTTTTCCAGCAAAATCAGGTGGCGGAAGAATGAAGTGTAATTTCCATACGGATAGTGTAGGTCCTGCCACAGTTTCTTGGTGTTGAGATCAAACTGTATTGTAACCGAGCACTTCTCCAGACTCTCCCCGCTAGTAGAGTTGTTGCTGGCAAATGTAGAAGTTTGTGCTGACGTCGACGACTGCTGAGCGGGCAGCGAGGATGACGAGTAGGAGCCACCTGCGTCTTTACGCCTGACGTCCTCGTCGCTTTCCTCCACAACCTGAATACGGGCCTCGCTGTTGGGAGAGGCAAATTCCTTTGGCTTGCGCTTTCTGCTGGGTCGGTCGGAAGTTCCAGAGGAGGGAACGTCCAAGGTGGTGGTCTTGATGGTGATCTTGGTCGGATTGTTATCACTCTGGCTCACCTGGTGAATCTTCTTGGGAGAAGGCAAGCTCTCAGTGGTGGAGTAGCCATCCACGTCCAGTCCCAGGAAAGCATACAGCCTAGAAACGCGAAACACGCAATAAAGTAACGTCACTTTGAGTAGGTTCATTACATTAGCAATTACTCACTTTTTCCTGTAATCCTTGAACCAGCTCTTGTGATTCTTATGATTCCGGAGATAGTCAGGGTCCAAGGCCTGCTGCTTTATATTGCAAAAAATCTTGCAGTGCTTGCACACAAATGATTGCTCGTTCAGCTCGCTAGGAATGTGGTCCTCTCTGATAGCTTTGTTGAGAGCAGCCAGCTCGTCCGGCTTGGTGACTGCCAAAGCACTCACGCTCACCACACTCAACTTTCTTCGGCATAGACTGCAGATGCTGTACGACTCGATGAGGGCGTTGTGCTTGTGGCATAGAGGAAATGTGGCCTTGGCTGAACCTTTGGTTACCCGATCCCAGTTTAGCACCACCTTTCGGCTCAGCTTCTTCTTGATGCGTATCAACCACCTCTTGCTCACGCTGTTAGTCACCTGGAAAAGTATACAAAAGTTCTACTCGAGGGTACCCTTATTGGTGCCGGTGTCAAACTGAAGTCAATGGTTCATATGAAGCTGGAGACAAGGAACATGTGAGATCTTATCGTTGCGGTAAATGTACTTCACAACATAGCCTCCTCACCTCACGATTGCAGTTTCTGACAAGACATGCCCTGACTATTCCAGCTTTGCCGCCCTCGCCTTCACCTTTCCTCTTGCCGCCTCTGTTCTGAGCATTGGCCTGCTTGGCCTTGCGGTCGATGAACCTGAAGCACTTGTCACAAAGGCACGCATCACCCGTAATAGATGCGTATTCGGACGCAAACTGTTTTACGTCCGGAGTCTTGAGCTGGCTGACGTGTAGGGGCGTGTCCAGGATGCCGAACTTGGTGGCGCAGTAGTGACACGTGTCAGAGCAGCAGCGCTCGGGGTGAATGTTGAACGAAGAAGCTTTTTCCGGGACAACCATTGACCTGAAACAGCGAGAATATGAAACTCAAAAACAATACTTTAAAAGGTGTGCCTCAGGTCCTACAACAAAATTCCTCTAGAGAATCAGCGATGCTCGGACAAATAAATTCTTCATTAGCTCCATTCTTATGTTCGGCTTCTGTCGTATGTGCTCATGTTGACTGCAGCCTTAAAATGAGTGCTCTCTGCGTTCAATGGATGGGTCGTGGTGGGAGCTGCTTCCTGCAGTCGAGGCCAGTTAGCTGCCGTCGCTTCTGCTACAGCAACACATTGGAATGAGGTCACCGCCCATTTACACAACTCGCCAGTACAAGCGCACGGACTTCGAACTCTATTCCAATCATCAGCGACATTACCAAGATCCTAATGTATATAACACACAATAAGTAATATGCGTTTCTTAACCTTCTCTGTGGCCAAGTCTGTATTGGTGTTGGAAGGTCGGACAGAAAAAAAGGTTCGGTTATTGGGCAGTAGTACTGCATGCTTGATTGGTAGTCTGCGGCAGGAAAAGGTCAGAGAACGAAGGAAACAGATACGTAGAAAATAGGAACGTCCCGTGTTGGCCTTTCTTATTGATCCACCTTGGTAAGACAGCGAGTACAAGACGAAGAAGATATTTACCAACGCGTGCACACAAAGGCAATGGCCGCAGTCAAACGTACGCGATCATACTAAGTTGAACTCTCATACGTGCTGCTGTCTCAATGCCTTGATGTGAACAAGCACTAGATCTGCAGTATGAAGCTCACAAACTTCTAGGTACAGCAACCATCGTAAAGACTCGGAACAGAAAGCGGGGAGGAGTGAAAGGTCGTCAAATTGAAAAGCCGTTTGATGAGAGCGTACGACGGGAAGAAGAGAGGGCTACATACTGATTGTACGTACGCTGTAGTATGTCAGCACGCAGTGCGTACATTATTGTACACGATATAAGCAGTAGGAGCACATGAAGACCCCAACCTGCTAAGCATTCAGTGTGGAGTTCTCCCCACCTGCAGTGCAACCATACTTCAAGGCAAAATCATTGCTGCGTTACGTTAGGTACTGTTCATCAGCCGCTGGTGACACCATGATCAACACTGAGCGTAAACCTGTAAACAGTGTCTTTGACCTCTTGAGGGTCACGGAGTTCCATGGGGACAGCACGGCATCGAGCTCAGGAACAGAGCAGAAGCAATTGTACAAATTAATTCAGTATAAAACCCATCCATGTACCGCATGCTAGTCATGGACGTGGTACATGTAACTGGTGCAGAATGAAAAAGTCAAACACCAGGCACCTGTGGATATCGTCAGCTTGAGACATCTCTCATTCTGTCATTAAGATTCCAGCAGTTCCTGCCAGCAACCATCAGACAAGAGCCAGGGAGTCACGTTACAAGCCTACGTGAGTATGTATTCGTACATAACTTCTAACGCACACTCAAGGCGACGAGACAAATGGGGGTAGGTTCACCTCAGGAAGAAATCCGAGCTGTAAGGTTAGCCGAATGACAAATTATTCCCTGATGAAGACAAAGGGTTCCCTACTACGCAATAGAAAAATAAGTTCCTCTCCTCACTGAGAGGTTCACAGCTCTGCAGTTCATAGAAAGCTCACTAAGCACATGATACAGCAGTTATTGAACAAGAGTATGGCACTCTATGCTGCAGAAAAACTAGACTGCACCCAATCCACTATGCGGCCTCAGCTAGCATTCCTAAGTTTTGCATTGCGTTGAGCTTGAGCCTTTCTGGTAATCTCCCCAATATTTGCTCTCGGAAGTTACCATGCAATGCAAAAGGTGATACTCACTCTGCCAACTTTTCCGCCGCATCCGCTGCCTGACTATCTGGTGTCCTGGTTCTCCCCAGACTTGTCACCCCTAACGTTGCCGCCGCCGTCGTTGCCTCACCCTTACTATCGTTGCTATTGACACCAGTCACGTGGACCTCAGTGGATTCGTCGGCGGAGTCCCCACCGCCCCCATTGCCAAGAGCCTCAGGTGCATTGGAATGAGGTGACATGGACCTGCGGAGTATCAACGAGGACGAAGAGTCCGCACCATCTTCCCGCTTTCTCTTTCGATGATGGTAGTGATGCTGTTGCTGGTCCTCCCTCTCCACCTCAGCCATCATCTCGTCTAAGGTCTTCTTACGTCCAGGACCCTTCTTCTTGCTCTTGGGTAGTCGGATCACCGTTTTGAGCGAGGGTTGCAAAACAGTTGAGATCACCTCTCCATTCAAGGTCAATTTCGGCGTTGAGGCTCCAGGCCCAACAATTACTTGTTGGTGGTGAGGCAGTTCACCTGTTGCTTCGGTAGGCACATCGCTGACACTGACGACTGCTATGGCGGTGGTCTCCGCATCTGAGGGGGTCATGATAGCCGGCGTCATCTGGACGCGTTCACGAGCCGCTGTGGCTGGTGGACGCTTTGAGGTCCTATAGCCGCCACTGCTCAAGGGCGTCATGAGCAGCGGGCGCCGATTTGATGAGTCCTTTTGGTGATGTTGCTTATTTTCGGGAATATCAATAGTCAACGGTTGCGAGACCTTTTCCGCGTGCGTTCTCGTGTGAATGCGCACGTCCGAGAGTCCATGGCGTTTGGGGGACAAGAGCAAGCGTGATCTGATCACTTTGGAGGGAGATGGGGCGTTCGAGGTTGACGCAGTTGTCGATGAAAACTCGGCCTCGGCCTCCAGAGTAGGAGGATCTAAGTTTTGAGAGGAGGAAGAAGGTTGTTGCTGTTGATCACTACTTGACGTTGGACCTCCTTCTTGGCTCGCGCTGGTTGTTCTGGAGCGGCGAACCCGGACTTTACGCAATGACTTGGTCAGCTCGGAAGATGTGCCTCCTGCGCTTCCAGAGGGTGACGTAGTGGCGGTGGAAGAGGACGGTGGCGGAGAAGCTGCCTTCTCATCTCCAAGTGACTCGTTGGATTCTTCTTCTTTGGCAATGGTGCAGTCAGTTGACTTGTAGGAGTTGCTGCTGGAGGGAGGTACTGCTGCCGGAAGGACTGGAGGAGGAAGTTCGTCTTCCCCATCTTCTTTTGACAATGTTGCCGGAGCAGATGAAGAGGAGGAGGAGGAATCTGAAGATTTGGCAACAGCACCAACAGTACCTGCATTGGCAGCCCCCGGAGATACAGATGTTTCCGTCATTTCTCCGGGTTCCTTCATTGCCACTATCTTGGAAGGAGCTGAAGATTCTTGACTGTTGTCTACTTTTCCGTCCTCCTGACTGCCTCCGCCACTTTCAGCAATGGTCCTTCGCTTGTACACGGGCTTATTTTTAAGTGCGTTGTGCGTTTCTTTGGCGAACTTGTCCTCCATCTGAGTGAGCAACTTTGAGCGGTCGAAACCACACGAGAGAAGCGGCCCACGAAACCTTTCGCCACCTCCACTGCTATCTTCGGACACTGACTTTAAGGGCGAAGAGGGCTCTGACTTACAAGTCACCTTATTCTTCCACGAGGCCTCGTATACGCCCAGCACTTCCTCCACTATAGAGTCTCTAAGCTGGGTCTTTTGCATTGCTTTGTCCGTTCCCGGAAAGTTCAGGAGGCGATCCCTCAAGATGTCACCTGTCTCTAACCAGTCTGTGAGGGCCGCCCTCACCTCTTCAGGTGCAGGTGAAGGCCTCGGCGGCACTCTTTCTGCAACGGCCAAGACGGCCGTCTGCATCTTCTGCTTTAGCTCCTCAACACTCTTAAGCTCGCCGACGTCCATGTTCTTCACAGCCTTATTCAGGTTTGCCGTCAGGCAGCTGATGGCGTCGGCAGCATCCTCAGCGCCTCCGTTGCTCACACTGTTGTCAGACTTGCTGTTCCGCTTGGTGACTTCTGAGTCGCCATTGGAAAGGCACTCGTTGACAGGAGTCGAAGTAGCGACGTCGCCCTCGACCACGCGACTGACGACGTCGCCGACCAATCCAGTCACCGCTTCCTCAACACCCGCCTCAGGGTTCGCCTCTACAAACTTGGACTTCTTGAGGACTGGCGACTCGCCGGTGCCATCAGTTTCGGACATAGTTCTCTTTTGACCAGTCGGCGAGGATACCGGGGTAGGTGTCGAAGGTAACGAGTCCTCGGGCTCCTTCTTCACGCTCTCCACGTGACCGTTGGCCTCTGGACTCTTTTCCAGCGTCTGTTTCATGATGCTGTCCTTGAGCTCGCCCTTCTCTACGATCTCAGGAGCCGAAGGATTGTCCTGAAACTTTGGCCGCCGGTGTTTGCGCTTTTTGCCACCATAGGAGTCGCTCTCGCTGGAAAAACGCGGTGGTGTCGACGTCGTCGTTGCGATGGACTCTAGCGTGGATGATGTGGCCGGCGCAGGAGACTCTAGCGACAGTCGTCGCTTGGCTGCTGGTCCCTGTAGCTTTCGCGGCCTCCCGCGCTGCCCGCGACCTCTGTTGGGAGAAGCGGAACCCGTGGCGGCAGCGCAAGACGAGCGGCTTTGTCGCGGTGAGGAACCGCGGGACGAAGAAGAGACTTTGTTTGCTGACGAAGACGAGGAGGACGACCACTTTCCTCCGCTGCCGCCGCCACCGCTACTACTGCCAGCTCCTCCTGCCCTGTTACCAGGAGGCCGTCCTCGGCCGCTCATGGCGGCGGACGCGACAGCAACAACCGCGGCTGTCGCTGTAGGGGAGGGAGCGACGAGGCCGCTGGCCTCCAAAGCTGTGGCGAGAGCCTGTGACGGAAGAGAGAAAATATCTTTAATTGCAATCAGACAGTGATTGTTGAGTAACGTGTACCAAATGCTGGTTTACAGTATTTGTATATGTCGTAGTGAAGACAATTATTGCGGGAGTCCGACAACTGTCGGATGCCCTTGTCCTCACAGCGATCCGGTTTCAAGCCTGCGACCACCTTTGTTGACCTCCCTATCCCGTGCCACCTCAGCTTCACATTGTCCCACCCCATTGGTGATCTCTTCAGACTCACACTTGCACGAACTCGACCGGACCCAAATACTGGGACGCTGTTCCGACGCCATTCACTTATTTGCAGCATCATGCCTCTGCTGAAGACCTGAAAAGTTGTTTGGAATGCCTGACGAGGATTTCTTTCGCTGAAAAGTCGCATCTCCCCATTCCCTTTCCCTCGTCGCGGCGAGTACTGGCACCGAGTCCCTCTCTACGTATACACAACACTGAATATCCGCCCGTAGGATCGAGTCTTACTCACAGGTCATTCCGGCTTTCTCTTCACCACACGCAAAGCACACGTTAAGGTAAGGAGTGCTGGCTCAGTCACGTTTGTGAGGGCAACCAGTGCAGATATCTTCTCACTACTTCTGCATATTTCTGAACTGTGAGCAGAAAAATGCCATTTCTCTTGCTTGGCATCACCCTAACAAACACCACCAATCGCTTGCTCACACTCACGTGGTAAAAGAGGCAATCGTAAACGGTTCGTCTCAACAGTTGCAACTGAAGAGCAGGAGGAAGGGGAGGAGAGCGGGAGAGACGTGGGCGGCGGCGGTCTGGTAGTAGTTGGAGAGGGGCTTGATCAGCCCGCCAGCGCGTGCACACACATAAACGCGTGCCTAAAAGTCACCCTCTCTCTCTCCAACGCTCTGAGCAACCGCATCCAGCGCTCGCTCGCTCACCCGCTCGCTTCCTAGGGTCGCTGGGGGAGTTTTTAGCAACAAATGAGAGGTCGCAGTCGTCGCCGTCTAGCCACCGACCGTAATAATACCGTAAAAAGTATATCTACAGCAGAGCCACGTACATGAACACGTCATTGGAGAGCTACAAGAAAGCGATGAGTAATCTTAATCATGCCCGCATGGACACAACATACGCAGTACAGTGTGAGTGTTTCAGTCTTGAGTCAATGATTCTATTCTTTCCACCTAGCATTGGCCAAAGAATAGTCAGTAAAAATACTGACTGCTCTGCTGAGTACTGTGAGGAAAAGAAAAGAAAGCTGAGTCCAATATCTTAAAGGACAAGAGAGCTTTTCAAAGCAGGACAAAGGAGGAATATGAGAAAACTTTCAATATCCTCGCTGCAAATACGATACCGATTCACTCATTGGTTCATTTTTTAAACCTATTGTGCATAAGTGTTGTAGTATCACATAAACAGAACGAAGTACATTCACAATAGTGAATCCAGCGTGCACACACATTATAATCGGCTGTGGCATTTTAACGCAATACGTCAATGTTAGAATTTTACAGGCGTCAACAATTGCTGCTGTCAGAACTTGGTCACCTTGAAAAAAAGAGAAAAATATCTGATCGCATCCTACCGAACCACGTTTCAAGGCCTTGAACGCGCTGAGTGCACTGTACAAAATCGCCCAAAAGTGCATGTACGGCCAGAAGACTGCCGGACGTTGCAAAATTATCTGCGCACTGCAGAAATTAGAGAATTGTGTCCTTCTTGACAACGCCACTTATGCTGCAACCAACTCTCAGCGTCATGGATGGAAACTTGGGCAGCTATAGCTAGCAAGCAGAACTTTTAGCAAGTCTTTAATATCAAGTTTTGATACTTTTCGCAGGGCTGACTGAGGTACAATACGTACTACGTAGGTACATGAAAAGACGATTGAAAAAAGCGTCACGTCTGGCTTGGCAACGCCGTCCACCTCCTCTCTTCTTCCATAGGTGAACACCCATGCTTATCCTAACACACTTTCTCTTTAGCAGTGCGACGACTAAAAGTGTGTCTGCGTTCTACGCATTCTACTGCTACTGCCTCGTCTGCCGCCGCATTACTTTTCTCTCTTCCACGTCTGCAGTAATACCTTCGTATGCATTCAGTGATAGTACTAAAAGGCAAAGGGCAGCGGCGCAGGGGCTACTGACTTGCTGCTGGCGCTGCAGCAACCAGATTTAGGCCCGAGTGCATCCAAGAGAAAGAGAGAGAAGGCCCTAGAGGAAGGCCTATCTAGTAGACGAGCGCACTCGCACGCACAAAAAAGTTACATAGTGCAGCCTATAACATGTACTTGGCAGCAAGATAATACCATAACCTTAACTTGATGTAGCGCTAGACTTTTAAAAAGGCCTCGGCGTTAAAATTGCCGCGTGTTGTAGTTGCGTCATGCCAGATTATCAGGCCAGACAACGCTCCAGACACACACAGTTTATACACAAGTGCCACCATATCGGTAGTCCACAGCATTGACGTTACATGTTGTACAGGTAGTGAGTGAGTGAACGAGCGAGCGGTTGAGTGAGTGTGTAAGTGAGTGTCCTCTCTCGTCCAGACGAGAGGAAGAACTATTACGCAGGAGGCCAAGAGGAAGCTGATCCAGGCCCGCTGTGGGCCTATTTTCATGTGCAGGGACTTGTGCGTAGAGGAGAGGCAGCACTGGGCCCATGCACCGAAAGTTTTTCACGCTCTTTGTGCCGCACAGGTTAGGGCGAGCAGCGGAGACCAAGAGGGGAAATCAACACAAAGAAAAGGGAAGGAGGGAGGAGACTGGGCTAGCGGAAGGCTGAACGATGAAAGAAGGGTATCGTACGTGCATATAAGACAGTATTCGGGCACCGCTTGCATAGGCAGATTTATACTTATGAGACTTGCAGGTCACGTCCACAATCCAGTGCAGTGCAGTCATTGCACGCCCAGGATGTCAAGCAACCAACTCTCTTTAAACGTCTCTCACTCGAAAACTATCTTATCGACGTTGGTGATAGTAGAAGTATGCAACTTTCAAAACTTGCTGTATTGCTGTGTTTCTGGTGCAACGAACAAAAAGAAACTAACGCCATGGACATAAAGGAAATGCACGACTCGATTATGACTAATTGCTGTCGAGAAAGTTACCCGAAGAGAAAGCTACCCGTACTTTCAAGATTTTTTGTCAGAAAGTCAAAGTTGGCCACCAATGGCACTATTGTACGTGCGCCCACACTTCTGTAGTGCCAACACTATGGTAGCCTCATTTGAAGTGTATTTTTGTAATTGTTCATAATGCACTCACTTTACTCGCTCTCTACGTTAGCCAGTTCCGGTTTGCAGCACGTGATCGCATCATGCTGGGGTAAAATCATGACTTTCATGGCGGCTTCGACGTCACGACAAGACGCAGTCAGCTCTCTCGCCCGGGCTGCCTTTCCGGATGAGGTGTGGGAGGAAGTCACACTTTCAGAAGTTGGACACGTTACTGATCTCACTTGTCTACAGTCAGGCTGAGTGTGAGCGTGAGCATGAGTGTGAACAAGAGCGTGAGCAAGAGCTGGTGTCTAAAATTTGTCATTAGTCATGAAGCCCTGAAACAGGTAAGTTGACCGCATGAACCTGGCCCGTGTACATCCCTCCCTACAGGGGTGCGAGCTTTCCCGACCAGAAGTGGGTAAGGAGAAGCAGAATAGCCTAGAATTGTTATGCTAATTGCTAATGGGCGCTGGCCTCGTCAGAGCCAGGGTTGGGTGGGTGGGGAAAGAGAGCTCGCGGAAGTCGGACATGTACGTCTACTTCTCCGGGTTTGCATGACGACTCCACGCCCCAAGGACCGCCGGGGGTAGAGGCGGCCGGAGATTTGGAGGCCGTCGAGGTCGAGGCTGACGCAGCAGCTGATCGGCTTCCCACTCTGCCGGGAAGGGATGGCAATAACGGGGGAAGAGACTGGGGGGGGGGGGAGGAAGAAGGGAGAGAGGCCGGCCAGGAAGGAAGAGAATAGGCACGGAGGAAGGAAGGAGAGAGAGGGGGGCGCCGCTGGTGTCGCTGGTGCCGCTGGCGCCGCTGCCGCTGCCACCGCTGCCGTCGCCGCCACCGCGGGGGGGGGACACAAAAAATCGGGGTCTGTTTGCCCGGACAGGCCTCTTCTTACCTTGATCGCGTCCCACCGCTACTCGTCCGGGGCCATGGCCGAGGCGTTGTAGTATTTGTCCGCTATGAAGGACTGCGCGTTCCTGCCGTTCGCCGCCGCTCTTCCCACTGTACTACTGCACTACACTGCTGCTCCTCTCGCTCTCGCTCTCGCTCTGCTTCCTCCTGTCCCCCTCCCTCCCCGCGCCAGCCCAGGCGCCCTCTGTCGGGCCGCCAGCACAAAGCCAGCGCCAGCCAAGAGGTGGACGAGCAGGCCAGGGAGACGCCAGAGTGCGCGCACACAAGCAGACATGCACGAATCTGGCAGGACTCGTACGCGGACAGGCCGATGTGGCCGGGCGGACGGAGTGCGGGCACTTGCGGTAGCTGCTGCCCCAGCTGCTGCGGCTGCTGCGATCGCTGCTGCGGCTGCCACCGTCAGCGTCGGGAATAATGTACGTAACTAAAAGTAATGTGACTGCCAAAAGGGGTCTCCGGAATCGCCCGAAATCGGGACGATCGGGCCGAGCGGCGTCTGAATTTCGACACCACCGGGTGCGCCGACACTCACCGGTCACGTTGGACGCTAAAATTCCGCCGGGTCCGTCGGTCCCTGGCGCACAGTCGGGATTTTTTCCGCCGGTTCCGTCCGGCGTCTTCTCTCTGTCTGCCGTCTTGCTGCTCACGTTTCGTCCGGCCGGGACGGCGGAGCGGGCGGTGGCGCGGGCGCCGGCGCACACGCACTTGGACGCGCGCGCGCGCACGACGCATTTCTCGCGTGCTCTCTTTCTCACTCTCGCCGACCCGACAGTCCCACAGTCCCCTCGCCCCCGTTGGCCCCGTCGTCGTCGTCCTCGCTCCTGCCGCCGCCGGCGTAGCCGTAGCCGCCGCCGCCGCCGTCGTCGTCGTCGTCGTCGTCGTCGTCGTCGTCGCCATCCCCAAGGAACCAAGTTGTCCATCTTTCATCGCGCATACGTTATGATGCGCTCTCAGTCCTTGTACCCGACGCGTCAGGACGGAACATTCTATACTTGCCCGAGACGCACGCACATTATCGCGCTGTTACGTATCGCAGTCTTTTCTTAGTGATGTAATCTACATACTAATCTTACTGCGCACAAGTATGCACCTCCTCGCCGTGTTCCACTGGTCCCTGGGCGGGAAAAAGTATCTCTCTCTCTCTCTCCCTCTCATATTACGCAGCACTGAGACTGGATCACTTGCACGGTTCATACCGGAGGTCATTCCACAAGTACAAAGTCTTCTCCGCGTTCAACATCCGGGGAAAATTGCCTCGAAGACGCCCAGGACACATGACAAAGAGAAACGTCTTGAAGGTCTCTTCCCCCTCAAATTCGCGAGCTGTTTTCAACCGCTCCACCCCGCTGAGAGTTGCCAAGCTCGGCCTCACTCAATGTGAGCTGGGAGGGAAATCAAACTTTTGCTGATTCTCTCTGTTTCCCCTCATATGACAAAGTGCTCTTCCTCATGACAGGGTTTTCATTATTGGTTTCGAAAAGTGCCTCAACTGCGACATCATCGCTTTCTTTTTATATGGGTCGATGACGACTTTCCGCCCCTGACAATCGGCCCAAAAAGTCACGGGGGAAGGGGGGGGACTGAGAAATGGGGTGTTGAACAACTGGAAGAGAGGAGCTTTCACGGCGCAAGAAGTATCTGCAGGTGCAGCCAAGGGAGCAGCTTTGGTCAGTCCCATCCCAGATCAATTTTCCCCGAGAGAGCGGACACAAGGAAGAGAGAGAGGGAGAGGGCAGCTGTCAATCGAGTACACTTGAGACTCGTGGCGTCATACAGAAAATCCCCAATGATTCGATCATGACTCAGGCCGGGAGGGACTGAGGGGGACTCATTTTTACTGTAATGCCTACACATTCATTGCATGTTTTCCACGTTGTCCTTCGCCACTGAGAAAGAAATAATGGTGTTTTGTGTTGACGGTTCTCTCGTCTCTTTCTCCCCTACGTCTCTGTCCTCATCGAGAGGCCTGAATTATGCATGTCAAAGCCTTGGAAATACGTGTACTTGTACATGGCGCACCGGTGCGTGCTGAAAGAGCTGGTGTTGTGCAGTAATAGTATATAACTTTGTAGCGCTTGTCAAAAGCTTTCAGTGTAATGGTACGCAAATGGACTGTATAGGTAATTTCTCATGGAATTCCCCTTTGAAGTTCCTCATCTTTACTGTTCTTGAGAGAAAGTTGACCCCATTTTAGCGGTGATTATCATGTGCCGGCAAATTACATGTCCAGCAGTGTGACCTTTTCGCGATAGCTACTTTTTAAGACCTGTTTAAGCAATGTGCACCAGCTGGGGATGGGGAACGAGGTGTCTCGCCAAGACGAAGACGATGCCGTTCTGAGTGAGTCACGCACGGCACAATTGGACCCAGTGCCGAATGCTGACTCCTTCAATAATGTGCTGTAAGTACTTGAAGGCTTGTCGAGAACACAGTGATTCATCGCCTCTTCCAAGCCCGTGGATACGAGCAGATATTTGAAAGACGCAACTTTTTTTCTGCCGCTGTGACGTATCTTCTTCTCTCCTAGGACAGTTGTGAACCTCGACTTCAGCCTAAGCATCGATAGAGGAATCCATTTTTAAGCCCTGTCCATCAGCGGATGATAACGCGGAATGTCCACGCTGATCCTTGTTTTCACTTGCCCTCCCAATGTACGTAGAGTGCTGGGAGACACGTATGGTAGCAGCATTCGCATGCTCGCATCCCAAAGGACATACACGCTCGGTGCAGCACGCACAGCGTGTAGGTACCTCGTGCTATGCACTGACACAGAGGGTCTACCCATCTCCTGTGCAGCGCAGAGCCGAGGAAAAGCTGAATTAAAGATCTTATTTAAAACTTGGAGCATGAAGACAAATAGAAATGACGAGCCTGAATAACACTGCAACTTCTCGTACGAGTCCTACTGTTCTGTGCACGTACGTGCGTCCTACACAGTAAGTTTTGCAATCCCCTCAATCGATAATTAGTGCGGTTTACAGTGATTTACTGCATGTCTGTACGGTCGTATTATGGAAAAAATGCGAGGCGAGGGAACTGCGTCTGGACACGTACTTATGGTGTGAGTCAAAAGAAAAATGTTCCATGGATATAACATAAAAGGAGGTAGGAGGTCAACGGGAGGGAGGGAGGCAGGGTGCAAGTGGAAGTGGCCAGAGGCATGAGGAAGGGCGAGGCGTTTGGAAGGGGGCTTCTACAGTTGTAAGTGTGTGTGTATCAAAGCACTGGGGCGACTCAAAGTGTGCAGCAAAAAGATAATGGATAGATGTACCGAGTGGCCACATTGCCTGCTTTGACCTTTGGACTTTTGCTTGTGCATGTGACCTTGCCTCGATGATGCCGCAGAAAATGTCACAAGTGTCATCTCTACGGCAGAGGTGCTCAAGTAGGTGGTTTTACTGCGGTCGCAGCAGAACATCATCCATCTGTGCGAGCAAACTGAACTTTGTGAATGAGTGAGAGTTCCTGACTTTAGAGCTCAGCCACCCCTTTCATCTGGAGAGAGAATCTCTCTCTTTCTCCTTACGTCCATCATGCCGGTCGTAAGCAGAGAGGGACCGGATATGTTCTGCAGTATTAGAATTCATACCATATTGTGCAAGGAATTGGATTAATATCGTAAGTTGCTCGCAGCTGTGCTCAACAACGTTCTTACGTTGCACGCTTACCTACGTCAAAAGCGCGGTCGACTGTTGATTTTATTACTCTTGATTATTGGACAACTTCCGATTAAGGCGAGTTTGAAGTGGTTACCAAAATTTTATTTGAAGAAAACCCTCCGGATTTCTTAAATTTGGCTGGGGCCCACTTCCGATTTAGTCAAATTTTGACAGTTGCGTATTAGCTTAAGCACATGTCTTTACGGTCACAAAAAAGCAAGTCATCATACAAAACATATTCTACGTCCACTAAGCTGGCTCTACAAGACAAAAACTGTTCAAAATGGAGCCTTCGCCAAAAAGCCCCCCCCCCCAAAAAAAATCACTTCTGCAACATTGTCAAGACTCCAAAAAGAATAGTTTCAGCTAAGCCAAGACAGTCAAAGAACTCGGGGTCTCTGACTCCACGAATGGTGTCCAAGTTGATCAAGGACAAGATTGCCTGCCTTGAAAACAATGACAACAGTCACAGCAGCATCAAGGAGTGGCGAAGGTCCTTTTGCACCGTAGAATGTCTGAGGTTGAAGACAAGCTCAAGCATGGGGCCAAGGCAATACAGAGGAAGAGCCTTCTCATGAATGGAGTCCTCCTGGCTTCCAAGGCTAAAGAACTTGCTGCGTCCATGCCTCCTTGGCTGATTGAGCGTGATGCTCCCACGAACGGATGCGGATGAAACAGCTCTCTACTTCTGTGGTCTCTCAGACAGACATGGGATTTGTTCTTTGATCCGAACAGCTCTTTGGTAGATGAGCTGCCAAAGACAGGGTTTCCCCCCACATCACCTATAACACGAATTGAACACAGGGTTGGACCAAGAGGCCTCACCAACTTCCATGTGGTCCTTCAACCCTTCCTCTTCAGTACAAGGGCTCGAAAAATAGCTGGGTGACAGCCAAAGTCTTCACGGAGCTCCTGATATAATGGGATTACAAACGTCGAGCAACGGTAAGAGGAATTTACATTCTCTCACGCGCAAGGACGTTCACCTGCGGCCGTAGGTGATCCATATGTTGATGACATTTCATTCACTAAAACGCTCCTTTGCCTTTCAAGATCAGACATACTCGTGCTTATCGACAATGCCTCTTCTCGTCCGGTCTTCAGAGATAAACTGACATACCATGGCCTTGATCTCTTGGTACCAAATACCACGACTCTGGGATAATCATGAATTTCAAAGTCTCATTCCACTCTCCACAGCTCTTAGTTGGGTGAAGAAGATCCAGCTCCACCATGCTGGTGGAGCTGGACGCAGTGCACATGAACAGCCAAGCCTGGAGACATGCCAAGCCTAAGACTGGGAAGAACAGTTTCAAAAGGGCCTTCTCATGGAGCATACAGCTCAAAGATGAAGAAGACGAGGTTAGGAAGAAGGATCCCAGGCTTCTCCATAACGTCCCTGCGGTCAGTCAAATGGAAATGAATGCAGAGCAAGAGGTTGGCCTCGGAGAGGGTGACGGGGATAAGACTGACGGAGATGAAGATGTCGGTAAGGAGCTGGAAACCCGGTTGTTGGAGTGTCTGCCGGGGAGCACCTCGCTGCTCTTGACGAAGCTCATGTGTTTTGCCGACAAGGGGGGAGGGGATCTCTCTTGGTAAGACGTGTTGTTCTCTTCACTCTTTTCTGTCGAGGGAGAATGTGTCTGGCTATTTACGGCGCGTAAGAAACAGAGTAAGATGACTGACTTTTTCGAACGAAAATCCCTGATAAATCAAGAGTCTTTGACGCTTACTTTGTGCGAATAAACCACACCACAGTCTGAAACAGCAAAATTTGTAATGAAATAATCTTACATTGCATTTTGCAATCATCTTTTGATTTAGTCAACCAGTTTAGGAACTATATAGTCCAGATCTGGCGGCTGACGGATGACTTGACTAAATCAAGGGTCGCCTGCGTGTTAAACACGTTTTTAAACAAAGAATCTTGAATCTCGCCAACAAAAATGTGTGTTTTCGGCAAGGAAATAGTGAAGTTCTTCTACTTGCATCGAGTCGGGAGGGACCAGAGATTAGATTTCTCTGTCCCGGTCACCCATTCCACCATTAGTGTTGCCCGTTTTTTCACCCCAATTTGCTCCACATACCGATTCGTCTTGGCTCAGCCTTGAGGCAATAATAACTTTTTAGCATGTCCGCAGACGCACACATACTGTGGGTACGACGTAAGCTACAATGCGCAATACACATGAGAAGCCTCCTGGAGCATTTGGTACAACAGGAGAACAGCTTATCTACGAAGTCACTCGGATAAGAGAAAAACATGAATCATTAGCCAGAAGAAGTTGAGCGCTCCGACAGACCTTCTTCTACCTAACTCTTCTTAATGCCGCCCACCGAGAACTTGGCAAGATGCCGAAATTTGCGCTCCTAGTGAGAAGTCGTGGCCAACGACGACCAACGGCTTTCTGATATGTAACAAGCAGAAGTGGAAAATCGATTCGATTTTCGGGGAAACTAAGAAAGACTGAGGAAGAAAGCGTCGATAGCGAGGATGTTGCTGCGTTACTCATTCTCCCAGGTGACATCACTGGTCGTCTCTGCCAATGCAATCAACTTTGCGCTGGCCCTCACCTACCCGCGGTCGGAGTAGAATGCAAAGACATTAATCGGGACCAGGTCTTAGAACGTCTTTGACTGCCCAAAGTGGCTGGCCAATCGTGCAGTTCACCCCAGTAGATGATTGCGCATAAACAGTATGTGTGTGCAAAGGTGTGCGTGGAATACCTTCAAATTGCGGACGGTCTCCTGGAGCACAAGCGCTTAAAACCGTCTGTCATATTTTCTGTCGAAATGTACGTATGCATGGGAAGATTGCTTAACACTCATCACTTGTTGTACGCACACGCAGAGGCCCGAATTGAAGCGCACTGAGAAGCAGGACTGGAAGTACATACAGCCGTACACTGTGTACCATCTAACAGTAAATATGACGAGCGCAATGGACAGTGGACGTACTCATGCATCAAGAGACTCAAACGAAGTCTTCAGGTCAGCTGAAGCTTTGCCAAGGCAGAGATGGACCTCCAAAGATGTTCCTTCACTGATTGACTCGTCCAGTTCCGCCTTCTCACACAGTGCCGCACCCCCACCCCACATATTAACGTCCCCGACGAGCCTGGTCCCTGCGAAGGTACCGCGTTGCACCCCTCTTCGCTTCATTGTGCGCCCCAGTCGGACATGTTTTGTGACGCATACAGTCAATGTGTCATCCTCAAGCTCTCACTTCGTCACATTCATGGCAGCCTCTTCTTCCGCCGTCCCGTCTTCTGTGGCGCTGTTGTCGGTTAGTACGACAGCAAAGGCGAGAAAGAGAAAAATGAAATTCGCTACCGTGCGCGTCTCCTCTGCAGTGCTTGTTGGCTTTCAGCCCTTGATGGGCTGCTTGTAACGCACACACATACGAATATAGGACGTATGTACGACGTATGGAGCGGTGGGGCGGCAAGAGGAGGGGATAAAGCTAGCTGCCACGTCTGGCAAGGCTAGATGTCTGCAACACGAACGGGCGGCGAGGAAGCCTTTGTTGGCCTTGAAATCATTAAACATTATTTGCGCGCGCGCACTGACACACCGTCACAGGCCAACAAAGAATGAGAGGGTGTGTATAAACCAGGGAAACTTCATCATGATGACCGTACCTATCGTACTTTTCGTCATTTTTGGGGTGAGGGGGACGCTAAAATGACCAAGTCGACTGTTCTGGCAGATAAGATCGATGAATTCCTGAGCTGACTTCGCCGCAATGTGTAGTAGATCATAGGAATTATGTACTGTAAGGGAAGAACTATATAGAGTGTCTCCTACGTGCTCCCCCATACATCTCAATGTAATTCCAGACATGTTACATGCACTACATTAACTTAGTCACCTCGTGTCAGACAATCGGACTTCATGGAAGGATTTCCGTTCATGGCACGATACGTGGAAAGCACAGACTCACTAGAAACCAACAATATTTCCCTAGATACATGACTGGAAAAGTGGGCGACCAACAGACACGTACCAAAGGTGCATGCTTCATGCACCTTTTGCACAAGCAAAGGGTGCAACAAACAGTCACGCATGCCCTAGTCGTGCCTTACCCTTGGACCCAAAAATGGATTATGAGTAGAGCGCTAGCACTGATTTCCTCGTGTGCAACCCACAAAAAAAGCATACGTTTGGTGCATGTCCAATATCCCCGGGTCGTATCATACCCTCATACCTGTATCCACCACAATACTAGAGATATATATCGAGCCAGCTCGAAAAGCTGCGCGACACGAAGTCACTTTCCAAAAAAACACTACCTTAATCGAACGTCAGGTCTTGTCTGGTGGAGCAGCTCTCTGCTCCTCCAGCGTGCTTGCTGTGGTTTCCTGTCACCACAGTTCTTATAGCACCACTTGCTTTGTCCTTGCGTATTCCACTTTATTGAGATTTGGGCTGGAAAGAAAATGGATTGCATGTGATGAAACACTACTTGTTTTATTCTTGTTTTTGTTGTTTTTGGAGGAGGGAGAGGGGAAGGGGGTAGGCTCAAATTGACCCATGCTCTGGGCATACGCGACTCAGCCAGATTCGACATCTCTTGGTAAAAATCAGGCTCGGTGTTTGCAGTTCCTCAAGTTTTCAGTTCGGTCAACTTCTCCCTCAACATGCTATGGGCCGCAGTTGTGTCTACCCTTTCCTTCATTAAGAAGAGAACAAATTAAGAAAACTTTCCAAACTCAAGCGACGCAGGGCGGTCGAGTGTGTGCGTGAGTGTGTGAAAGTGTACGGTGAAGAGCGTAGCTCGATTCAATTAGAATTAGGCCGTTAACAACATCAGATACAGCGTGCAATTTAAGATTACTTCTCTCGACGCCTCCCCAGGAGCTAAAAGACAGGAACACGTTTACATCCTTTGCACCGGGCGTCATTTTTTTTCCCACTTCATGCAAATTGACTTCCACACAGACCAGTGTGAAAGGAACGTCTTGACAAAACCTAAATATGATGGTTTTTACGTCGTGGACTCCGAGCAGACCAGCACAAAAAGCAAATGAAAGCTTTCGTTCTTTTAATGCAGGTCTGTGTCTCTCTTTTTTGTGGGGAAACCGGCAGCAAATTTAGGTACACATACACCTGGGAGTAAAGTCCTAGCGGCACGCATACGCGTATTTGCGTGGCTTGCACACGTGTTCGCATTTTAATAACATTATACTGTCAACTTTCTCGGGCACATAGTGAAAACAAACAAAAACTGATCGCGCCACGGTCGGAGCCATCGCACCCGCCCGCATCGTCATCATCACTACCACCCTAAAGGAATACACGACGTTGCTGTCCGGAAAAGAGAGACAGACAGCTGCATTTAATTTGTACAGAGTTTGATATTTCCTGTTTGACAATGGTTCCCCTCGGTCTCTTCTCTTTCTCCTTCTCTGAAACTCTTTTACTGCTAGTTCACTATGAACACACATCTCTTTTTTCCTTCCACCGCTGTAGCTGGACAAGGATTAGTATTTCCCGATCCACCTAGGTCGCCCCCCGCCCCCCCCCCCCCCCCTCGAACCACTTCTGCCCATTTTTTGGGCACAGCTGCCGCCCATTGCCCATGCGGCCCTATGGTTTGGGCAGGCGGTCCAAATGCTCCCTTGGCCACGCCTATAACGCAGGGACAGAACGACCAACCGTTTGCACCCCGAGAAAGACGGCGGTGGAGGAGGGGGGGGAAGCCTGTGAAAAGTTTGCCCACCACTTCTTCCGTCCAGTCGGGCAATCAATAATGGGCACACGTACGCATTACTGGAGAGCATCCAAAATAATGGGCAGTCAGACCTAGATGTGCGCACGTAATGTCCAGAGCAGGAAAAAGCCTGGCGAAAAAAAGGCTCACTTTTTTTTGGG
>JAAUXU010020620.1_pt1 | contig 23399 bp, 30 predicted proteins | sample 7278151 | NCBI WGS metagenome assembly JAAUXU01 (sample SAMN14350113, study PRJNA611818) | marine sediment metagenome | isolation source: surface marine sediment (1.8m) | place: French Polynesia: Moorea | collected 2018-08 | reverse complement strand
GATTTTTGTTCTCCATTCACCACTGGCGTCAGAGACGCCTGCGGGATCACTGGTGATTCAACAGGCGTGCAAAAGTCTCCGGACTCGTGATTGGAAGACACAGTCAGATCATATAAATGAGTCAGTGAAGGGGAGGAAAGTCAGCTTCTTCTCTGATGGCGGAGTCAAAGTGTCCTCCTCCAGTGTTCATGGCCCAGGAGAGCAGCACAGGTTCGTCATGGAAGTCGTGGTCTCTGTTCAAACAGGCTGCACTCCAAAGACCAGAAAGCATTTGCGTCAGACGTCATTCATTGTGTTTGAAGGACCTTCAATCTCTGCCTCGCCGATGTCGTGACTACCAACTCTCTCTGGATGGGGGAGAGACTTGTCCAACAGGAGACACCTTTCTTTTCCTGGAGATTGCACGTTTCATTCACCCTAACATTTTTTGTTCTCCTCCAGCCTGACTTCATATCACTTTCCTTATCTTTCACCGACAGATGGCAGCTTTCCAGAGATTTTATCACTTCTGACCGCGAGAAAGAACCTTATTTAGCGGTCGATTGAACACACAAATCAACCATGTGGGTAGAATGTCTCTTAAGGATTGGAGACACAGAAGGGGGAAAAATGGTTGGGAAATGACGTCCGCGGTCGCGTGCGGGTCGTACCTTTGCATGAAGTTGGCAGTCCTGTCCACTTGGCTATGGGCAGACAGCGTCTCTTCGTCGGCCCCACGAGGCGGAAGCCCGCGGCGCAGGAAAACCTTCAAAGCAACAGCAGGAACAAGTAGGAGAAATAAGGCGAGGGGGGGGCAAGATTGTTGCAATACTTGGTGGGTCGCAAAGCTGTCTTCAAAGAGCTTTGCCACCCACCAAGAAGTGTTTGCGTGAGCCTTCACCAAGTTTTGGGCAGCAGGACACGTACGTGCACACAGTGTCGACCACGGGCAGGGCGACGGTGGCGTTGTCGGCGCCGCCCTCGTCCCACGGGGTGCACGTCATGGCTCCGTTGCGAGGGCTCTGGAGGACGCGGCACGTCTTGGGCACGCACCTGACGGAGAGACGCACGACTGAGAAGCAAGACATGACCTGGATGAACAGTACAGGGTGGGCAACAACAAGAGAATGACTCTTTCTCCACAACACGAGTATGCTATCCCTGCCCAGATTGATGCATACGGAGTTCATACCAAGTATATATGAACTTGGGTTAAGTTCACTTTGCTGCCCACTTCATATGCACAACTGAACGAGGCTAAACGTCTTAGTTTTTGCCTTAATTCTGTAGTACATAAAAGTTGACATGAAGCCATGTTCATATGTCCTATATAACTATAATATCTATCCAACCTCAGATCATTGTTGATAGGCCCCAACACTGATTCATCCATCACATGGAGTTCATATCAAAGTCATATGAGTCACAGATCGATGCTATTCGGTCCAAAGACTGATAAAACCCACACATGAAATTCATAAGAAAGTCGTATGGGGCACAATCCTGATTGTGCCCTGTAAATTCTGGCCCGGATGAAGCCATCGCCACATCACTGGAAAGAGGATAATGCTGCACTCAATGCCCATGACTCATGTTTGACTGAAAAATCCTTTCTCATCACAGGAAGCAAAAAATGATAAAAACTCGACGATTAAAAGCTCGCTTCTTCAGCAAGTTTGCAGGATATAGAGGCGTATCAGTTGCTCTACAAAGCACTAATGTCCTGCTGGCCTTCGAGGCCTACGTAGCTCTCAAACTAAGAGGTTGACAGAGCAAAAATGAAGCAGTTGTGCTGACATTTCAAAATCACTTTTAAGAAACACTTAAGTCACTTCTGATATAAATCACTTAAAAAAGTTCTCGAGGACGAATGTCTACTTTACATTCACTGTTTTCAATGACATCCAAGAGCGTCGACTGACGCTCGGAAGACTATGGAAAGATCAGTTGAGTTTCGACAGTCTCTACTTGCAGCCCACTTTGCTCTTGAAGCAGAAGGACGTGTTTTGCGCGCGCCAGAGGCGTCTATAGGCAGCTAAATATTGCGCACCCTGCACATGTTCTTCACTAGGGCACTGTCAGCACAATCTCTGTTTATGGCTATTTTCATGCTTCTGGGGTAGAACCCAAATAATACTGTAAGTACGTTCGACTGCATTAGGGTTCACTACGTACAATCGAGGCTTTGTAATGTGGGACTGATGGCTATCAGTGATGAGACGAGCCCCGAGTCCTGGCTCGTGAGCCCCGAGACTTTTTGCCACTTTTGGTGGAGGAGCTATGGAGAAGGGCCCTCCTTCAAGAAAAAAGAGGCCTTCTAAGGCCCTTTTTTGGCGAAATTGATGGCCTATGACGACTAAGTTAGGCACTCAGCAAAGGCAAGCATGAAAGAACCCCTGTACAACAGCCCAGAAATACAATGTGGTGTAAAAGTCGCATTTCTCTTGTGTTACCACACACAACGTGATGATATTTACCGTACTTTGGCCGAAAGACTTGGTCAAGCCCAGGGCTTGGCGAGCCCTGTTCATGTTGGGCTGGGGCTCGAAGCATCACCAGCCCCAATGTCTAACTGGCCATTCTGGCTGGGATCGACCTGGCAGGAAGTCCCTTCGTGGACATCACCAGACCTAACTTGTAGAAACTCACCGAAAAGTGTTTGGTCAGCAGTGCCAAGTTCAAATGAGCCAAAGGGTCGATTTAACAGTCAGTACAGAATATTAAATCACTTTTCATTGCGCTGCGCCTGCACTCTGGAAGAAGTCCGTTATTTTAGGATCATTTGGAAGGTGTTAATAACATGCTTGGATGCTGAGATTCTCGACCTCAGCCGAGGAGTTAATGACCGACGCCTCAATAGTACTATTAACTCGGTGGATATCTTGCCTGGGTGGAGAACCCGACCAGGTTCCGTCGGCTCGACACACTCTGATCCCGGATCCCCGGAGCTCGAACCCGGACTCGCAGGTGACTCCGCAGGCAGCGTTGGCCGCTTGGCCGCAGGGCCACTGCACTAGTCTACCGTGCTTGGGCGGCGAGAAGGGCGGACACGCATGCTGCAGGCATCTAGGAGATCGACGACAGCGACAAAAGCAAAGTGGAGTCCATCTCTCTCTCTCTGTCTGGTCCTACTCACTGGTCTCTGTGCATGGTGAACCCGGGCTGGCACCCGCACTGCCCGACGCGGGTCGCACCCGAAGGCCCACCCCGGTTCTCGCCTCCGGGACAGGGCAGGCACGACGAGAAGTCTCCGGGTCCTAGATTTGGCTTGTATGTCCCCGAGGGACACGCTGAGGGGTGGGTGAAAGTGAGAAAACATTTCCGGGGTGAATTCTCGGCACTCTCCGGGGTACTCATCTACTACAGCGTCCCAGACTGGCGCTCATGTATGTTGCTTGCTTCCGCCATCTACTTTAAGAGCAAGTTCGTGTGTCACACGACTTAATTGGAGGAAGGAACAGCAAATTAATCCTAGCCAAGGGCTGAAATTTCCCCAATTCGTGCACCGTCTGCGACGTCCTCCTCGGGGGTCTTAGACACTTCGCAGCCGCTGCGCAACGAGGTCATGCGGAGGCTTCGTCCACAGGGGGAGCAGTGACAAATGCGTCTGTACTGGACGCACGGTACTGGAGGGGAGAACGCGTACTACGCACTAAGTACATGTATTGCACTAGTGGGAATCAGAAGTGTTGAGGACGCCTCAAGATCTGCGCATTTGCAGCATCACATGTTCAGCTACATAAACACTTTCAAGAAGCTCCCGGAACGACAGTTGCGTTGTTTCTACTATTCCATTTTCACATTGGTCCACCTTAAGCGTGCAAAAATGTTGCAGTCCCATCCCCATGTAGCACTGACGAATTCAGAGTTCTCGCTTCAGTGTGCACTTTTCGAAGCCATTCAATCCCTGGGATGTCAAGTTGAGCCCAAGCTAGTGGATGTACCTATTTGCTAGAAGTGTGTACTTCAGCAGTTGATGCTGGAAACATCTGGAATACCTTCGTGCCGGACTACGTCGACATGTCAAAGGACTTACCCGTGCAGCCGTCCTGCATGCCCATGCCGTAATAGCCAGGCGGGCACTGACACACGTAGTGGCCGGTGTGAGTCCCGCAGGCGCAGCGGGCGACGGCGGCGCAGCAGTCAGGGGCCACTGCGGGGTCGCTGGCTGAAGGCGAGCACAGGTTGGCGCAGGTCTCTGCGGACTGGTTCAGGTACTCTCCAGGAGAGAGATCTGCAATGGATGTCTGACAACAGCAACGTTGCGAGAAGAAAAGAAAAGAAGAATCCGGGAGAACAACCTTCGTGCAAGGCCCGCCTGGCCAGGGCCTCGAACTCCTCGAACGAGTCCAGGATGAAGCAATGGTCGGCCTTTGGATCGGACGCCATCGCCTCCAGCTCCTTGACGTTGCCATTTCTGTGCAGACATGTGGAATTTGAATCTTTGCGGCAAAACCCTGCTGTAAAGCGAACATTTTTACGCACTCAACTTGTCCTGCACTACACTTGACGTCACATTCTCCGCTTGACAGCAACTGCTATGTACTGAGGACATGTACTATGACCGTAAAATGCATGGCACTTTACGGCCCGCTCCTGCACCCCAAGAGACTCGACCTCGCATTGCACAAACAACGTATGCAAAGCTGAGAAATGGGAAAAAGTGACGTCAAACTGCAAACGTCCGTCTGGGCAAAGCCTGCATACCGTACCCGCCCCCGTTTGGATTTTGCAGCTCTCTGGGACGTGAGACTCCCCGCCCCCTTCCCCTCCCCTCCCCTCCCTCAAGTCGTCACTCCCCCTCGAGCTGCGACATCCAGCCTGGGGCAGGTGGTGATGTTCCAGCAGACGGACATGTTTACACAACATGTGCAAACTGGTACGGCCCATTTGTGTGGTGAATGGCTTCTTGGCCGTGAACCGTGACTTGACATAAGGGCCGTGACGTCACTAGGTGGTACGTGCCTGATCCCAAAAGTGAACAACTCGACCCCCATTTGCTTGATGACTTCCGCCGTGGGTCTGGGATCTCCGCCGTTGGAGAACCCGTCCGTGACCAAGAAGAGAGCCCTGGAAGCATCAGGTCTGCTGCCGAACTGAAAAAAGACAAATTCTATAAAGCGGCAACTCTCGGGAGCCGTTAAAAAGTTGGCTGCACACGAGAATCTCCAGTAAAAAGTGTCGGGCAAAAAATCTGGTGTTGCCTTCAGAGCGAGCAGGCGCATTCTCAGCGCCTCACACGACCCTCGTGGCAGAAATGCGCGTGATCCTGGGTTATAATCCCTTTGAAGGTAGCACTGACACGGGAGCGCCTCTTCACTTAACGTTTTTGCCCCATACGGACCTCGCAGCAGGTGGAATAAGGCTAAAGTGGACACGCTCACGCTCTCTGGCCTCGCCAGGCTGGCGTGCGACGTGCGGCAGACGGAGGAAGGCTAAGTGGACGTTGCAGTGAGTGACACGAACTTCCTCTTTCTTTGTACTTGCGACATGTGGAAGTAGCCTTGGAGTTTGCGACGAAGGCATTTTTGCACTGAGTGTGTTCGCGCTCATCCACGCCCAAGAGGAGCAAATGGGAAGCTCAAACAACGAGAATGCACGATTCGCGCGATTCTGCACGAGTTGCTGCGAATTTGCCTTATTTGAGTCGTTTCAAACGGGCTCACCTCGAGGATCCGCAAGGCTTGCCTGAGCGCCCCCAGCGTGAAGGTGCCCCCGCTCTCGTAGGAAATCCTCCTGATCTCCTCGTCGAGCAGCCTGCACTTGTGATTCTTCTCGCTCGGCCTCGACAGATGATCGATCTGCGTGATCACGCGGTCCACGGACGAGTAAGTCACCACGGCCACGCGGGTCGTGTTCATCGACACCGTGAAGTCGGCCAACAGCTGCAAGGGGGGCGAGGAGGGAAATGGCGCGGGAGGAACTCTGAGCAAACTTACTTATACGCGCACCTTCTGTATGAATTTTATCTCGTTGTAGAAGTTTTCCGCCCCGACGCTGGCGCTCGAGTCCACCAGAAACACCAGGTCCGCTCTCTGTCCCGGGCTCCTCCTGAGCCTGGAGACCCTGGCCTTGAGGATCGAGCCCAGGCGCGCGACCTTGGGCGTCCTGGACCCGCTCCACCTGCCGAACTCGTCTGCAAGTGAATTATTGCAAATTCTCTTATTGCAAATGTTCCTTAAAAGAAAAAGTTCTCTTCCTCCGTCTCCATCCATCTTCTCGGCATTCCTACTATTGGCTCAAAATTCCTCTGTCTGTCTGTTTGTCTGCGTCTGTTCTTTGAAATAAGAGAAGAATTCGCAATTAACTTTAAATGGAGGAATTTTATATTTCCCCTGGCCCAAATCCCCGATCTCAGAAGATGGAGTTGGGCCCATCATTAATTAACCGCTTAATTAACGCATTTTGCGTCACAGGCCTTGAAATGGGCCCCATCAAGGAATGGATGACGTCAGCTTCCCCCCCCCCCCTCCCGTCCCGAAAAAAATCGTACGATGCTCAAAACAACTGACTTGTGGCTTTCCCAAACTGCAGCCGAGGTCAAGAAAGAACTTTCATGATTCCTGAGTCCTCTCAGGCAAGAGATACTTTCCTGGAACGAGCTCTGGTGGGAAGACTTCTTCCTCCTCCCCCTCGTCCTCCTCCTCGTTCTTGGCGACTTCTTCTTCAGAGACATTTTTGCTGTCCGACTTGCGTGACGAGGAGAAAATCACCAGGAACAGGATGAAAGATGTGAGAATCTTCGCCATCTTTTTTTTTTTACTTTTGCTGCTTCTGGTATTTTTGCTGGCTTTGCTTTGTTGCTTCTCACATGTTTTCTCCTCTCGAGCACGTAAAATGTACTCGTTATGAGTCCTGTGGAGCTCAGAGACTCCTTCCCGGCTTTCCCCCCCTCCCCTTCCCCCTCCTACTCGTTCAGCAGGGGCACAAACACCACTTTCTGGCTTTTTCGCAATTCCCCTCAATTTGCATGGCGACGGAACCACTTCTTGTTATCGCCCCTCTCTGCGTCGAGCAGGGGAAGTGAGGAAAGGGTTATTGCAGGCGACGAAGGAGAAGATTTCGACAATTTTCCTATCCTTTCTCCTCTTCTTCTCAGCTGCACTGCGTTTTGGGTATGAGCGAGCAGAGTTCGAGGCCGCAAGACAAAGTTGCTTCAATACAGTGCGATGTTTCGAAAAAAAATGACGGAGAAGAAGAAAAAGACGAGCACATTGTTGGGCATGAATTGTACGGCGGAGGCCGCTTTTGGGCGGGTGGAAAGGGGGGGGGGAATGGGCGATGAAAAGGCTGCTTATATGCGTGACATCTCTCGAGACGACTGCAGTGCATCGCACTGTGTTGGGTGTGTGAAAACAAGAACTCGAAATCCCCCCCTTGGTCGTCACTCAGTACATTAATGATGATGGCAGCTGTTGTTCTTTTAAGGTGGAGCCACCGTGGGTGTAGTTTCTTTGGGGAGTTTTGGGCGCCAAAATGGGCACTGTGGATGGAGCGAAAAAGTTGGCTTTGTCCGAAGGCCTCTTTTTTCTTTCTTTCTTCGTCTCTCAATCAGCCTCAGGTAGCTGGGGTGTCTGCAGGTGACACTTGTTCCCATTGTTACGAGGAGGGGGGGATACTGCACTCATGCGACTTGGAAGGGAATTTGGGTCAAGTCACTCTGTCCCACAACTTGTGCGGATGCATGGAGGGGTCATTGGACGACTTTTGAGGGTCAAATGAAATGAAATCTGTCAAGTGCTCATCTGCGCCTCCGTGGATCGTCAAACAGGGTGGCTGGAATTTGATTTGGCACACGAGCAACCTCAGGGTCGACCCTGAGGTTGGGGGAGGGAGAAAGTTGACAGAAAAAGAAAGGTCTCAGGTACATCTTGGCCATCATCAGTAAAGTGTGTTGTGGAGACTAAGTTTTGAGGGCACAGCAAGGGGGAGAGGGAGGGCAGGGGTCTTAAACATTGTCTTATGCGAAGCTAGGGAGGCTTCACTTACGTCGAGCTTCATCCAATGTGATCTAGATGGACTGATGCGTATATATACGTATAAGGTTGGCATAAGGTGTGCTTTCAATCATCCAGTCAAAGTTGCACTGCACCTAAAGGCTTGTTTTGGTTTTCTGGCGCGAGTAGACGGACCCTTTCGTTTAAAAGTGGATGCCGTAATCTGTTCTGTAGCTTAACATGCTTGGCAAGAGTTCCCACCTGGAGATCCCACCTTGATCACTTGTCCTTTTTTTTGAGTCACTACCTCAAAAAAAGAGGATGCGCTGAGCAAGCGAGTTCTAACGTGTAAAAAAAACCGGTGTCTTGGAGAAGAGAGCGACAAGAATGTACGGAATTGTGATCTCATCTCGAAAAATAAGAGTGTGGAAGGAAGTGCTTAAGTCTTCCTTCTCCTCCTTCTTTATCATCTTGTACTCTGTCGCATATGCAATCTGTGAAACAACCTCCGCGTGCTGCACTGCTTTGTGCTGCACTGAAGTGAGCTCGACTCCAGTGAAGTCCATTGCACTGCACTGCACTGCACTGCACTGCCCTGCCCTGCCCTGCCCTGCCCTGCCCTGCCCTGCCGAGGCCAACGGAGTGGAAAGTCTCTTGTTCTTTGCTCAAGCAACTTTTGTGTGACAAAAACACGTCTTGACACAGAGTCTCAATTTTCTCATGAATAATATTGGCGCGTGCAAAAGCAAAGAAACACTTTGGGAGGTGTGAACAGCATAGCCCAAAATTGCCACTACATAGGAGTTCCTATGAAAGAGTTGTGGTGGCGGAGCCTCTTGAGGCCGGACTGGACAAGATGTTGCAATCAGTTGCTCTCTCATATCCGGCAATCTGAAGGAGTCATTTTTGTAAGAAAAAAGTAGGGGTCCTCAGCTGCAGTGTCCGGTACTAAAACTTGTGTACACCTTAAACCGGCTAGAGCTTGTTAAAGTCATGTTTTGTGCCCAACTTTTCATCAAAACAATTTTAGAGCTGTCGCTGCTCCCTGATCTTTTATTCCTTTTTTTATTTGTCACTGTTTGCAAGGTCATGACGCCCATAGGGATTTCAGGAAACCCCTTGGCCAGGAATTCTCAGGTCTTGTCCAAGAGGGGTGTGGAGATTTCGGGAGAGAACATTGACAGCCTGGTGAGGACAGAAAGGTCAGGTTGGGGAAGATTGAAGCTCGTCAGATGGACGAAAGACTCCCAAGCTCGATCCGCTGGCCACATTCATCTCGGACAAGAAGCCGTGGACCGTGGACCTCGGCAAAAGCAGCAGAAACGATCAGGTGTTTACCTTATTCTGTTGATCAAGCTCCCCCCCTCCTCCCACATCCCCACGCTCGAAGTCGTGGCATGCATCGGGTGGAACGAGGACGCCGCCTCCGCGACTTCTACAGACGCCCAAGATCGGCGAGAAGGAGTCCCCGAGTGTCCATGGTAAAATCACGCAACGATGCCTATAGCTTCTATGCCTTGCAGCTGGACTCTGCCCTTTCCGTCCACAAGGCTGCCGTGACGGCAGAAGTGGTGCCAGGGAAGTTCTCCGGATTGCACCGAGGCATGCGGATCCCCGGACACCCAGTCCAAGACCTTCTGGGTGGTTGAGAATGAGAGGACCGACCCCGCGTCCGAGGACGCCGTAAAACGTGTCAGCGTTGAGAACGTGCCCGAGGCCGCTGTCGCCTCAGCCAGCGGTCATTTCGAACATTTGGTCCCTGGAGATCTTCAAGATGTCACCCTTCTCACCGGTTGACCCGACTGACGACGTCATTGCTGCCGGGCACTGGGCTTTTTAGACGCTCTTGCCTGTGCAGCAGGCGCTTTAATCCGGCACTTCTGGATGAAGCACAACTTGCGTCACTGCACGAGACAAAAGAGCAAGTGACGAACAAAAAGTCACTGACAAAGTGCAGGAAGTACAATGACACTCCCTTTGTTCCTCTTGCTCCCATCAGCGGCAGTTCCACTTAGGGGCTAAAGCAAACATGGGTCACGTCATCACTCTTGGGCGATGATGCATTCATGGGCAAACCATTGACTCCCCTGAAGAGCGCGGTGAGGCCAACAATGAATTCCTCCCATAGAGTCTGATCAAATAACATATTTTTCCCTTTGATGAAGAGTAACTATTCGAGCTTCCTCCTCGGTGTTAATGTATGTACGTGCTGTATGTACTTCTCAGCGGCGGCTTCTGTGTTTAGGGAGAGTTGGTCTTGGACAACAGGGACAGGAAGAAGAGACAAAACAGATAACCAATTCTCTTGCAGTGGACGTCGAGGCCACCAACAATTGGTGGACATTCTTGCCCCAACTGTTGTTGTCTGCGCCAGCGATGCAGTCTGCATAACGTGAGCGAGATCTCCATGCGCAACCACAGAAAGAGCAAGTCAAAATCGATTGGTTTCAGTGCTGTTTTCGTAGCTGTGTCAATTTCAAGGAACAAAGTCTTACCATCATTACTTAGGGAATGTTATGGTCTCCTCTGTTCCCCTGGTTTCTTGGTAATCACGCAGAAAAGACACCGGCTTGAAGGGAGAAGAGGTCGTCTCAATACATAAGTATCAGCTTTCTCTCTCTCTCTCTCTCTCTCTCTCTGAGCGCTCGATAATTTCATCCTTGCTCGCCGCCGTCGTCGAGGCTGGCGAGGCCTCGCCCAACGGCGCTTCGCCCCGCGATGGACGGTTCGGGTTCTTCTTCCTCGTCGTCGTCTCCGCCGAGTCGGAACATCGGTTGCTGTTGTCAGTGGTCCGACGTCGGGTGCGGCGCCGCAGTCAAGAAGCCGGCAGTGCTGGACAAGCAGTGCAAGAAGCAGCAGCAGGATCCCACTGGAGAGCGAGAGAGAAAAAGAACCTGTTTGGTTTTTATCCCTTTTTTGCCGCGCACCCCTGACTCACTCCTCACTCCCATCTGCTTCCCCCCTCGGCCGTCTCCTCCGCCGTCGCCGTCGCCGCCGCCGCCGCATCCACGCCTTGTCAGTGGAGGAGGCCCTGATCTGCCTGTGCCCCGGATCGTGATCTTGCTGAAGGCACAAAAGGAATACATTTTGCTGCCTGAAAAGGGCGCATAAAGAAAGGAAAGGTAGGTACCGGACTGACATTAAAAATGAAAAGAGCTCCGAAAGTCCATTTTTTATCTTTTTTCGTCGTCCTGTCCCAGCAGTCCTGTGTGCTGGGAGACGATTGAGATTCTATCTGAGCGCATCGACAGACGATTAATAATCTTTGAGGAGGGGGAGGGAGTAAAAGCCTCAGGTATTTAAGGGAGAAATTGTATTGCTCTCACTCCCCCCCCCCCTTCCTGTGAGTAGGCCCACTCTAGGCCTTAATACTCGGGCCCATTGATGGGTGCCTTGAGGAATGCTCAGACGAGGAATTGAGGGAGGTTAAAAGGTGATCGAGCCTGTTCAGGCCGCTACTTTTATCAAAGGAGTCTTGACAAGAGATGAAAATAAAGGATGACTCGTGAAAGCTTCGGAGCTTTTCTCCTCGCTTGATGTGTTCTATCCATGAGCAGCAACGAGTCTGGAAAGTGTAGCTACTTTCTGTTGTCTTTGGGAGAGACGACGATGACTTTCCGGGCCCAAAGAGCGAGCGAGGGGGAGCTGTGGGAGGCCTCCTGCCTCGTGGCCCAACTGTTTTTTCATGCCACAGTCTCTATCTCCATTGAGGCAAGAACAACAGGCTGACTGAGTGAACTAGGTGAGTCGTCTCTGCATGGAGATGCAGCTTGAGCCATGAAGAACACGACCCCTCTGATGATGACGTAGACTAAACTCGCCCAGACCAGTCACTTTAACCCTTCTTTGCGTCCGTCAAGCAGGGATGAAGAATTGCTCAGTGTCACGAGACACCTCGAGGACTGGCAACTCTGACTGGCAGGCATAAGACACTGGTTTGGGCTGCTGGGCTAACATTCTTTATCAAGTTGACAAATGGCCTGCAGGACAACTCACAAATAACAGAGATAGAAAGTAAGCACTTTCCTACCCCCATCCTGGCCTCGATCTTCCTCCCTGCGACGCCCAGAAGGAACCAGGTCGACACTTTGGTCTTGGAGACCCCGGTTCCATTCCCCATGTGATCGATCACAAAAGCAGAAGCATAAACCTCTGCTATTAATGGTCGATAACAAACGCAACGACTTGAGCGCGTCCACCACCAGCATCCTGGGCCTATGGGCGGAAGAGAGGCCTAGGCCTGGGTAATGTGTCCAGGCCTAGGCAGAACACACGCGTCCCCAACCGGGCTTTTTTCCCGATAATTCCTTCTCCACGTTGCTTCTCTCCCTTTATTTATACAGGAAATTGATCAATAATGCCCTATTCAAACAGGGGCCTGATAGGGCCCACTGATGGCATGACTTTGCACTCAGGTGCTCATTTTTTCTCGATATTTTTAAGTATGCCTACACTTTTTTTAATCCCATACTAGAGTCCAAGCAAGAGGTCCTTGAATGAGTCCTCGTCTGCACTCAGCGCGGAGAAATTCTGCCACTTCTCCTCTGTTTGACCAGGTGATGAGTTTAGAACCAGCCAGCAAAGGGTTGCCCACATAATGAAATTTCTCCCCGCCAAGTGAGGGGGGTCACGCTGGGTTCCTTTTCTTAGGCTGCAGAAGGACCTTTTTTGAGTGGGTAAAACAAACCCCCTTACTTTCTCGTATAAGGTGAAGGAAGAAAGAAAAGTGGGAAGATGTCAAAGACTCCAAAACCCAGACTGAACACGCAAAAATTTTGGAAAAGCCTTCCAGGACGTCGTTAATTTCACCTAGACACTTTTTCTTTTGTTCAGGAAGAGCCCAAACTGTGAAAAATGTCACTCCTGTCGTGACTTTTCTCTGCTTAGGAGGGTGACATCATAGGTCAAAAGCTTCCTCTGGGCAGACCAGATGCAACGAACGGTTCCAGCAGCTGCACTTTGGGCACCTCTGCAGTCACTGCCCAAAGTCACTCAATTCAGTGATTGGGGAGAAAATGGGCGAACCAAAGTTTGCTCTAATCGCGTGGGTGAGACTTAAGTGCATTGGGTATTGATTACTAGGCCAGATCAAAGTTGTTTTCTGTCACAAATCGACTTTTTTCTTTCACTGAGAATCTGGGCAAAAAGTCTCTTTTTGTTTTTTTTCCACTGATTCTCCGCGGTTTTTAAACTGATTTTCTCCTTTCCCCCCCTGTTTTTCTCCCTCCAGTGCTGTGTTTACTCTTTTGCCACCCGATTTGTCAAAGAAAGTCATGTATTCGACTAAACTTAATCAGTTTTCCCGCTTTCATATTTAACTCTCATCTTCTCGAGATCTCGGACCCTTTTTTCACTCATTTCTATAGAAGTGTTCAAGGCAGGCTTGAGAATCAGTGAAAGTTGCTAGTGAGAATAACTTGACTCAAACAAATAATCTTTTTAACTGAAATCATTACATCATTTGGTGCAGCCCGAAGGAAAGGGGGGGGTGTCGAATGCATGGTCACGCATACTAGCAGGAGTGATGATAACACTGTACTATGTCCACAAGGGGTGGGCCCGAACCTAAAAATGTTGCAAATATGACTTGACCTTTTCGCAGTCTTGGGATCCCCTACAAGAATAGATTTTTACGTCACCCGGAGTATGACATACAGTGTGTTTTATAGAAATTGACGTGCACTAAGTGATATTGGCACCATTGGAGGACCAATATTACTTGCTGCGAGGCTCTTGAGACAGTTTTTGGGTGAGGCTGAAGAACAAGACCACTAGAATAGAGCGAGGCTCAATGTGGCACATTCATTGGCCAGGAAGATGAGAGGTTGTGAGCCAAGAAATGGAGCAGCACTGCCAACTTTAAACAACACTCTTATGAGCAAATCCCCTGAAAAAGTTCACGCAAGTTAAGCTTTGGATCTCAGCTCTTCAGTCATTTCCTCTTTTGCAAACTTGTATGTGGGGCCTGGCTAAAAATGTAGCGGCCTCTGAGGTCCCAGATCACTTTTCAGCCAGTCTCTTTTCTAAAGTGCTCATTTAAAATTTGCACATATAAGTATATGCCAAAAAAGAAGAAAGTTGCCTTGAGGGAGGCAAGTCCAAGTCCGCTACTTTTTGTCTCCTTCAATTTGCACCAAGCATCGATCAATGTGGAAGTGAACTTAATTCTTGCGGAATTGCCAGAGCAATTTGGAGTTGGCAAAAATGTACACACAGGTGGGGAAGCACTGGTCAAAAGCAAAAACGTGTGCATTTTCAACGCACTGGGCAAATATTTGCCATGAAAATTGGCTTTTTTGTGCTGTCTTAGCAGAATTCTTCGAATTCTTGGATTCCAGGCAGGAGTGAAAACGAGTGATGCCGGCATATCTGCCTCAGACTTGCCAAGTCTGACGTATCTTGAAGTCATCAGTCATCATTCAGAGGCCCATTTGACTCGACTTGGCTCGAGCCGGTTTTTTCCGACTCGAAGACATCACCAGTATGAATGAATCCCTGTGTGATCCTCCTGTGGTGAATGATGACACGGGAGATGTCATATTTTTGGGCAATTTAGACCTCCCACGCAGACTCGCCGAACATGTTACCTCACCAGAGAACTTGGGGATTTTATGCAATTGGACCCTGATCATGAGTGAGTGAGACACGTCCTTTGCATCTTCGTCAGCATCAAAACTGGCGTCAATGATCAACTGATTGACATGAACTGAAAGAAAAGCGTCAGGGTTGCCATTGCGACGGGTAGCACAAAATGTGTGCCTAGAGATCCGCCCCAGGTAAGTATGTGCAAGGTGCGTCTGGTCATCGTCAAGGTGCATCTTCAGTGGGCACGCCCAACTTGGCACCTGTTCCATGCCACGATGAAATATGAAGCAGGCGTATGAGCTGCATCACAATGCTGTTTCCGTGAGTACGCCTTTAACCATCATTGTTGTGGTTGCGATCACGAACAGCCAGGCCCACCTCCTCAACCTGACCGCCGTCAGCCATTGCAATGGCTGCCACGCGCTCGTGCGCGCTGGCTTAGATCTTGACGGCCTGGTCCGTGGTCAACACCTTCGCCCAGGCCCTCCCGATGACGCAGATGAGGCCCGCGCAGAGACGCGCAACTGGCAGGCAACAAGTGACGGAGTCACGTGTGCAAGGGGGAAAAAGTGAGCCGGATTCAAGCACTTGGACAATATTCCGATGCACTCTGCATAGGCAAGTCGAGCGTGTTTGTGTCTCGCATTTCCCCTTCTGCAGTCTTTCAAAAACGAACTGGTATTATAGCTTAAAAGTCGGGCTGAATATGTAATATTAAAGTGCTGCTGATTCAGGACCTGTCTAATGTTGTCTCATGATCTCTCCAGACGTTTTGCAGAGCAGAGTTAGCCTTTTCTGCAGCTCGATAATTCATGACTTCTTCGTTAGGACGCAGCACCTGGGCTTGAAAACGTTGTCAACCCTGACTGAGGAGCCTTGTACGCATAACTTGGCACAGTTTGGCTGAAAACAGCCGCAGGCAGACAGAGTGACAGGGCCTTTAGCACAACCGACTGGGGGCTTCTCCATCATCAACATGAACGACGTCCCAGAGCGCGTCAAAACGATCTTATCGAGCTCTCTTTATCTGCACTGTCCTTCAGGTCCATAACATTGGACTTGGCCACGTTCCTGACGCCAATCGTGCACTTGGCATTGTTTACATTTACGGCGGAAGACTTGTTTTTGGACGTTGTGGATGTTGCAACGACTGCAACTTTAATAAGAGAAGAACACAAGCAAACAGGAGGCCACTCTTTGCATTAACTAACTCGACAACCTGTAGCTGTGCAACCCTTCTGCCCCTCGCCCTTGAACCTTCCAAACAACTTCATATCAGCTGATCTTTAATGCCAGTCACATCTGGAGGACCCTCCACGTTTACATCGGAGATGTTGAGTGCATAGAAAACATGAAATATTCACCTTGGCGGACGTTTAAGCTGGTGAGCAACATTGTCAAGCAGGATCTCCATCAAGGATTTGTGTGAGCAATCAGTTTGTGCCACTGCAGCGAAGGCTCCAACCTCGACGAAGATCTGAACCTAAAAATGACCTTGCTTACGAAACACCTCCCTATAGTACATTATGGCGAAGAGAGTGACCTTTTTTATGAATGGAAGCTTCTGCAAGCAATGTGATCTTGACTTTGTCGGGAATCTGCACTTCATACAGGCTCGAGTGTACCGTATTTTCCCGCCACTCTTGCACAATGTTATATCCCCAAATAGACGCATTAACGTACTTCAGACACTATTACCCTCTACTTCTTGTGATGGGAGAAGTCAGGGCCGTCCGGGCACCCGGACACCCGGACACCCGGACACCCGGACACCCGGGTTGACTGACCACTCCACTCCCGCCCCTCACTGAATGCGCTTCGATGTCCCGAGTTCGAGACTGCTCAAAATGTAGCTCTGAAATTCCTTCCTTCTGCTTCTGTGCGTCCGTGTGATGGATTCTTTCCAGGACGGGGAAAAACGCTCGGAGATTGCGAGAGGTGCGGCAAAATGTGCATTGGTGTTGAAAGATTAATTGTTACAATTTCGTCTGCCCTTGGAAAGTCTGAAGAAAGACTCGTTAATCATCACAGGTGAGAAGACTTTCATCACAGCCTCATCAACATTCGATATTTTTGAGCTTTCCTTTTGGCCGCAGCTGAATGGTTGCTCTTCTATTTTTAACGTCTGTTTGTAGGCCTATTTTTGGTGTCTTTCTGTCTGTCTTTTTTTGACTTTCTACAGACGTCATCATATTTCTTGCTTGCCTCCTCCAACTCTTCGTGGCCATCATTACTCTGCATACGTGCAACAACAACAACAGCAGCAGAAGCAGTTGAATGAATGAGTCCAGCAAAGCTGGCGATGACGCACACGTGCACTCCAGGCGGAACTTTATGCACGCTTTCAAGTCCAAGCACTATCCGGAAAGTCAGTTCGCGTAGCTGAGACTTTTCTCCGCATGGTCGAGTTTTACAAGGGTCTTCCTGACGGTGAAGTGAGGACCGCGGTCGCCCCAGGGCTCCTTCCCACCTGCCCGAGGTCTCCGCTGCCTCAGCCGCCTTGTCCTCGCGCTACACCTGCCTCCACCCTCAGCCAACAGCCCCACCCGACATCTTCTGAACCCGAGCTCGGCCCGGCCCGAGTCGGCTCGGAAGATCCCTATCATCATATTTCTGTTCTACGTACCAGTTCTTGGTCACTTCTCTAATGCAAGATCTCAGGAAAGAACTTCCAGTCCTTCCTAAAAGATCCATCCCTCAAGGAAGGAGGTCAAGCAGGTGATCCTAGCAAGTCCGTAGTTGCTGAAGAGGCTGAAGCTTCAGTGTCAGGATATCACACTGAGCGTTGGTCCTCCAAAGGAAAAGAGGAGCATTTGATTTTTCTTCTTCACCTAACACTCGACATTTCCAGATCCCGGTCCAAAAAAGGGGGCTTCACATTAGCGGAGGGGGGAAAATGTCCCTGAGCTGAGGGAGGAGAAAACTTGTTTGCAAAAACCTTCAATAAATAGGGGTTTCGCTCTCTGCTGCAGACAGAAGTGGATTTCCCCGAGAGAGAAAAAGCCCGTGGACCCGACCCGCAGGGTGGGAAAAGGGTTGTGTATGTGTGTGGAGGCAGAGTTTTCTCTTGGAGCGCCACAACACAGGAGCCAGGCTAACTGGAAGAGGATGAAAAGTGCGCATTGCTGCTGTAATACACAATTTCTTTGATAGCAGACAACGCACAAGTTATCGTGGCATTGGGATTGTGGGCCAGCCCAGGCTCTGCAAGTACAGGGTGGAGCAGCAGCTGCGAGAAACTTGCTACAGCACTAAACAACACAATCAATCTGCCAGGGACAGCTTGTGCTTGCAAAGTGAGCAGCACTTTTGACTCGGAGGTCAGCAATTAGCTGATAGATACGAGTGTCAAAGAGAGAGACCAAACTTTTGTGGTCTTGGCTTTCTCTTTTATAGAGATAAAAGGGGGGGATAAATTGTCGCTGCACGCAGCCGAGTACTTTTCGCACCAAGCCGAGTGCCTTAATAACAAAATGGAGTGCTTTCACCACAAAACCGAATATTCTCATACCAAAATCGAAGGTACTTTCATGTCAGGCACTTCAATAGCAAAACTGACTGTACTCCCACAAAATTGAGAGACTTCGACACCGGTTCGACAGTTCTTATGCACAACAAATTTGAGTGCAAATCGAGTACGTTCATGACAAAATCGAGTAGTTTCATAATCGAGTACGTTCATGACGAAATCGAGTACGTTCATTACAAATTAAGTGGGTGTAACACCAATTCGACAGCACTTTCATGACTAAACCGAGTGCTTTCGCCGTCATATTGAGTGCTTTTTGTCTCTAAAGTGATGCAGTGACAACTTGACTTGGTTCTGCAATCACTCAATTCCGTAATGTCACGAGTCGATTTGATGTCCATCTTACTCGATCCATTGTGCAACGCCAATCAAAAAAGCAAAAACCAAGGCAGTACAACAGCCCGGAACTGGTAACTGGACTCTGCCAGACATCCTCGGGGCCCAACAGTTCCGGGTATACCACATATCCGGGTTCAAATCTGTCGCGCCAGCAAACCAAAGTACTCGTTCAGAATCGTTTGTTCTATAACAATCGTCAGCTTCCTCGCTGTCACAGTCAATTTTTGAGACGCTCATGATATTTTTTCAGCTCTTACAGAGCCAAAGTTCGAAAAATTGAAGTGCACGTCTGTCTGCGTACACGTAGTAGACATCAGTGTCTGGTGGAGTGACAGACGCGCCATTTTTGGTCTCATGACGGAAGAATTCCAAGGAAAGAAGCTCGACCAGACTTTTCATGTCTCTCCGCTTGAGCGCGCGCTTGACTTCTCTCCTAACAGAGCCAGAGCAACGAAAAAAAAAGAGTCTGGCCGAGCGTGTCAGTTTTGCGCGTGCAATTTGGCTCAATTGTCACGAGCATCTCTTCTTGTCTTCCGAGAGTTGCCTTCTCACGTCAATGACAACAGTTGCTTCTTTTCTACCCCAGGAGGTGGAAGCAAAAAGTCCATTTTCTGCACCGTTTTTTGCAGTCCTGAAAGTACAACTGGTGCCTCAACTGCTGAAACAATCTTTGGTACAGTGAGTCGGACTCCTTCTTGGTGACCTTCATTCTGGGTGGAAACTTGCGAGCCTTCTACAAATGACATCACAAAAAATTTGGGGCGGCGACAAAAACTGCATTTTAAAAAACTTTGCGAAAACTTGTGAGTCTCAGATTTCACTTGGCACTGATTTTACGTCGCCGTGCCGAGTTACCAGCACGCAGGCTTGCTGGACTGTATAGTTACAAGATGTCCCGTCAACTGGGGAGCTCATTTTGGATCACCCTGTCCTTTTACACTTCAATTTTTTTTTTTTGAAAACAAAAAAGTTCTCTTAGAAACACGCAGTGTGTTAAACTTTTCTCTGTGGCTAAGTCCATTGGGCTGAAGGAGTGGTGAGGAAATAGCTTTTAGGATACAAGATTCAAGTATAAGAGAATGAAGAAGTTCTCCTCGTCTCCCTCTCTTAGGTTTGGTCTCTTTCCACTCACCATTGCATAGGAAGTGATTGACACATCTTCCTTTGCCTTTGCCTTTTCTATGAGTGAACTCTGGAAATGTTGTTGAGCTCCAGAGGTTGGTCAGGTTGAACTTCTTCCACTTGGAATTCCCTTGTTGAGGATTTTTAACCTCATTGTTGAAGTCACCGGCGATGCACAAGTTCGTCAAGGAGTCTTTATCAAGGCTGTTGAGTTGCTCCAGAAAGGTGTCTTCATTACTTTTCTGAAGGTGGACATTGAAAATTTGTTTTTGTTTGTCTGTCCTGAATAAAGTTTTTGTCTTTCCCACTGAATACTTGCTAGTTGGACGTGGCAATATTCCTCTTGAAGGCATGGATGATGGCGTCATTGTGCCAGGACAAGAGATGTGTCTTTGATAAGGTCTTGGACCTGCTCATCACCATGTTGTGTTGTGAATGTAGAGGGAGGTCTCTCAACCTTTCCAGCTTATTTAGTGCTACGATGGTTTTTTTGGGTGCCACACTGAGGGAGTTGGGGGGGTTGGGGGGTGAAGCCCCCCAAAATGGTGAGCCTGGGGGCGGGAGCCCCCCAAAAAGTTTCAGCCACTTTCACTTTCATTTGGTGGTCAAAAACATCAAAATTCGGGTGCATCTGGCATGGGGGTCATATCAACTAATGACATTGTAAATGCTCTGGTGCCTTAACAAAGAGTCAAAACTTGATGAAACTGCAGGATCTCGAGTCCCACACTCTCAGTCACACATTTCACAGCAAAAGTCAACCTTACAATTATCTCACTAAGAGTATTGCATCGATATGTACTAGGTGACATTATTTACCCCAAGCACTGAACATGCATCATTCTACTTACATTTCAAGACAAATTCTCGGCAGAGGAGGGTAACCAAAGGTTGCACAAGACGGACTCAGTCAATCAGGCCTACATATGTTTGCAGTGAAAGCAACAGTAGCAACCTGATGACCTACTTTTGAAGGTGTATGCCTACCTGTGCCTACCTGTGAAGAGTTATTGAACCATTGAAGAAAAGTACAGTATATGCATTAAGAAAGAAGTGCTTTCTTTCAGCATGTAGGTCAGGACAACCCAAAGAATCTCCTTTTCCTGTTCAATGCATCCGACCTCACCCTAGCCATGGAGAAGCCGTGCAAGGATATGTCGATGCTGCACAACTTATCAGTTTCATTGCTGTCATGCTCAGTTGCTCATTGGCTGTTTTTGCATGAGAGTGGTTGCAATGGTGAAGGAAATAATGAATGTTTTTTGTTGTGGTACACGACAACATGGAAGATAGGGGTCATGTCATGCTTGTGGCAGTTACTTACTGTATAGTCATAAGACATATTATTAAAGCGGCTCAGTGAAACACATTGGTTGGACGGTCTCTCTCTCTCTGGTGGGGGCTGTGGTCCCGCCCATCAATGATGTTCGGTTATAACAAATGAAGTAGTGCAGAATAGAGCATATACATAGCCATGACAAGAGTTGTGAGACAAGTCTTGCACTACCCAATGTATTCCTTGAAGGCCTCTGTCGTGGCTGTGAAAATATAGTTTTAATGCAGCATGTTTAGGCTCAGACTTGTGCTAAACACTCACTGCCCCCGTGCATCAGTTTGTGCAGCTCTCTTATCCGATATTGTCGGCGACGTTGCTGGTACTGCCTGAAGCAGTCGCTCGGGAGCCACTGGACCTTGCCATTGTACAAGAGTTGCCACTGCTCTTGAACGGTGCTTGCATAAAGCATTCTTATCATGGTCATACCGGTATCTTCACAGTCGTGATGTCCATCAAGGGCCAGGGGAGGCGGAAGAAGAATTCTCTGTAAGCAGCTCTGCAACTTCAGCTTACAATTAAGCTGCGACAAAGTAGAACAAACCTCTGAGGACCTGGATTGCTGTCATAGAGATGGAAGTTTTCAATCCCAGACTTCTTTGTGCCGATTTCCATGGACTCCACAGTGTCCAGAGCTCCACCCAGTTCTCTAGTGTTAACGGCAAAGCTTTCAATATCCACTAGGTTGGTCCTGTATGACGCAACAAGTCCGTGAACACCATGACTTACGTACTCATTGTATCCGCCGAATACATAGAGTATGTGTCTCTCAATATTGGTGATGGGATCCTATGAGTTCAAGCAATCAAACCTCTGTACAAAGTCTTTTTTTTGCCTCACCCACCAGGGTTTTGATGATTTCTGAAGCATGTCTGGTCCGGGGAATGTTGAGTCCGTAGCCAAAGGTCTTGTCCTCCTGGATCCAACGGCCCTTCCCGTCCTGACCGATCAAGTTCTCAAGATCAGGACATCACATTGTACATTGTACTCAGTCCCTCACCTGAAAAGGCTGGCTACACTCGCCCATGTCCTCAATGTTGGCTGTAAAGGCATAAAAGGCAGTGCTAGATGAAGAAACAATGTTGGTCTAAGGAACGGTGTCGGACTAAGGAACAGTGGTGGACTCAGAAAGTGGGCCAAGAAGTGTCTGAGACCAAGAAGCAATGTTAGACTTCACTCAAGCACGCGGTACCCACGTTTGAGGTCATATCTGGCAACTGTTCGGTAGACAGGCGTGTATGTGTAGTGTGCCTCCAACATCCTCTGACGGTCAAAGAACCTTCCAGTGCCTCCTCCTATGAGAATGATGTCGTTATGCCACTGCTGCCCTTCAGTCGGGCTAGTGTGCACGTACGACAGATAGATGATATTAGCTCGATATAGATGACATAACTGTTAGAATTGCATATATACAATTATACATGAGAAGTAATATGCATAGACTTAACGTGAATAATACGGCAATGATGAAACAATGCATTGACAACATGGACTTTATGTCTGCGAGTAAGGAGCATTGTGAATACTTGATTCTGGGAGTGAATCCTTCTATTCTCATTTTCTGTCTCTGAGTGTCTCATACACAATGTATATATCATACATGTATGCATTATGAAAGGTGCAAAAGTAGCACTGAAGGCAGAGTTAGGCTGTTCAGTGAGGAGAATCAAGTGCATTCTCGATCCAATGATATTGTCTGTCACCCCAAAAACATCGTCAAATTGAGAACTTTTTCCTTAAAAATTCGGTTGTCCTGAAAAAAATTGGTGATTGTTGAATCTTAAATTTACTGTACACACCAACACGAAAGGTTTTCTCTCTCCAATGACATTTACTTCGCCTCCTAAATCCTCTAGTCCAGGCTTCTTCATCCTGTGTGATGCGTCAAGGATCATCGGTCCCAAGTCCTTCTTCATCAGGAGGTTCTTCATGGCCAAGTTGAACATCTCCACACTGTTGCCACTAGAGCAACAGTTCTGATAGAGTACGTAAGAATGTACTGCATGTCTGACATCATTTATCCTCTTAACAGAGCAGGAAATTGACTGGTTAAGTCACTCAGTCCTGTACGTATGCAAAGACAATGGATGTATGTGGCTGAGATAAAATGTCTGACAAAGCTGACTCAGACTGCACCACTTTACATAGTAGCACAGAGCCACTTACATAATAGTGTTGCCTCCAGCTGTCGAGGTCTCTCATTGCCACAGGAGGCGACTGCATCAAATGGTTTAGAAAGTAGATAATGTGGTAGAGTTACTTGTCTTTAACAGTTATTTAGTATAGAACCATTATATATAGCAGTCATACACCGAGGGGATCGAATTAAATGGCCACCCACGTATCCTAAATTTAGGGAGTCAAAACCCACAAGTGTATGTACATTTCTGTGCAACTCTAGCCTAAGCAATGCTAGAACAGTAACTCGGCAGTATTTACAAACCCAAACACAGTATTACGTACAGGTAATGCTCCACGGGTAGCAGGTGGCAAGTGTGGAAGATCCTGTCTTCTTCCAACACCAGGTACTTCTTCTCCAGCTGCTTCCGCCTGAGGAAGGTCCCCGGACCATTGT
>JAAUXU010164014.1_pt1 | contig 23400 bp, 23 predicted proteins | sample 7278151 | NCBI WGS metagenome assembly JAAUXU01 (sample SAMN14350113, study PRJNA611818) | marine sediment metagenome | isolation source: surface marine sediment (1.8m) | place: French Polynesia: Moorea | collected 2018-08 | reverse complement strand
CTCACCTCTGCTTTGCTCACCTCTGCTTTGCTCACCTCTGCTTTGCTCACCTCTGCTTTGCTCACCTCTGCTTTGCTCACCTCTGCTTTGCTCACCTCTGCTTTGCAATGCTTCACAAGTTTCCAGAACATTGAATCAAGTTCAAGCCTTATTTATCACTGGAGGGCGGGATTCTTAGGTATCGAAATAATTTTGAGCAAGGCCAAATTAGGGGTTTCAGGTGAAAATTCCGGCGAATATTTCATTTCTGCGTGGCTCCTAACGCAGAAATGGTATTTTTGTTGTCAGGAGAAAATTTCTGCAAATATCTCATGCTCAGGTGACCTTGACTACTTAAGATGCTTGTTTAATCGGCCAAAGCACTTTCTGAGCCTCTGTAGATCCTACGTACAACGAGGAGACAGAAAAGTCATCGTTCCATTTAAAATGTATCGTTACAGCCAGACCATCATTGTAGATGAAGCAAAAAGTCAAGAGCGTCTTTATTGCCAAAAATGTTGTCATGTCCGGAATCCACTGTAAGAACACAGAAAAGTATCGCCATTTTTTTGACAAATTTTTCATCATTTTGGTACTGATTATTACGCCAGGCATGAGATGTAAGAAGCTACTTTTTGGGTGAAGCCCTAAAATGCCGCCCTGTCTTCATTACCGTAAAAGCACTCGAGGGAGCAAAAATATCGAGCTCAACCCTTTCTCAAAGACAATAAAGGAGCCATCAACGTCCGAAACTTGATTTCCATTAGACACGATTTACGCCAGTGTTTTACAGCCTGCGAGCAAACAACTTTACGGCAATAAAAAAAAGCAGGCTCTGCTTTATGCAGTTTCCGTCGATAAAGAAAATAAAGTCCAGGTCTTGGCGGACCCTGCTCGACCAGACACTTCAGGTCCTTGTCCGGCCGAGCCATTTTCCATTAAGGCTCCTCATCTGTCCGCTGCGCTGTTATTAATGCAGTAAGACGTAATCTAAATAGATCTTGAGCCTGCGTTTGGTAGCATCGGAAGAATTGCAGCTCTGGCAATTTGGCGAATTCGTCACAGTGACAACTCTGCTCTCACTCTCGCGCGTGAGGTAGCGGAAGAAAAATGTTGGATGAGTTCAGACTTTGGGTTTCTTTTCTTTGGATGAATTCTTCATGTGTCTTTGCTCTTCCGCTCGAGACTCATTTGGTGGGTTCCTCCCCCTGCCCCCCCCCCCCCTGTTTCCCCATTCATTTTCTGCGCGCGTGCGTGCGTTTTGCATTCCCCCAAACACGCTTTCTTTCTCTCTCTCTCTCGTATATGTGGCATATTACGTCTGACACGCACGTGAGGCGCGCCTTCTACCAGGTCACCAAGGCGTGCGCGGCCGCGCACGCTCGCGCCCGCGGTGCCAGTGATCTTGGCCGCTACTGTGACGTTGCGGACGCACCTGCGTGCACTCACGTTGGAAGAGTTTGTGTGGCCCCAACATGCTACTGACCTCGCTACAATAATAATAAGATGATGCACTTTTTTGCATCAAATTTCGTCCCTCGCTCATATTTTATCCAGTCTTAAATGACGTTTTGATCCTGTGGCGCCATCCATGTTAACCTCCACAACGTATCTCGTCCAATATCGCTAATTAGCACGCTGCACCTGCTCATAAGGCAGCAGCGACCCATAACTTGGGGCCAAAACTCAGGTACTTTGACACGTTACTGAGTTAGGTACATACATATGCTATATTTACACATCTACTTAGCTATGAGGTGAACTGTCAGTGTCATCTGAAGTGCACCAGAAAGTACATCCCAATTTGTGGCTCCTCACAGTGAAACAATTTGAATGAGCATCAACACTTACTTGTTGACAGTTCTCAATCAAAAGGGCCCAGTTGGGACGGCCCCCTGGCCCTCACGTTCAACAAGTTGTACCCGGCCAAGAGGTCCCACTGCCAGCAATGTGTCAGTCTTGCTGACTGCGCAATTTCGATTCTCATGGTTTCTGGCCTGCGACCATAAGAGAAAGGTGTGACGCTTTAAGTTACTCAGGCGAGCCGAGTGTAGGTCCCAAATGTTGACTCTACATTTGTTGCTTTCAAAATTTTGTTGAAAATTTGGAAAAGTGATTTAGTCTCTGCCTTTATAGCATCATAAGATAAGCTCAAATCTACCAAAAGTCTGACCACTTTCAATAAGAACTGGTGCTTTGTGATGATTGATCAAGTTATGGGCTAGTGACTGCAACAGGTCATATGTAGTGCTTTGAGGCCTGCCTCTGGAGTAAATCTCAGTGAGTATTTATTACAGTGGCTGCACCATGGGGACTTTGTAGTGTGTGGATGGCTACTAAAGTTATACTTGTCAGACATTTTTGCGCTCATTCGTGTCCACGCTGGTGATGCAGTAAAACTTCATCACTCTTGGGGCAGGCATTGATGCAGCTTTTTTGCGGCCAAGTATTAGACTGCATCGTCGTCGTGATCCCGAGGTAGAACTCATGTACGATGCACCGACTCAAATTCCCCCAAACTTGACTTCACCAAGACGAGGCTTAACACTTATGAACGGGCGTCACCGTATGAACTATTATGGGTGTTGCTGCACGTGTGGATAAAAGTGTGGTGTTTCGCAAGGCTTGCCTCGCCCTTGTTTGAGCTGCCTGTTGACTCGTCCAGGTCTATTAATCGCTCGAACAGACAGAGCACGTTGTTGAGTGTCTTACGTTATCACAACAATAAGACACCGGCGCTTTTCCCCGGGGTCTCTGGCAAGGCTCTGCCTAGAAGTCAGTCTCCTCCAATGGCTCTGTCAATGACACTCTGGATGATGACGATCTGGCCACTGTTCCACTGTTTGGCAACGGGTCGTGGCCACGTGCTGGGTGTGATGGAGATAGTCCAGATCTTCAGAGAACGCAACTTCAAGGACTTCAAGAGCTTCACTGTCGTATCCTCGGGACTTGGAAGTGATCTGGCGCTCAGTCAGCACTGGAGATCAATGAGATCGGAGAAGGACACTCTCGGCTCCGTCGTTGACCTTGCAAATTGCAGTCAAGATGAACTATCGGCGGCTTACGACGAGGGATCCCTGTACCTGGTGGAGTGTAGTTATCCTCGGGACTGTTTCCACGACAAGCTTGCCCACTTTCACTCGACGACTTTGGGCGCCCTGCTCTTGCCGGACCAAGCCATCAGCGGCGAGGCGGGGGACAAATTCAAGCTCCGCTTGGACAGTCTGGTCTTCACTTACTCCATAGACGGCGACGTCGTCGCCCTCGGAGAGGCCTACGCGGTGAAGAACGGTCCCAAGGTCAAGAACGTCATCCAGTACTGGAACGTCAGCTCGAAGAGCTTCACGGAAGTGGAACCTCCGCCACTGTGGGAGCGCAGAACCGATCTACAGGGTGCTCACATTAAAGCTGGACACGTTCCCCTCTGGCCGCTCGTCAATGATGACAATGGCACCTTGAGCGGAATGCTCGTTGAGGTCTTCTACGACATCATAGCCAAGAGAAGTAACTTCACCATGACCTCAACTTTGTCCGGGGACGGCCTCTTCGGAGGTATATCACCGGACGGGACTGTCAATGGTCTCGTAGGCATGTTGGCAAGCGCAGAAGTCGATATTTCCCTCCTGCCTTTGGCCATGACCGCGTCTAGAGTCACTCTCCTCGACTTCAGCTTTGTGCTCTTCCACGACAAGCTGACTTTGATGACCAAGAGCAGCCACAGGCACAGGACGAGGCTGTTCGAAGCTTACGTCGACATATTCGAAGGCTCAACCTGGCTGGTGGTCCTCGTCTTTATCGCTCTGTTGGCCGGGGCCTTGACTTGTGTCGCCAGATGCACGACGCTTCGTCAGGACGTCGGTCATGGTCACGACGGCGCCACTATTCTGTCCACATCACTGTCCTGGATACTGCTCCTGATCCTGCAGAAGGACACGCCCTTCAACGAGCCTGCTGTGTCCACCAGGGCAGCCTTCTTCACCGCTAACATCTTTGGACTGTTCGTCTTCTCGTGCTACACGGCACTGCTCACCTCCACCATGATGTACCAAACGCAAGAGGTCAAGATCCACGATTTTGAGGAACTTCTCGAACACAGAGACGAGCTGACTCTGGGAATCTGGACAGATACTTACCCATACGAATTGCTGAAGAATGCGGCCAAAGATAGTCCTACCGGCAGAGTCTTTAGGAAGATGGTCCAGCAGGACCCCGAGGCTCTGTTCAACTCCAAGGCCGAGGCTATGGAGAAATTCCAGCGGTTAGACGACAAGTTTGTGACCTACGACTTCGTGTCCAGCTTCTTCATGGAGACGGGCAACTCCGAGGTCACCATTCAGGACGACTTCAAGGAGGAAAAGATTGTGCCCATGGCCCTTCCACTTGCTCCGAGGTCGGAGTTCACCGATTTCTTCAAGAACCAGTTTCTGACCCTGTACGGGTCAGGCGTGATCGCCAGGCTGATGGCCAAGTGGAAAGTCAACAACGACTTCATCAAGCTCAAGCGATCCAGCTATGTCCAGGGACTGGTCAAGTCGTGCCGTCCTGGCACGACCACCATGGCGTCGTCGTCGTTGGGGTTCCAGAACGTGGGGTTCCCCTTCCTGACCCTGGCTGTCGGATTGGCCCTGGCCATCTGTCTGGCCTTGATGGAGGCGACCAAGACGTTCCTTTCTAGCCGTGGACGTCATGACACACCTGTGCAGAGATGAAATGACCAACTTTAACCGGAAACTCGGCCGCCCCCAAGCTTTTATAGAGGAGAACCATGCAAAATTGTCACACTTGGCTTGGCTCCCATTGAAGGTCACCAATTCAGCATCGTCTTTTTACCCCTGACTGCATCGATTCAGCTGCAGACGAAGAAGAAGCAAGAAAATTGGCACCTTTGGGGCTCATTAATGGAGGCACAAAAACACGCTGCCTGTGAGACAATCACGCAAAAGTTCATGCCAAGGATTCGTTCTTTTGCGTCTGCCACAAAGTTTACTTCAATTTTTTTTCTTCACATTGTCTGTCCGTCTGTCCGTCTGTGTATCTATTTGTCCGTCTGTCTGTTTGCCTTTGGTTTCCCGACACTTTCCCTACGGTTTCATCATTGACCTCTGAGCTACTTAAGCAGACATGAATGCTTCTCACATCTACACGAGTAATGAACTTGGCGTGCGTGCGTGCATTTTGTCAAAAAATCGGGCACAAAAAGGCCTGAAGCACCTCTCTTTTCACAGGACTCCCATGTCAGGGGAGAATTTTGATTCGGTTGCCCTTAATGCTGAGCGACGCATTATGGACGCTAAAGGGAGTCTATTATAATAAAACAAACACATTTGTGTATGCAAATGTATCGCAGAAAGACGCGCGATTGTGCTTGGCTCCCGGATATTTCTCTCTCTTTTGAGCTGTGCCTCTTGCCTGCACTTGGCAGCCTCTAATTTCAGCGTGAGTGTGTTATAATGGGCCATTTAGGTAAATGCAGGATGACGTCGCATTCCCCATTTGCATGTTTAGAGAAAAGAAGGGGGGAAGCATCAAAATATTGAGCGTTTTGACTCTGCTTTCGCTCGGCTACGAAGCTGCGACAACGAGCAGTTGATGGGGGCATTCCGGGCACTTTTGGGGCGCGTTCCGGGCACTCGCAAATAATGGGCGTGCTCAACTTTTTCCTTATCGACTGTTTGTCGGCTCTGATTGAGCGCCAGAGAGAGAGAGAAAAGTGGCCAATGGCGTGAACAATAACGTTTGGAAGAAGTGGTCAACTGTGTGTGTGTGTCTGTCTGTCTGTCTGTCACTCAGTCAGCCCCATACGCGCATGATCACTTACCAAATCTGCCGGAGAGAAATAACGAAGCGATCGTGCGGAAAAAATGGGTTCTTGTAGCAGCTCCTCTGGGTGGGCGCCCAACATAATGTTGACGCCATCTGATGTAGTGAGAGACCTTTCATCAGATAGGACACTATGGGCACACTTAAACACGCGAACACACACTGTGCACGTGCACAAGCCTCTTGGGCATCATACGTACACGCCAGGAAAAATCCCCTTGCTATCAGGCTAAGTGATCTTTTTTAAGAGTTGGCTCAAATAGCTCTCTCACACACAAAGATATATAGTGTATATGCATTGTACGCACAGTATGTAAAGAGAGTGGTCACTTGGCGCGGAGGGAGCACAATATGGGTCACAACAAAAGCCTCTGATGACATTGGATCATGAAAAGCTTCTGACCTTGCCAGATATATTGAATGAGAAAAATTGATTGCGACCGGAAGAAGAGCGGAGGAGGAGGCGGCCTAGGAGGCCTACGAGGGCCTCACCAGCATGCGCTTTGCTTTATGCAGCTTCAAACCCACGCTCTCTGAGCAGTGTCTTGCTGGCAAAATGAAGTCGTCGTCGACAACACATTCTTTTTTTTTTTGCTGGGCCCTCCTGGCAGAGTGGATCGATCGATCCATGCATCCATCGATCGATCGATCCATCGATCGATCCATCGATGACGACTGCCCAGGTCAGGATTATTATGCAAGGATGCTCACAAAATTGCCCACTTCTCCGCCAACCATTTGTTTCCATCAAGAGCCAAAATCAGCCTCAAAATTTCCTCCCACGAGCAGTCAAAAAAGCTAATTTGACCGATCCAATCTAACGACTTTTTTTTTGTTTCTCGTTCGTAGCCGATGTCTCTTTTCTCTCCGAGATTTTGTGCCTGGCGAGGAAGAAATTTTTAGCCACCCTGTAATTTAATGGGCACCTATCGTTAATTATACGATGCAGGAAATGAGTGTGGGCAGTGATTGTCCTGGACGCGGCCATCAGGATGTAGGGGAAAAATTTAGGGGTAGTTTCGTCCAATGCATACAAAATTTATCCCACTTTTGGGCGAGGAAAACAAAACAAAAAATCAGGCATTCAACACTTCTTCCCCATTCGAACAGGGAGGTCCACGCGTGGCTGGCACCGGTGCTAGGGCTGCACAACCCCCTAAAGCGGACTCTGACTCGAGTCCGGATTCGCTGGTCACCACTTTGACTCGACTCAACACTTTCATCACTGCCAACGCACAGCGAGTCCGATGTCATTCGAGTGACTCCGACTCGAAGTAGAGTTCGAATCGCCGCGAACCCGGACTCGAGTCAGGGCTGAGTCAAATACCGCCTTGGTACTTTGAGTGCTTGAAAGAAAACAAAATGTCTTAACCAATGTTATTTGAGATGTAGTCAGGAGGGGGGCAAAAATGCCGTTGCTGCCGCCGCCGCCGCCGCCGCCACCGCCGCCGCCGCCGCCGCCGCCGCCGCCGCCGCCGCCGCCGGCCCTTGAATTCTCTTTCTCTTCCCTTTTCTTCAGTCGCTTTTGGGCCCGCAAAGTGTGAACACCTGAGTGAAATACGACATCGAGGCCCAGAACGGGCGCAGTTGACGCAATCTGACAGATCCTGACGTCCATTTTGGGGGGGGCCGCCCAAAAAAAGTGGCCAAAAAGAGGTCTTGGTTCAGAGATGTGACCAGTTCAGTTGTGACAGAGTCTGGAGAATGTTGACAAATATTTCGCAGGAGGGAGGAAAATCAGGGTAAAAGAAACCCCCTCAAGACACTCGTTCAATAGTCTGTGAGGCCGACAAGGGCGAAACTTCCCTCGTTTTCAGTGGTCACAGCAGAAAATGACATAATTGCGGTCATTTCGTTGCTGGGCAGAAGAAAAGGCAAGGGAAGAAGCGATTCCATGACGCGTCGCCGAAGTTGAGGCCCCCGCTAGGCCTAAGGCCTTGCTGGAAATTCGTCGCAGGCAGGGAGGGGAGGGACGAAATCCGCCAGGACAGTACTTGATCGGCGACCTTAGCGAGTTCCGAAATTGTTTTCTGTCCCGGAGCCAAGTCCAAAATTGGCTGAGGGCAGCATGCAGATTGGCCAGACCTTCCAGGAACAACTTTCCTTGGTCTGTCTGGAATCTTGCGAATCTTGAGATTTGTAGCAAATGTTGATTTATTGACGAGTAGGCCCAGGGAAGCTGACGTGACCGACTCGGACAGCCTGCCTTTCAGCTCAGTCGGTCGGGGATTCCGGATTTGCAAACGATTACGAAGCGTCCCAAGTTCAGGCCATGAACAAGGTGTGGACGTTCTCGACTCTGCAGCGCCCGACTCAGGCCGAAAAGGAGCGGCGGCGGCGGTTCAGGGAGGAGCAGAAACGCGCAGCCGCGGCCAGAGCCGCCGCCGCCGCGGCCGCCGTGTTCAGTACCAACGGCACCGGCCGCGCCCTCAGCGCTCAGACGCTTTTTCGGCGGCAGCAACAGCAGAAGGCCAGTGAGGAGGAAGAGGAGGATAGCGGCGATGCGGCGGCCGGCGGCGGCCGCGGCGGTATCGGAGGCCGCCACCCGCAGCCGCAGCAGCCGCGGAGGAACGATCTCCACGCTGTGGAAATACTGCGCCAGCGCGCCAGGAGCGCGGCGGCCCTGAGAGGCAGAGACTTGAACGCCAACTACTTCTCCGCCACCCTCGGCAATCGCGGCCATCGCCGCGACCACCCAGTCAACGGAAAATTGCGCTTCATGGACCCGACGACGGCGACTCTGCCGCTCGGGAGCAGCACCGGCGGCGGCGGCAGCGGCGGCGGCCGCTTCAAGTGGGGTAGCGAAGATTCTGTCGCCGCCGTCGCGGCCATGGCTGCCGCCGCGGCGGCCGCGGCCAGCAGCGGCTACTCCAGCGGAGGCGGCGGCGGCGGTGGCGGTGGCGGTGGCAAAGGTGACGCTAACTCCGGGCAATACGAGTCTAGGCCGAGAATGAGGTAGGCTTGGTTTTTGCAAAAATGTGCAATGATATCTTTGTGTGTGCGCTCATGCGTGAGAGAAAGACTTTTTGCGCTTTTCAGTTGATCCCCCTATAATCAAGAAGGCCACTATCATGATAAATTATCATGGCTACTGCCAGTCAATGGGGTATTCATAAGAGGCCCCCATCTGTAGGCCCATCTGTAGGCCCCGACTTGTGCTAAATGTCCTCGAGCTAAGAGCAAATAAAAGAAAGGGCAAAAAGAGGCCCCCAAGAAGAGGCCATTTACTTTCATCTGCGGTGAGAGAGAGAGAGAAAATGCGTATGTGACCAAAGGACAAAGGAATGGCGAAAAACACGAGCTCGACAATGACATTTTTGCATGCCTCCGCGGCCCTGAACCCCCTCCTCGTGTACGACAATGGAACCGCGAAAGTGTGGGAAAAATTCAGAGGCAGAACAGGGCTTTCCGCGAAATGTCCGGAAAGGTCAGCTCGCCTTCCTTGTTGCTGTCGTTGCTGTCGTTGCTGCGGTTGTTGTCGTTGCACGCCTTGCAGACGCCAAACGTCCTTGCACCGTCGCACCCAACCTTTAGGCACGGTAATGTCAAGCGCAGGATATTATGGCCAGATTACACTTACGTAACTGCTCATGGCGATCAAGAAGCTCGGGGAGAATAAAGTGAATAAAGCAATTCAACGTCTCGGTAGCCGTTCTTGCACGGATATATCAATAAATGACAGCGGCTGAACAATGCGGGAGTTGCCTGAATAAGCCCGCAATTTAATGTGTGCCTTTGCCCATAACACCCCGGCTATTTAGTCGTTCCCTTAGGGCGGGGTCAGCCGGGGCCAATCACGCCCGCTGAGCGGCAGGAGCAAAGCGTTTGCCGGGGTAAACGCGGCCGAAGAAGAGGCTACGCCCTTACAGGGAACAATCTCCTAGGCCAGATCATATCTCACACAGGTGGGACTTTACAGATTTGCGCTCTGGATAGTTTTGTCCGGTCGAGAGAGGAGGACTTCTGCTTGCTCCAGATCTATACGGACTGGGAATTTAGGTGAACAACATTGGCAAGAGCAAAAATTCACCAGTTTCGTCCCTATTTCCATCACTTTTGCCGATCAAAGTCTCACTATTTTCGAGATTTGTGGGAGCGCCCAAAAAGGCTGAAATTTTTTTTTCCCCGTAAAATTCCGACGTCTCTCGGCAAGAAAAAAATTCTGCCTTTTTCTTGAGTGTTTTTTTTTTCCACGTACGAGTTGTATCGCGTTTCATTGATCTGCGGCTTCAGGAACGCCACCATCAATATCGACCTCCCCAAAAGCGTCAAGGCCGAGCAAGAGAAGTTTTTCGTGAAAGAAAAGAAATGCGCAAACTCATTCGAGATTCGAGGAAAATTTTTCGAATTTCGGCATCATGCGCATAAATATTTTGCAGAAGAAAAAAAAAAAAGGAGGCGGCTTCCATAATCCTCACGCGGTCATGTCGATTTTTTAACCCTTCCCTTACTGCACGACGGGGGAAAAAAAGGGTTGAACACACACACAGATAGCGTGAGGATCATAAAAAATGAGCCTTGTAGAGCGAATGTTGTAAATAAAGCCAAGAAAAATAGTAGAAGAGGAAATCTGTGTGTGTATTTTGAGCTCCGAGGTCATTTAGAGAAAGATTTCGCGTTTAGATTAGCAGATTTTTTGCAACACTGCTTAATCTCTGGGGCGAACTAACAAATCGCTTCCTTAAGGCCGGCTTGCGCGGCCGAGATAACAGATAATGAGTGAGGCCCTCCTGGCAGGAGACTTTTAGGGCCCGTCTAACGACGCCTTTAACAGCTCTGATCTAACTTTGACAAATTTGCTCCTGGCCTGAGTGAGGCTGAAATTCCACTGACTCAGTGAGGCAATTGTAAACACTGTTGATGCAGTCTTTTTTAAAGACCTGTGGAGCATCTTGATTTCTCTCCAGAGATCGTTGAGCAGACTTGTCTTGGACGACCTAAACCTTTTCAGAGCGTCCTTCAGTCAGGATGTTGTGAGCAGCTCGTCACAGCCCAAGTGTTTAGAAGTCTTAAGTTATCATCGTTGCCAGCGAATCAACCCTATCTATCCAACAACAATAGAGGGGGGAGAGAGAAGAAGAAGAAGAAGAAAATATCAAGGTGATGCGTGTGTGTGTGTGCGTGCGTGCGTGCATGCGCGCGTCTGAGTCATTCCCACTATTGGTTATCCTCGATCTCCTCAGGAAAGTCGAGACTTGGAAAAAAAAAGTCTTCATGATGCAGCCAAGACACTTTTGTCAGTCGTGGAAAGGTCTTGTGCTTGTTTGTATGAATGTCCCGCGTGCAGTCGACCCAGCAACACTTTTCCCAAGTCCCAATATCGAGTGGAAGCATTGTTACAAGTATTCTAGTGTCAGCCATATTATAGTTTTCCACTAAAAGTTAAAACTGTTGACACTGTGGGTTCATAATATAGCCAGGTAGGCTGACACGCACAAAGTTCTGTCCGGTGTGTGTGTGTGTTTGTCTGTCCTGGACGGGGGTGATTAAAGACCAGTGTATTTGTTTAGTGCTGAAGACAAAAGTTACTAGGAGAGCACCTTGGATGAAGAAATTTTACCCTAAGCACGAATCCCCGGGGCTAAGAAACATGGGTACGTCACCTAATACAACACATGAGGTAAAAAAACTCCGGTCAATGGACGTCCTCTGCCCCCCTGAACTGACGGTGGGGAAGTCACGAAACCTCCATTTCTGCTTGACGGAAGAAGAGGCGTTGGCGCTCACGCAACCTACAATGGTGGTGATCCCTCAAAGTCAATGAATGAGAGAATGATGAAGTCAGAGATGACAAAAAAAGACCATCGTTTTTTCACTCTCAAATCGCACATCCCTGAAATGTTTTTTGCCAACGTTGTCGTCTCCTTTTTCCTCTTCTTCGTCTCCCTTTCCTTCTTCTTCGTCTTCGTCTTCGTCTTCGCCTTCGCCTTCGTCTGCTTCTTCATCGTCTTCGCCTCCTTCGTCTTCTTCTTTATGCCAAGACTGGTATCGAGATGCTTGTGGCAGAACAAGAAATAATAACCAGGCTTGGCCTGGAGAGGTAGGCCTACAGTGGAAGGCCCACCTGCGGCCGTGGGCCCCGGATCGCTCCCCTCGCTCTACCACCCATAGAGCGGACAATTTGTTTTCTCTTCTCCTTTGAATAACGTTTATCAGCGCATCTTTTTTTCTCTTCTTTTTCTCACGTGTGCGTGCGTGTGCGTGCGTGTGTGCGTGCGTTAAGATCACCAGAGAGGTGCACTTTTGGAAGTGTCCTGGCAGCAGACAAGAAGCAGAAAGGGCAGGAAGAGAATAGAGCAGCAGTAGCTCCAGCTCCAGCAGCGGCGCCTCCGCCGGCAGCACCGGCAGCGCCAGCAGCAAAGTGAGAGAAGACAAGAACTTTCATGCACGTGTGCGTGCGTGAGAGCGCATGCGCGCGAGCAGACCTTTTTGCCAAAAATACCGAGACTTTTAAGGTCGGATTCGCAATGGCTGAATATTTGCTTGGACTCCATGAGGTCAGAATTCCCCACCGTCAGCTTCCTCCCCTCCCGCTTGTCTCTCTCATGTGTGCGCTGTCCACACATGGGCACTTTCGACGTGAGCGTGAACAGCACGGCGACGGACATGTTCTCCACGACGAAGCCGACAGAACACGTGCAGCCAGATGTTGGCCGTGGTGTGCGTAGACAGCAGAAGACTGTGCGATGCACAAGCCAAGCGCACATATGATTCCCCCCTCCTCAACGATCCTTTTCCCCTTCGCCTCCTTCTCCTCCTTCTTCCTCTTCTCCGCCTGCTGGAGAAATGAGGGCTGCTGCTAACTGGGTTCATACTTGGCGCTAGGGGGGGGGGGACATACATACACTTATGTATGGGGACAACACTAATAACTTGAGGGGTGGAAAAATACGTCTGGTCAAGAAATCTCATTGTTAGGTGCGCTTTATCATATTTATTACTATTTCGGCAAAACGTCCGAATAAATGGAGAAATATGTCATCTTCAGACCAAAGACCCCGTCCATTTTCAGCGCCCTCAGAAACACGTCAGTTTGACAGTGAAGTATATTTTGTGTAAAAACACACTTTTTGTACCACAGCAACAACACAAGCACTGATCTCTCCCCCCCCCCCCCTCGAAAAAGAAGTTCCCCGTTCTATTTTATCCCCCCCCGGCCTGTTCTGTCTCGTAAGTCCCTCTTGGCTTTATCTCGTCCTATGGCTGGTTTTGGCCTGCCTTCACCTCGTCGTCGTCGTCGTCGTCGTCGTCGTCGTCGTCGTCGTCGCCGCCGCCGTCGCCGCCATCGTCGTCGTCCCTGCTCGCTCCCTCCTCCCGTCCATCCCTCCCTCCCGTCCCCTCCCTCAGCCTCAGTCGCGCTGGAGCGTTCGCAGAGTGCTCTCGTGTGTGTGTGTGTGCCTGCGTGCGTGCCGTGCGTGCGTGCGTGCGCCCGATCCTTATGCACGTCCAGCGATTGGAATAAATAAGAGAGAAAAACAGTGCGGATTTTTCGGTGAAATCCCTGACTTTTTGCTGTGCTCACTGGTCCATCATTGGGCTTCTTGGTCGTCTCCTGTGTCGCTGCTCGTCGTCGGCTTCGTCGTCCACGACCTCGACCAGACATTCTGGGACTTTGGAGAGGTGAGAAACGACACCAACGCTGCTCTTTCTTTCTCTTTTACGACATAACAACATCGTCACACGACCTTCGTCGTCAGGTCTAAAACGGTCAACTTTGGCTGCACGATGCTGCCAAATGACTTGCTCAGTTCAGAGCGATTTGGCCAAAAATTCATTGAAATTATAAGCCCCGCGCTTAAGTCGCACAACATTAGTTTTACAACGTTTCGCTACTGGATGGAAACACTCATGGGATTATGTGTGTAGAAGAGAAGGATTGATTGTGCAAAAAAAAAAAAGGTCAGTGAACAGACGACGTCGTGAATTCTCCCCCTCCTCCTTCATTTTGCGACCTCCGTCGTCCGCAAATGCGTATGTTTGCGCACAGGGGGGAGGGGGTTAAGGGGTCATTAGCCAGGCCTGCCTGTGCGCACGTATGAGCCGTATTTGGAGCTCCGCAGGTGCGCGCAGACGGACCTCTTATTGTGCGCACTTAATTACTACTATAAATCTACAGGGTGTTTCTGTCGAGCTGTATTAAGTTTCGGGCCTATTTTGCTGCGTTCAATGTTTGGGTGCTCGGCACTAAGTTTGCCACTCTCCATCCTCATTGTACTGGAGGCACAGACGTTGTTGGGCTCACAGTCGCTGTTGCCGAACTTGTTCCCGCTGCCGCAGATGCATTCCGTCAGTGACGGCATCCCAGGCAGTCCCTTTCTGCTTTGCCATCGTCTGACCCGGGGCAAAGCCAGTCTGGCAAGTTGTGGCAAACCGACCTTGTCGAACAACGTGTCAGGCACTGGATGGGGCCCAGTTTACCCAGGCTGGAAAGTCGCACAGATAGCAAAGTTAAGCACGTAAAGTGCTTTACGGTTTACGGTATAAGTGTAACGTTTGTGCTGAAGAACAATGAAAGGAAGAAAAATCGTTTCCACCTGGTGGCTACGAGACTAATGTCGAACACATGAGGAAATCGTGGCCAAATCGTCGTCCATCGCCCCGAAGTTCGCCCGGAATGGTCACCAAGTCGTGCACAGAAAATCGCACAATGGGGCCTGTGCACACCGGTGCGCCTTGCGACACCCGGTGAAAACAGCAGACTGGCTTCTGAGCCACCCTGTAGCCGCGTACGCGTACACGTGTGGTGAAGCAACTCCTACTTACACGGGCGTATAAATACGTTATAAATGTCTCTGGCCTGGTGCGCATTGACAGAGGCCAAAACATGCGAAATCAGGCGAGCATGAAAGCGGTCAGCAGAAAAGTTGCGGAGTCACTTTTTGTTTGGCCGGAATCGCAGACAGAGTGGGACAAATTCAGCCCCATCGAAGAGGAGGCGGCGGACGAGGAGGAGCCGCCGCACCTGGCCGCGGTGGCCGGGGCCAGCGCCAGAAGTCGCACTCACTGTCAGAATACGTAATTTGTTTGGAGGCTTCTCGAGCTTGACAGATGCGTTAACACAGGAGAAAATTCCGCAGTTGAGGCTGAGCCCCTCAGGGGGTTTTCGTCCTCCACCCTCTGTTGCCTTCCTGCGGATTAAGATGAAATCTCCTCACACTTGATTCTCGCACGCAGCTTCCCACATTTTGGCAGTCGACTCCCACTTGGCCTTAAGGGACTCACCTTTAAAAGAAAGGGTTACGTCACACCATTTTTTCCCGCCAAAGTTCAGTGACATTCCAGAGTGTTTTATGGACCGCCATTAGCGTTACCAGAGGTATGTACAGGGTGCTTCAGTAGTTTGGTAATCATACATGCGGAATTTTAGGTGCGTTTGCGCCAGAGAGAGGGAGAAAAACACTCATTTTCAGCAGAATTCTTGTTTGCTGTGTGTCACTCAATCCTCCACGGGAGGGGGGGAGTTGTGGAGGGGGTCGCAACCCCCTCAACTTACCCCCCCGCCGCCCCAACACGGACTCCCCGCGGGGTCGCGATCTCGTAAGAAATTCATTGTCAATTACGAGGGAAAGAGAAAGAGAGCAACAATTTCACGCGTGATGGACAAATAATGTTGTTTTCTCAGCAAATTGATTGAGGAGCAGCAGCAAAGTCGAATTTTTTGCTTTGTTCGATATCGAGGAGTAAGCAAAAAAAAAACAAAAAGAAAAAAAGTGCGATTTTTTTTTGTCCTTTGTCAGTGAAGACAGCAAAAGACAAAGCAAAAATCACTCGAATTGGGGAAGACAAAATTGCAATCGCCAATGTGACATTTAGCATCCACTCCCTTTTTTTTGCAACCGCTTCGACTGCAGCCACCACCACGACGACAACAACAACGACGACGACGGCGGCGGCGGAGACGACTCTGGTGGCATTTCTGGGAGGAGGGTTAATGACGAATCCCCCTTGTGTTTATGCAAATGGACCGAAAATTGCACGAGTTCTAATTGAAAAAGTCTGGGAGGTTCGATCATTATTGCATTTTTTCCCCAAGTCTCTTCTCTGACGGACAACTGTTCATCATGTGGGGCGGGCCTGAATCGGCCCATTTTGAGGCCTTGGCAGACGTCTCAGCAGCTGTGATTGTAGGGGAAGAGAAGGGGGCAAAAAGCTGATTCTTCCACTCTTCTTTCTCTTCCTGCAGCCAAAGAAACAGAGGAAACATAATTACTGCACTGCAAAAGTGATTGATAAACTACTGTTCAAGGTCGCAAAGCAGCCCAACTCGATGGAGAGACACCTGTCGAGTAGCGCTGGCCCAGGCCCATCACATCTGTCTTGTCCGAGATCTCCTGGGCGGCGGCGTTGAGGGCCGACGTCTCGTTGATCGACTGGGTCGTGGATCAGACCAGGTGCCAACGGGGAAAAGTCCACATTCTTCACTGCAATTTTCTGCACGTGCAAGCGCGCGCTTAAGCTGCTTTGTGATTGCAATCAAGATTAATGGATGGGAATTGAGGGCAGAGGAGAAAGAAAGAAAGAAAGAAAAACCTTCTCGAGATCTTAATTACTGCACAGGAGTTTGGAGAAGGAAATGATCTGAGGCAAAAACAACCAGATTTTCTCCCCAAGGCTGTTCTGAGCATTTCTCCACCTTCTTCCAAGCTGAGCAACAACTCGAGCGTGAATAACGGCGACGACGACACGAGAACAACGCGGAGGACACGGACGGGAGTTATTTCAGGGGGGGGGGACGATTTTTCATGCGCTCTCGCCCGGACGCACGAGGTGAAAAGAGCAGTTTTGGGTGCAAACAGTCCGAGGGGGAGGGGCTGGGGGAGGGGACCAAAATGGCTGTCATAAGGAAAAAGTTCTTTTTTTTTTTTGACTCATACACTTGGTGTGGCAAGAGCAGAAGAAGACATCATTCATCATTATTATGACTGAGAGGGGGGAGGGGGGAAGAAGACCAGACCGAGCCAAGATTGGTGTGCGCGCGCGCGTCCTCACGCACGCACGCACGCACGCACTTTCAAAAGACTGCGTGGCGCCTTTCTTATTTGACAGCTGAATTAATTGGGGAATTTCTCTGCTGCTCAAACTTCATCTTCGTCGAGAGCTTCAATCGCGTCTGTGAAGGAAGCCACGCCGATCCAGCCTTGACTGGAACACACACAGACTCTCCTTGGACTCCAAAGCTGGGGTAGAGACACTTGGACGCACGAGCTGGCAACTCTGGGGGCGCCTTGGAAGAAGTTGGCAACGCAGAACCCAAGGAAGACGATTCACTTCGTCAAACTGGTGCTTATTCCCCCAGAAAGGGTTAACCGTCCGGGACGAAAACAACTCGAGGGGCAAGGGAGTGGAGTGACCTCGGCGAGCAAGTTGACCCCGAGGAAGCTCATGACGTGGGCCCCTGATAGGAGGCATCTGATCTGGCCCAGTTGTAGTGCAGAGCTTGTTTTGATAGTTCACTTAGTGTGTGTGCAGTGCAGAGCTTACTTGTTCATTCAGTACAGAGTGTGTGCAGTGCAGAGCTTGCTCGTTTATGTAATACAGAGCTTGTTTGACGAGCGGAGGTGTCATTGTGCTAATTATTGGTTTTGTCACTACAAGCAGAATTCTTGTCGTGAATTAAGTGCGCGCGCACGCGGAAAGATTGAGAAGTCTTGTTCTATCTGGATATTTTCCCAAAGCCAAAGTGATTTGGCCAATGTCTTCTTCCTGTTGCAGTCGTCGTTCAGCGAGAGATAGAAAATACTTTCTCTCGACGTTTCTCACACGCTTTCCCAGAACATTTTGCTGAAGAACGTCCAACTCTTCTTCTCACTCGTGAAAGTTTGATTTTTTTCTCTGTCTTTGCCGAAAAATTGCTGGCCCGCCTGGACTCTTTCCCGCCGAAGCAGGGGTTGTTGTTCTCGGCGTCGAAGGCGTCGGAGCCCTTGGAGGAGCCACTGCTTCACCTGTTTCGCCACCTCCACCGGATGTTATTGCGTGTTGAAATTACTGTGTCCGGTGGGGAAATGATCCTGGCTTGTTCTCCCTTCCCAGAAATGCCTTTAAAGAGGCCTCCGATGAACGAACCAGGCAAAGTCCCCCAACTTTGGCTCACAACTTTGCTGCCTGCGGATCTTGACAGGCGGCCGCAGATGCCTTCTTGGCCTTTGCTTGACTCACAACTTTTTCTTTCCTATTTGAGAAGATTGCACGTGAGTCGGGCTCGGAATTTTAAGTTAGAACAGAGCAAAACATTGCCCACATGACGCGTAAAGACCCAGAGCTCACCTATGCATGCAGATAATAGACACGTATCATTGAATATGTGGGGCCAGGTCAGAAAACATCGAACATTTTGGCTATCTTACCTAATGCCAAATTTTGAAGATGTAGTCAAAGTGTTTTCGAAGAAAGTATAGCTTTTTTTGATTGTCCCCCTTCGCAAAAAAGTTCTACTGCATAAGTTCAGAATATAATCAGGTGCTGAGATGTGGAAGGCGAGGCTAAAATCAGACTTAGTTTTAAGTCTCATTTGACTACAGTTGAGCGTCTGGAAGGTACTCATTTGAAATGCTGACCTGACCTCGCTATGTTCTGTGTAAATCGAGAGGGGACTCAAACACACTGATTATTTTTTCATCCCATCTGAGTAGAATGTCTTTAAAAATAGCCTTGCACCAAATATGGCCCAAAGAAAGAGGTCAAGAAGTGCACAACAGCCTAACATACATATGAATGTTGGCACGCTTACGTACCGGAGATGTAGTACAGCAGTGGTATAATAGACTCGCAGTAGCACAAGCGCTGTCAACAAGTGGGTTCTATTGATTCTCGATGCCGTCAAGAAACAGGTCCGCGTCGGCCATGTCCATCTTCGCCACTGCCGCCAGCTTTCCTTCTGGAAGACACTCTGGTTCGTACTGAAAGATCCTGGCACATTCGCCCAGATTTTCCTTCACACCCTGTAATTCAGTCACCAGAAGTTGTTAACCTGATGTTAATTTGCTCCACAGTACGTTAGTGCAGCTTACCTTAAAAATGTTTCTCAAATGTGTCGCACTGATTTCTCCCTTCAGAAATTTTCTCTTGGCATAGGCTGACAGTGCTGACTGCAGTTCGTACAGGACCAATGCTCGGAGCCTTGAAATGCCTAAAGAGCAGAAATGTGCAATTGCAGGGGGAACTCACGCATTGCTTTACCATGCCTCACTCTCGTTCCCAGAATTCAGCAAAGGTACAAGCGTGGCAACTCTGACACCTGCTCGGGGCGGGTCAGGTCCAACTTCCTTCCCCTCAGCGATGGAGGCCACCCAAAAAAAGTGTTTTTTCCATGCAAAAAAAAGGCAGTCACAGTTGCTCCTTTGCTTGGGGGACCTCGAGTTCCAAAAGAGAACTCCACAACATCCGTCAGCTGCTGTTTGGGGCCCTTGACCCTGGGAATGGAGTGCCTGCCAGGTCAATCTGGGGTCAGGTGAAGAAATCAAGTTACTGCTAATAATGGTCATCTCATATCGACATCAGCAGTTGTCTGGAGCAAGGATGCATCCACCGCTCCAACTGCTAATAGCAGGTAGAATCACCTGGACTGATGACGTTGACCACCTCTTGAAGCTCCACGCTGAGCCTCTGTTTGAGGGCCAACTCCTTCTCACTCTCCTTGTCCTCGTGAAGCTCTTTGTTGTTGTCATCATTCTTGCCAATCATCTGAATCATGGCCAACCGGACATCCATGAGGAAGAAGTGATTGCTATGCAGGTTCTGGAGGTGCTTCTTCAGGAACTTCTTGCACGCATGTGTGTCACTCCTCTCCAGTCGGAGCAGCTCCTCTCCAATGGACTTCACTACAGCACCGACGTATTCATGTGATTCCGCACTCCCACATGCGTCGCATACCCAAGAACTCTTTTCGTTCTGTGGGTCAGTGGGGAGGAGGAAGCCCCCGTTGCTGCTGCTGTGCTCCTTGGACCCGCTACACTTCTTGCAGGACACAGCTGAGAAATAAGTCCCCAGTTCAGTGGGATCTAAGCACCTGGGGCAATCACAGGCAAAGCCCTTGGTCTGTCTGAGGTGTGCTGCTCGGCTTGCAGTGCCCCACATGGCATCAGAGTAGTTGATGGCGATGTTGTCGCCCTTCTTGATGGGCACCGCAGCACGGATGGTGATCTCACCACTGGTGGTGAAGTGCTTGCTGGCATTGTTGACACATGAGTGCTCAATCATCGATGCGTTGTCGTACAGACCAAATGTTGAGACACTCATCACAGGCACCTCGTGAGCATTGACGTCGAAGATGCTGGCCAGGTGAGCCAGCTCCGAGTGATCGCTCAGCTCATCCTCTTGGAGATCAAACACCGATTTGAACATGCTCACGGCCAGATTGTTGGACTCCATGACACTGAGAGGTGAAGAAGAAACGACAAGAAAGAAGTCACCAAGATGCTTGTCGTCCCTCATCAGAGATGAGCATGAACTACTAAGACATTGCCTACCTGTATCTATCTAAGGGAGCACCCTGGAGCTGCATGCACTTTTCAAACAAGTGAGAGTTCAGCTGCTTCAGACTCAGGCACCTGATGATGGCAATGATCCTGTAAAATATTTGGAAATGCTTCTTCATGATGGTCTCCAGGGCGCCCTTCTTCCGCTTCTGCAGCAAGATGCAGTCCTGTTTGTGATACACGGAGTCCTGACAAGCTTCGCCACACAGAGGCCAAGAGCACTTCCAGCATCTGCAACGAGCAACAGTGACTTTAGGCCAGGCCCACCATCAACAGGCTGTCTGTCCTCACCGGTGCAGCAGTGTCAGCTCCTGGTTGCAGCCCAGGCATAACAGGTCAGGATTCTCAGTGTCAAAAGGCACGAGCACACAAGGTTTCTCCATCAGCACCAATTCTCCAGGATGCAGATCTCGAGTGGCAACAATGTGACGGCCCAACTTCTTGTTGGAAGCAATCTGAGATGAGAAGCAATGTGAGATTGATTTGCCAACCTATCTTTTCTCCACCCTGTATGACCCAGAGCTGAACTCAACAGTTGGCACGCACCTTAAAAGCGCAGCACTCATTCTTGTGCTGCTTCCAGTGCACCTTTTGATGACTCTTCTGGCAGTAGAAGACCTTCTGGCAGCCGGTACATCTCAAGTGGGCACTGAAGCCACACAGTGCACAAATTTCACCCGTCGACGGACGCGTTTCCATCTTACTCGTGCTCCTCCACCACTGCTTGGCAAGCAGCCAAACTATGTTTACGTGCAGCTGACATCAAGCTCTGCTTAACTCATCAGGGTGTGGGAGATTTGGGGGCATTTCCACACGTGGCAAGAATTCCTCAACTTACAAATGTTCCATTTTTTTTGGGGGGGGGGACAAAAACTCGACCATGACAATGATAAGACAAATGCAGCTGAAAGTGGAAAAGGCAGTCAAATCTGGTGGAACTCTGAAAGAAAGTTGTCAATGAGAGTGCAGCGAAAGTCGAAAGTGCACTTTTAAGCGCTAAAAATTGTCCGCCAAAAATTCCGAGCTTTTTTTGGGGGGGGGGGGGAGAACGAAAAAGGCTTAGGACCCCCGGCTTGAAGTGCAACTCACGACCGACGCGCGGTGGAGGCGGAGGAGGCGGTGGAGGCTGCAGAGGCTGCACAGACCGCACAGGTTGCAGAGGCTCCAAGACTTGTGACTAAAAAACGCGGCAAAGCGTTGCCAAAAATGTCTCATCGTTCACAACCATCGCTGTCCACATCGGTCGACGTGTGTGACTTGGTCGACATGTTCGTCGGATCCGACAGCCCGAGCGTTGCCAAGATCAAGACTTTCCGGTCGAAGTCACTGCTGGAAGGTGTTGCCACACGCCAAGCTCTGACGTGACGCCAAATCCCAATGGGAGAACAATGATGAAAGTCCAAGGATGAAATTCGCAACCCCAACCCGCGCCTGCCAAGTGCGAACCGTCATCAAGAACAACATGGGGAGCTCAGTGGCAGACACCCATTGGCTGCGGAGGAGACGCAGCTGACCAGCGCCCCCCTTTGGCCCTGCTGGTCCCACCATCACGGCCAAGTTGATCTTGGTCATGTCAAGCCACGAAAAGAATTCGCCACTTGGCACGGGCACCCTGTACAGTGTGCACCGCAACGTCTTGCATGCATTAAATGCAGTTCTTGGAGACTTGTTCGACCCCCTAGTATGTAGTGATTTACAGGGCTGAATGCAATTTTTTTTGGCGCGAGTTTTCTCCCCTACCAAGGATTTCCCCTCCGGGCAATGTACAATTATTTGGCAAAGTGTCTGTTCAACAACAAAGGAGCGCGCACGCACGCGCACTCACATAGACACCTATGGACATTAAGGCCTACGCTCGGGCCTACTCAGGCCTGAAACCTGCTTAAATTGGAAAGGAATAAGTGCGTGTGTGTGTAATTTTTTCCCGGTCTGATGAATGGCTTCTGGGGTCAGTTTGAGTGGTTTTTTTTTGTTTGTGTTTGAAGGACATTTACCTTTTAGTGAGTGGCAAACCTGGAGCGATCATGTTTAAATAAAACGGAAAACTTTGCTCTGTGTTTGCAACTGCGGAGGTTCCATCTCCTCTCTATCTTTCTTGCATATGTCTGGTAGAGTTGTGAGTTAGAAGGGCAGGGCCTAATATGGGCCTCCTCCTTGCTAAAATTCGTGACTTGCGCTTAATTTTTCACGCGCCGAAGCCGCAGGAAGCAAAAAATGGGTATGCCCAAGTCGTTCGTTGCTGATCGCAGTCAGATTTACTTTTGGGCAGCCACGAGAAGGAAAGGACATTTCTTCTTATTATGTTCGCTGGAGAACGAACGAGCTGAAGATTCTGATTGACCCACTGCTCCGTCCGTTTGTGTGTCTGTCCGTCTGTGCGTCTGTCCGCCTGTGTGTCGGTCCGCGCCCTTTAGCTCATTTTTATTTTGCAAGGCCACAAAAGAGTTTGGGTAACCATGTGATAGAGAAAATCGTGACTGGAGATGTTCTTGAAACGCGCGCGGCCGCGCACGCCAGCACAAGCACATGTGCGTGCCTAAGATTTTCTCGAGATGACATCGAACGCAACAATGACACACATTAGAGGAAGGGGGGTTTCCGCCGCGAATTTGCATGCAATTTCGTGCATCTCGTCGAAAATGATGAGAAGGATGTTTTTTTAATAGGCCTTTGATCAGACCCCACCCCCACGCGTGATGGCCACATTGAGCAGAGACAAAAGCGAGAAATTGAAAAAAAGGCCCTGGGAGAAGGCCTAATTGAGCTACCGACCCAGTCCTTGATCAACATGAGCGGCCGAAACTCATACCAACTTGATTTAGGGGTGCCTGACTCGAGCTACCACCAGTCTCCATATCCAAGCAGACTTTTTCTTCACTCTCTCCCTAAAGCCTATATTAGGCCCACGAGGCCCTGAACTGTTCATAGCGGAGGAAATTGGGCCCACGCCCAGCAATAAATCATACTGCAAAAGCCATGCAAATTAGGGCCCAGCCGAAAGAATTCGCCTTGTTAACTCTGCTCGGTTCTTTTTCCCGGGGGGGGGGGGGGGGGGGGGGGGGGGGGGGGGGGGGGGGGGGGGGGGGGGGGGGGGGGGGGGGGGGGGGGGGGGGGGGGGGGGGGGGGG
>JAAUXU010084948.1_pt1 | contig 23400 bp, 21 predicted proteins | sample 7278151 | NCBI WGS metagenome assembly JAAUXU01 (sample SAMN14350113, study PRJNA611818) | marine sediment metagenome | isolation source: surface marine sediment (1.8m) | place: French Polynesia: Moorea | collected 2018-08 | reverse complement strand
TTTCCTTCTTTCTATTCGCAAACTCACCCTGTGCAAAGAGGATTTGAGGACTTCTCCTGATTTCGCACCCTCAAACAAAAGTTGCAGCAAAGTCACAACATCACACAAAGTGCTCTAGACCACTTCAAATTGCTGATGAATAAACATGTTTTTGGCCAATTTCCAGCTTTTTCTGTCTCTTTGACAATGTTTTTTATTAGCACGGTTATTAGACTCGCTGTCCGAAAGTGTCTCTATTAAGCGTGTTACACTGTACAAACATTTTTTGGAAAGGTTCTCAATGTTTGCATCCACCCGGTATGTACACGAAGTGTAGGCTGACGCTTTTCTGAACTGGGGTGTCCGATGGGGATTTCCAACTGAAAGTTAAGCCTTCAGAATGAGTTGCGAATACCTTTTAGTCCACCCTGTACATGCCTTCTCCGTGCACATGTGGCCGACTCCCCATTCCGGTGAAGCAGACACACACGGCGAAAATGACCCCGCAAGCCAAGTCTGTGTCCATTGTGGTCACTGAAAAGAGTCCTCATCAGGAAAGAAATTCCAAAGCCAAAAGAAGATTCCCAATTCGCCAATTCTGCGGCCCACCCTGTAGTGCATATCTTACTGATGCCAGAGCTGGGGCTGAAGGCGGCGATGGCCATGTACAACCTGAAGAGAATCACCAGCGACGACTACAGGAAGTCATCCAACTTGTGGACTTTGGACTTGCCATTTGTAGCGGGATGAACTAGGACGTCAGGGTTCTCATAGTCTTGTTAAACCACCATTCCAGATGCTGAAATGAAGATTGTGACGTGGACAAGGCGTGATTTCTTCAGCTCTTGTCAGTTGAGTCAGTTCCTTCAGTTGTTGTCGATTCAGTGATTAAAGGATGTTCAAATCCGAACAGCAGCAAAATAGAAAAAGAGTCAAGTTTGTGTATTCCACGCCCACCTTCACGATCATCCGGACTCCCAAGGTCAAGGTGCACTTGTTGCCCGTGTAAGTGTGTGTTCCACATGTCCCACATGTCCAATTGCACTAGGTCCATGGGGGAGGGGACAGATACAGAACTCATACAATCACTTCTCCTGTGGGTCCCCTTGCTTGCGATGGCAGGTTGACAGGAGAAATTCCACCCTGCCCCGTCAGGGTGTGACCCATTTCTACACTTCCTGAAAGTCACGAAAGCTGTGGTGGGGAAAGTTCGATTTTTCATGACGATGAGTTCTTGCCGTCATTTAGATTTGTCGCATGACTGCGTCCCAGGTGTCGGGACATTTTAAGTCATTCAGTTTTAAACTGTGAACACTCAAAACTGTTGAAAATTTAACCTGTGTGTACACTTCTTGCCCTAAAAAGTTTCGGCTTGTAGAACTTTCGCTACACTGAGAAATTTTGGGAGTTGAACTTTAACTTAAAACGCGCATTTCACACACTTCGACGCAATATTGGGTACAGAAGGTCAATGTTATGGCTGCCCATTTTGATACAACAGTGCTCAAAAGACAGCAAGGTGGAGAGGGGGCACAGTAGAGAGGTTTTTGAGGGGGGGTGAAAGTTGAAGAAATCGGGGGAAATTTGTATGAGGGACTTGCACAACCCCCAGACCCCTCTTTGATTCCCTCTAGGGGGTCAGTCAACCCCCCGCCCCGGTGGACAAGCATGCCAGATACCCCCATTTCAGGGGGGAAAGGTTGCAAGAGTTCCATGAATGTAGACGCAGTGTCAAAAAAGAACAAAACTGGGATGCTTCGTCTTCCTCCACTAGTTTTTTCCCTGCTTCACGGAACCTTTGCAACCTCTCCTTGCAAACGGGTGGGAGGAGGTCGGGGTGTGCGGGTTGGTGAGCGTGCGTGCCAGGGGAGGGGGCCTGGGGCTCGTGACTCGTGGCTCCCCACAGTTGCTGACTTTTGGGTAATGTATGGTCAAAGTGGGCGGTCACAACGTTGACCTCCAGCGCTCAACCTGGTGTCTCCACAACCCATTTGGCACTTGAAGCTGCCAGGGCTGTGTGAGGATCGGATTTGGCCCGCGTTCAGCATGAGGGCATCCTTGAGCAACGGTGCACTTGTCAGTCTTTCTTAGTGACCTGCTATGTTTTGCTACAAACACTGCAATGAGTCCTGATTAACTCCACCGGAATGCGCATCTCACACGCACACGTGCACGTTGGTACCAAGCGCAGCTTTGATGGGTTTCCCCAGTGGGATCAAGAGTCAGGGAGCCGCAGTGTGCTGCTTATGCAACATTTCAAAGAATTGACGTCAGGTTCCTAAAGCTGCTAAACTATCATTTTTTTTCCTCAGCACTATTCATAGATGAATATGAAGAGAGAAGGACACCAACAAGTACCTGGTAACATTCTGCAGGGATGTCCCGCACGACAGAGGCGGAAGATACTTGTCAGTAACATTAAGTGAATCGAATAGACGAATATTCATGTTTTCTTTCTTTTGTGCTGGACAAGCATGATGCGTAGCTGCTCCCATATTATTTCTTCAAAGGCCACCTGCTCCAAGTCCGTGCGCCAAGTTGAAAGATGGCAACAAGGGCGCGGTCCCGACAAACCGAGGCCCAGGGGCACACACCTAGTGTCGCTGCACTCCCAATGCTATTGTGTCATCGTCGCGGGCGGGGACGGCCTCAGTGCCAGTACCGATGCACCCTACATACAGCATTGCGTGAGACGGGGGCGGTGTGACTATCTCGAATTGGAACAAGGTGATATAAGCACGTAGAGGCTCCAGTCGCGGTTAGCGATGTGTCGGGCTAGCTGTTTTTCGAGCTCGGCTCAGGTCGGACTGGCTGAAGCTGGTTTCGAGCTGGGGCTTCGGCTCGAAACATCTCCACTGAGGCAATGCTGAACACTGAGTACAAAGTTTCTCGATCTGCTCCTCTGATCAGATCTGTCAAGAGGAGCAATAAAGAAACGTGTGTATTTACAGCTGCTTCAGTGTCATGACTGCAAGTTGTGCTCGGGCACTTCTGCCCACGTCTTGCATTGGGCCATCACGCAGGACTTGAACCCTTTGAGAATGATCTCTTTTATCTCTTCTTGAAACAGTCAAACGAAGTTGCCAAACCGGGTGGAATGCCCGGAACAAAGAAAACTTTCAATCGTGGGAGACTAAAACAAGCTTCATTTGGGTCCCGTTTCCAAAATTCTGTATTTGACGACGGAAATTCAACTTCGGATGAGCCAGGTTGTGGATGGGTCTGTCCAACATGGGCAGGGCAATGAACTCCTATTCATGTTAGGATCACCTTTTAGTTCACCCTGGTTTACCTCAGCATTGTACTGCCCAAGGTAGGTATGAGTGCATCATGGTCTGAATGGACTTACCGACATATATCTTAGGCTAGTCCAAAAAGGTACTTTTTCTGGAAATTCGCATTTTTTCATCCTGGGTTTTTGGCATAGGGTCAAATTAAGAGGATTTTACCAAAAACATTTTTCCCTAAAAGGTCATTTACTATCTGCACTTTTAACTTGAAGTTTTACTACAGTAGCACAGTACATGGAGCTGTCTGAATTTGTAACTCTAAATATGCTGTTATACAAGTGCTTCTGATTGATCTGAAAAATTTTTGGAGGTTCTAGTGGGGAATGTCTAGAATTATACTGCCCAAAGAAATCAGCACATTCAGAGACACTTTTATAACACAGCATTTTTTGGAGTTTGCTATGAACTGTCTATACATAAGCGCTGACTTTGTTTGTGCTAAAATGATATGTTATAAAAGTGTCTCTGATGAAACTGCATTTTGATTTGCTAATTCTAGACATTCCCCATCATTAGCTCTTGAAATGTCAGCTCAATCAGAGACACTTTTATAACATAGCACTTTTGGAGTTACAAATTCAGACAGCTCTATGTAGTGTGCCACCGTAGCAGAACTTCAAATTAAAAGTGAAGGTAAAAAATCATTTTTTTCTTCAAAAAATGAGACTTGTACCAGCTCCACCACTGTCTAATGCCAATTTTCCACCATGAAAATCCAAAGTTGACATTTTCGAACTAACCTAATATATATATGATAGATGTCATTCTTTTCACACATTTTGACTCGTTTGGAGGGTGATGGAAGACTTTCATGCTTTTGTGAAGGGAGAAAGAAAAAAAAACACCACGACTTTACGGAAAAAGCACTAACTGGGTTATGCAGTAGGAGACTCAAACTCCTACAATAAGTACATGTATTTCTGCACGGATCACACTTTGCAGTAGAATATCATGTTTAATGCCGTCTCTCTATAAATTATACTAACAACGTGGACTACAGATATGGTGACCACATTGGGACCAGAGGATTTGATCACTATAACCTCATTTGACCAGAAAATGCCTGATTTTTGGCCCAGAAGCCATTGCACATCATACGTTATGGTTTTCCATTTTTAGTGCACTTTTCTTTTCTTGCAAGTTCCAACAGGTGGCCCATAAAAACATAGTTGGCAGAAAAATAACAATGAGTTTCAACATGACTCAACTTTTGGCCCATTCTTCTTCCTGGTCCTCGACCCTCCGAGTTGCAGAAAAAATGAGCTGCTGATGGATCTACAGAAAGTGTTCATGTTGGTCCACCAAATGTTCTTACGTTCAACTTCCCTGGGAACAGAATGATCAATATATCCATTATGCAGGCCCCAAATGATCATTGCACCGGTCAGAAATTCATTGCAACATAGTATACTAACATTACGGCATGACATTTTGATTGCTACATCCGTGTTCCTCTGCATATATCCACAATATCTATAGATCTCAGTGCCCAATATCTTGGCCAGTTCAGAGGCGATGCCACGCGTTATTAGCCCTCACCTTAGTTTAAAATTGTAGTCGTGTATCCGTACAAGGTTGCAAAAAAGCCTCTGCACTTGTGCTCTCTGTCGAATGTTGTACAAGTAAACTAATTTGGTACTACTCTCAGCAGACACGGAAGCGTCGTTCCGTCAGTTCATTACCCACTAAGGTGGATTCTTTCTTTTATGCACATCTTTGCTCTGATTTCCCTTGACCACGTGTCAGCGTTCGATCTCCCCCATTTCGTACGCGTCGTTAGCCATGCCGTTCTTCTTCCTGCGCATGTAATTTGAGTCGGCTTCAATGCGGGCGCCGCCGGAGGCGGAGACCTCGCCGGTGAAGAGGCCGTTCCCGTTCACCTCAGGGAAGTTCCCAACGGATGGGATGTCGTCGTCACCTAGGATCTGTCGCGCGCGCAGCTCACGCTCCTTGGCTGAGTGATTCTGGAGGGGGATGTGGCGGTCATGTCTGAACCAAGGTTTTAAGGGCGAGATACACTTACAAATTCAGTGCCAATGCCTAGCCTGTCGTAGAAGTCCCTTCCCCTCTGCCCGACGATGCCGAAGATGCCTCTGAGACCAGGAGCGATGACTGTCGGGTTCAGCTTCCTAGGGTTTTGGGGGCCGGTCAGGAAGCTGACGGTCATGCCCACTATTATGCACGTTATGGTAGCGATGGATGAGAACCACATGTATGAAACCTCGTAGACAAGGAGGTGGGTGAAGCCGAAGTGACTCCTGAAATGTAAAGTACACTGTAGAATGCAACAGTTCCATGAAGACAATTGCTCCAAGGCAACGCAGGGACCAATCAATAAGAGTGTCGATCTGACTTACTCTTCAGCCTCAGCTGCAGTCTCAGCCGTGACTTCAGTGGCGTTGCTGAACCACTCGGCCGGGCAACCTTCGGTTGTGGTTGGCAACTTTGGCACTGTATACGTCCCATAGTTTCTAGCAACAGTCTGGCCGAAGCCGATCCACATGGTGAAGACGAGGCTGGAGATGACGCCCACGAGGGTTCCCTGGTGGAAAAAGTCCATGCGGGAGAGAACGGCTAGGTTGAGAACTCATGAAGTCACCTTGGCGTTTGACCACGGGAAGAACATTCCCAGGGTGAAGGCACCTAGGACAGGTCCACCCACAATGCCGAAGATTCCAATGGCAGCCTAATTTGGAGGTGTCAGTATCTGTGGTACATGTGTGTTTAAAGAATTATCAATGGCAGCTGACCTCAAGAACACCTGGAAGGTACTTGACCAAGAAAACCACCCCGTAGCTGAGAAGGCCGTAGCCGAACACCAGTGCCTTAGTGATATAGACATCAACGTTGGAAGAAGTCCTCACGTTGCATGCACCATGGATTAGATCCTGTCCAGTCACAGCAGCCAGTGAGTTGAGACCACTGCTCACAGTGGAGAGGGCACCGCTGAAGACACCAGCCACAAAGAGACCAGGGATGCAAGGAACATCACCGAAGACTTGCATCACGAAGAGCGGGAACAACTGATCTTTTTTTTCCACGAGCTGAAAACAAGAAAAGAGGCGTGATGTGCAGAGGACAGTCCAGAAGGCCGGTCTCATGTTTGTAGTCGGACACTAGAGACATGTGGTTAATGGAGTAAGACTTGTCGACATCCATCTTGTCATGGGTTCGGCCTCCGAACACATGCTTCGCGCTCACCACACGCTTCAGGCTCATTGGTCACACAAAAGCTGGAAATCGGCCACGCAAAAGATGGACAGACACACCCCCTGACACACGCCCACACCTAAACGCGGCCCTTGGGCTTTACAACGTGTAAAGCATACAGCAATATTTCCTCATTCCATTTGCCTGGAATGTCTTCAAATGGAGTCCAGCAACAAAATTAGCAAGCAGAAAGTGATTACAGGACTGACAGAGCTTAGAACATAATATTGTGGCACAACAGTTGTACAACTGTACGGAACACATGTACAAATTCTGCAAGGTCAGAATTCTTGTCTGCGTCCCCTGTTTGAAGCCCACCTTATTCACGCTACACCTGAGATTGCATTTCTGCTCTGACACCTGCATTTTTGTCCCCCCCCCCGCCAATGCAGGGTCAGGCAAAACTTGATTTCTCAGCAACTAAGTAGCTGGATACACATAAAGAAATCCTTGCCTTTTACAATGCCTTCGATCTTCCTGAGATGTGCCAAGCCTGTCAAGGTATCCATCACCGTCATCACTCTAACCAAGAGCAACTCTTACATTAGTAGAATAACACAGTCGAGTACGCTTAATCAGACATTGGGCAACCGGGCCTTTTGCTTTATTGGACCGAATCTCTAGGTCCCCCCATCTTTATGCTGCTCGTTATCTCGGTACATCGGACCAGTTGCACAGGTGAATCAGACCAAAGGTAGGAAGACTCGCAAATTTGCGAGTGCAATGTTAGCAAAAACAACATTGTTGCTGATTCTTTTTTTGCGAGGCCTGCCTTTGTAAGCCTACATTGAAGTGACTGCACTTGGGAAATGAAGTAGGAAATCTGACCAATCGGTTAAATGGATCAAATTTACTGAGTTCCAACGTGGTCTCACTTAGCGTACTGGACTGTAATACTGATTTAAAAAATTAGTACTCGGAATGTGCGCCAGGTTGAGTGCTTGTGAACTCACCTTGGCCTTAATGGGGTCGCACCCAGCCACGTTGTAGTAGGCGAAGACGACGAGGCCGGCGTAGGCACACATGAGGAGCAGGGAGCCGATGCCCAACACGTTCCACCAAACAGCTCTGATCGGATTTTGACCATGATCCAAGCAAGTTTTCTACATGTTGGCTTACATACTTCTGTGCCTGCTTCATCTTGCTGACTGTGAGGTAGCGCTGCACCTGGGTCTGGTTGATGCCATAGACGGAGATCCACGTAAAGTAGCCGCCAATGATCACACCCCAGACGGTGTGGCGGGTGGTCATCCTCAGGTCGAAGCTGCAACGAACAATGATGTTGACACACGATGATGATCTCGTGACAGAACAAAAAACCTCACTTGAAGAGCTCGATCCTGCCACTCTTGTAGTTCTCGTCGAAGATGACGCTAGCCCCACCGGCGTCGTAGTTGCCCTTGATGATGACGGCCAAGAAGGAGCCAAACATCATGACCGTTTGGAAGGTGTCCGTCCACATCACGGCCTTGATGCCGCCCTGGAGAAGAGGTAGAAGTCAGTTATGTGAGTTGGTATCGTCAGCAAGTTGTCCGTGTGAGCCACAAATGACTGTGGCAGACGAAGCTTCTCGGTGCACATTGCACGACTTCACTATGTGTGTAAAAAGCAGCGTCTGCACAAGGCCTACTTTCCCTAGACGCCTTCCTCTCACTCCGTTCATCGACTTTACGTCACAGGTCCTTAGACTTTGCACTGAGATCTGAGTCCTGGCAATACTCACAATGAACGTGTAGAAGATGCAAACGAAGAATATGATACCGCAAGCCCAGTCCACGTCGAAGCCAGTAACTGGAAATGCAATAATAGCATTCATTTTTGCAGTTTGGTGCGTATTAAGAGTGATAATAATTCTCACTGACTTTGTGACAGCGCCAATGCCGGAGTGTAAACGACAATGGCCATGTACAAGGTCTGGAAGAAGCGGAGGATGTGATCATACGCTTTTGGGGGAGTTTGGCACAGATTTTACCATTTGGAGGATGAAGCAAAGAGAGGCGGCGATGCGGACCCACTGGTCGAAGCGCCACTCCAGGTACTGCAAGAGGAAGTTGCACTGGAGAGTCCAATAGCTAAAAGTGCGGACATCAACGTGGCAACCTCGTAACTGGTGGTGACGCCCATCTGATAGAACACGGGTATGTACCACCCCGCTGTGGCGGCCATGACGAAGGGGTAGGAGAGCACCAGCAGCACGTACTGGGTACCATTGACGTACATCTCTGCAGGCGTCCCCAGCAGCGTGATGGCAGACATGAAACTGACACAGAGGTGTGGGGAGAGGTCTCACTACGCGCAAGAACTTACAAACGAACATGGGACTAAGTAGAGGTGTAAAGGTAGTATAATGACGTGCTGCAGTCTGTCCTCACCTGGCAACGAGCGACATGGTCATGGGCAGCGTGCCCATGTTCCTCCCACCCAGTAGGAACTCGTGGTTGCTCTTCTGGCCCCTCCACCAAAAGAGGACCCCGATGGCGGCCGAGACGGCCAACATGAGGCCGAATATGGCGTATTCTTCATAGCCGAACTTGTCGATCAGCTCGGAGCGACTAAACAGCTTCACTTTGGCGTCACCATCCGCCATCTTGGCCTTTGTCTGGCTTTAAGTTCTTCTCAGCGCAACTTGAAATACAAAAACATCTTTTTAAACAGTTCATCAAAGTTTGACTGACCAAAGGATAAACGGACACCATACTAATTCTCTACAGGAACAGTCAAATCTCTCTATATAAAGCGCGAGGCTCCGTATGCACTGATCGTCACCAAACTTGGTCAGCAGCTGCTACTTTAGGTGGTCACATAGCACTCCAGGTCTGAGGCCATTTCAAGGCCAAAATTCAGGTCCAAAGTTGTATTTACTACAAAAGTCATAGATAGCCGTGTCAGCAGGTGTAGCTCAGCCTCTTGGGAGTGCCTTGGCACGCACATGCCGCTCCTGATATTTTTGCCTCTCTCTCCACCCAGCAAAGAGGTCGAGTTCTCTAGTACTGATATAAGTATGAGCACTTTTCCGTGTCAATTTCTCTGGAACCAAGGCAAATCCTCCTTTAGTAAGGAAATTGCGACAGAATAGTCGATGCATCAACTATTCTGTGGCTGACGCTTGCATGCGTCAACAGTTGAGCCAGGTTATACGCGAGTCAGCTTGACGGTTGCGTCAGCCACGGTGACAACAACAACAACTTTCACTTTTGCATCGGTTGCCTTGGCAGCAAAAGTGGTCTCAACGTGTAGGTCAACGTCCGTTACAGAGAAAAAGCGCCTCTGAGAGCACAATGTCAAACCGTCCAAGGTAAGTTTCTGCCGGGTGTTTGCACCTACAGGGTGAGCAACAATTGGGTAAGCTGGTAAACTGTCAATAATATGGTCATTTTTCTCCAGGGTTGTCTCAGACAGGCGTGAATAGGTTCTTTTCAACAGCCATTGAGGAATAAAAGTGGTCAAGTCTCATTTCAGTCATTGTTTCATCTCTGCTTCGGACGGTAGGGTTGTGACAGTCACTATGGATAACTGCATCACCCGTGACTCGCACGTTGTCCGGGTCGTTACCCGGTTAGGGTAAGTTAGGGTTGCTTTACTCCCAAATGGGGGCCAGGATCCGTCCACCCATCTAAGTGTAGTTAGGGAACAATGATAAATGTGGCCAAGCCCATTTGGGGAAGGAAGCGTGCTAACCAAGTTTGAGGACTATCAGTCCCGCGGTGGGAGCGCTAGACAGACAGACAGACTTTGCGCAGGAGATATTCAGTTGATGTCACTTTTTTAGCAGACGAACCTCTTCTATTTACTCGTAGGGTGGTGTATTTTTGTACTGGACAGAACAGTATGGCAAGGGCTGAACTGTCATCACTTGACCGCCCCCAGAGGTCGTGCGTATCTTCGGCTACAGAACTGAAGTTTCCCCCTACTGAAACTATGGTTGAAAGAAAATGCGAGAGCTGATCAAAACTACAAACGACTGTCTCGTCCAGAAGCACCCTTAGAAGTGGACAATGTGAGGTCTAACCTCAGAGGTCACTTGAGGTTGGGACGCAACCTCATTGAGCTTTCGCAAGATGAAGAAAAATATGGGCACCATTTTAGAGATCACCAAGGCAGATACTTCCATCACCAGGTTAAATAGACCGGTCAGAAAAAAAACTTCATTCAGTCACTTAACTATTGCTTTCATCACCAAGACAATATTTCAGGCTAAAAAGAATACATCAGCCACCAAGGAAATATTTCTGTCACCAGAGAAATATTTGGGTCACCACAAAATTTTTTTCATCACCTGAATATATGACCGATTCCTTGCATTGCTCAGCTTGAGCTCAACTTGAGAAGACTGACATTAAGTCTTTTTTAAACAAAACAAAATGACAGCTGTATTAGCAAAGAGCTGGACATGTGAACAGACTCAACTTAACATTGATGTGACCTTATCACATCCAGTCCTTTGCTGCATTTCTAAGCCACTGCTGCTCCTGATTCTTGGTCATCACTACTGGTTCTCAACCACCAGCGCTGGTTCTCTTTTTCTATTTATGATTTTTTTGGACTTGTAAGATGGTGAAATATTTGGGGCCATGGAATTAGGTGACTCACGAATTATTTGGTGATGTGGATTAGTTTGTTTGGTGATCCATTTTTGGGAGAAAAATATTTCCTTCTGTGATGAAAGTGTTAACTTGGTGAGTGAAGGTTGGTGACTGAAGTATTGAATTTGGTGACTCAAAAATAATATCCCGAAAAATATTGCGTGAAGCCCCTGAAATGGGGGTATGAAAGAATTGATTCCCCCTCACAGATGAACTCCCTCTGTTTCAAAACAAGTGAGTCGTCACCCAAACAAAGTGAACCATTTGTTTAGTGTCAATATCATGGCCTGATTGAAGTATGACTTCATTGACTACAGAGTATTAATAGTTGGCATCTCTGCTGCAGAAATGCAAGGTCTGAAAATGCTCCTCATTTGGCAGATTTGGCTTCGTCGTGTTCCTAGAAGAAACACTTAAACTGAGGTGCAAAAAAACAAGTGTTGTTGTCACTCTAGGTGTGATTTTGATCTCACCTCTAAATCAACAACTTTGTTTGCCCCAGACTCTACGACCACAGGCACTCCTGATGCTGCACAACCACCCAGTCATGAAGTGAACACCTGGGATCATTTCGGCCAAACAGCTTGTGGCATTATTATGATTCAGTTATAATTTGGTTGCACATGGCACTTACTTTGAAACAGGGAGTTCCATGGAGAACACCAATATGTCCAATTGTCTGGCTCCTGAACATGTGTACAGTAGCAGAATTATTCGGACGGTCAGAGAAACATGTTACTTTTCCATGTGGGTTAGTGAGTATTTTGCAATGAGCTGAATGCGTTAAAAAGAAGTTCTTTCTTACTCGTTACTGAATACGTTCCAAAACATTGCAACGTTAGAAAATTTGACCTTGCCGTTGCCACAGCCAAAAAAGAACTTGACCTGGATTGACATGGGAGCATGACGTTAGGGTAATTCTCTGCGGCTCACACTGTACTCTCTCAAGAGACTGTACTCACACTGTACTCTCTGTAGCGACTCTTTCAAGTGCATAACGAACGTTTGAAAATGACGTCATTATGAAAATTCCAGGAGAAATTGTCAGAACACAGTTTAAAAAAAAAGCAAATAGCGGGAAGCCTTTTGAACAACAATTTTGAGAATAGTTTCAGTGTAATTTTTTTTTAGAATCTCCCATTTTCAAAAACGAGATGCCCCCATGCAAGTTCAGATCAAATATTGTTTTAGGCTGTGACAACTACGTGGTCCAACTTACATACGTGTCAAATGGGTCAGTGCAAAGTTGTGAATGAAAAATATCGGCATTACTGAACAATGAGCAAAAAAGGGCTGTGACAAAATTATTCTGACGACGTAGCCGGAAGTTTGTACTCTTCTGCTCTAAGAACAGCCTGAGAATGCCCTCACAATACGTCGCACTCGGACAGGTCAGGAAAATACATAGTTGTATTGCAACAAGGCAATCTGTAAAGTTAAAACATATTCGTTCTTTTCGGGAAAAGTAGTGTAGTAACAGTAGTGTCGTACTACAAAGTCGACAGTAAGGCAACAATTGTTCCTCTAAAACGCTTGTGTGCATCATAAATTCTCGTTGACAAATCTATGACACTCACCTGCGAGCACTCTGGACATCCAGACGAGGAATGTGCGTATGAAAGGGCTGACACAGCAGAGGGGTGGTGGTGAAAAAGTCCTCACGTTAAGGACAGTCACATATTAATTCTGCGTTCACCAAGGTGGGTGCGGCATGATACTGAGTGAGCGCGCGCGTAGTCCTGTTTGGTCGTGGCCCCGAGGCGAGCGTGGCAACAGGAAGCACAACGCTCTCGTCGTAGACATCTTAAAAACCATCGGCCATGGTTTGCAGCGCCTTAGCAGCCGTGCTTGTACCGTATGACGTCGTGCGCATCATATCTAAGCCTTGAATCCGGAAAAAGCGTTGGCAAGAGTCCGGGTGAATTCCAGGAATTCTCCAAGGCTTGGGGGATGCCCAAGCGAGAGTTCACTGAGAGAGATGACTCTGCTACACACACACTTGTGGCAGGAGCGTCAGTCAGGGCTCCAGAAGCATGACAAGTGTTCGTAGGCCTGACGGAACGTACGGGTTTTGTGCGTCACAGGAGTCTGTTAAATTTCGAGTCGAGAGATGTCTTAGCTGTACTAGCAGGTGCAACTTACAGGGTGGTGCACAAGTTCATATGCGGTGGCAACGTCTGGCGACCAAAATTATGAACACGTGTGAAAAAAGTGTGGAATGACGATTGTTGCAAACCGCACAAACAACTTCAAGACTAATTTCTAGACCAATTCCCCTCGCGGAGTAAACAATTTTGGAAAGATGATTAGAAATAACACTGATATCTGGGGGGAATTTCATCCCATGCCTCAGTTGCTGGGCCATGTTTGAGTCTGCAAACATTTTGTTCAACTAGACTGAAGAGTCATCTACAAATATAGTCAGCTGTAAATGCACCGAATTTGCATCCATTTCAGGCAAATAATACAGTGCTAGCAATGATCTACTGAAAGATATCCCAAACTTAACTGCAGACCCTGTACACAGGACAACTTTGCGCGTGCGCATCCAGAGGTATGGACGCGGAATCAAAACAGGATTTGACAACGCTAGTGATGAGTCCCAGCCCCTACCTCTCGGTCGCGAGTCGAGTCTGAGCCCTTTGACAAGAGGCTCAAGCCTGGGCTCAAGTCCTCAGTATGTAAGAGCAGACAGACTCAGGAAGGTCCACACTGGTGGACCACAAGTGTCTGAAAGTTCCACCCCGCAGGACCAGTGCACCCGTGGCTCTGTGCAGCTGATTGAAGGATATGTGACATGTGGAGGCACTGCAGGCACCCATCGTTATTCCTATATGGCTTTAGGGATGAGTATTGCATTCGACTCCTCCGTTGAGTCAAGGCCGAGCCCCACTAAAATCGAGAAGGGGCTCGAACCTAGCGAGTCCGAGCAATGGGCTTGACCCATCACTACGCTATAGGCACCCACAGGTGCTTGCGTTCGGGTCAAAGCTACTGAAGCAAACAGGTGAGATTACGTAAATCGGACATGGCCGGAGGTTCCGTGAAGTCATGGGAGAACTTGCGCACTCTTGACCTTGTGTTATCTAATACGCACACGTATTAGACGGTGACTGTATTAGACTGTGAAACACCAGCACTTGGGAAAGGAAGGGCCGAACTGGCGGGTGGGCAGCACCTGCTTGAAAATGGGGCTCGTGTGGATCTCCGGCAGCTGTTGGTCGCAAATGTCAGGTGCCCTAAAAGCGACTCTGAAAGGATTTGTCAAAATGCCTGTTCTTGCTAAATTTTCCTGTTCCATTTTGGCGAAACCACATAGTAGCGATATCACTTGCAAAAGCTTCTCCCAAAATATTCATGTCAAAAATTTACTCGACGGCGGTGAATACCTAAGAGATGTTACTGTATTTCCCCCAGCATAAGCAGCCCTCATATTTGCTTAGATGTGATTTCTGCCTGATTTAAATCTTCTGACTTCTTCCTATTCTTTTGATTCCTTTCAAAGTCACCTCTGAGGTAACTTGGCCAAATTCACGTGTTTCCATTGCCACCAGCAACTGCAAGTCCCAAATATAGGTAGATACCTTTGATATTTCATTAGAAGTACCTACGGAGTCCCGACCTCTACTTTATGTCAAGCTGTCTGTCAGAGCATGGAGAGGGTGGGAGAGTACAACTAGTAGTAGTTAGTTCTTTTCTGATCGTTCTCAGGACAAACAAAGTTCATGCCAAACTGACAATATCCAGTGAAAGTAGAGCAGCCCACAGTCCTATAAAGCTCCAACTTGGACTATATTCATTAGTTTGCAAGCTTTCTGTTGCTCCATATCTGGTCAGTTGTCCTGTGGGACAACTGTTTCTGCGCAGCCTTGAGACGCTCCCTTCCCTCTCGGGGCTGATCCGCGGCAGCTCTATGACAGACGTCGGTGGGTCAACCGCTCCTTTGATGTCGATAGGCGGAGAGTGCAAGATGAACGTTGCTACTGCAGCGTTTACCATGACACTGGAGCAGTCGACACAGAAGTGATCACCTGAAAGGGCACCTGGACTGGGAGAAGACTGAGCGAAAATGGACGTGGATCACGAGTTGCTGACCTCTCTGGGCTTCTACGTGGGCCTCTTGGGCATCAAAATGATCATTATGGGACCTCTCACTGCCAGACAGCGATTCCGGAACAAGGCATGGAAGACATGACGTGTCATAGTAGGTATTAGAGGAACATGCAAGCAATCTTCTTCCCGCAGGCCTTCGCCAACCAGGAGGACTGCGAGGGAACCGACGGCAAGGTCGTCCCGGCTCATAACGACGTGGAACGCGTCCGCAGGTAAGTAGGAGACGGATACAACAAAAGTTGTGGTCGAGGCCACACACACTGACGCTCGTCCTCCATCGCAGGGCACATCAGAACGACATCGAGAACATCTATCTGTTCGTGTTGCTGGCTGCCTTCTTCTTGACCACCAAGCCCTCACACTTTGCCGCCTTGACCTCCTTCAGGGTGTTCACCGCCGCGAGGTGCCTGCATACCCTCTTCTACCTGAACGAGGTACGGGCTGTGAAAAATTTCCTGGAATATCCACACCTTCTTCTTCTTCTCTCACAGATGCAGCCACATCGCGCCATCTCCTACATGGTCGGGACCGCCGTGCAGGTGTACATGGCGTTCAGGCTGATTACCGCATTTTGCTGAAGAAGTTCACGCGGTCACAGAAGCACCTTGGTGGAGGCTGATCAAAGTGGAAATAAAGCAATGCTGGGCAACTTCCTAAAGAAAATAATCCCCATATGCTGGAGGGATTGTGTTTAATGGACTATGGAACTTTTTCTTTAAAGTTTTGTTTTTAATAGTTCTGGGAACAGACCTTATCTACATATGAACTGCGCGAGGATCCGTATGTACTCTGTTCGTCTGCGTGTGTGTGTGGGGGGGGGGGTCTGCGTCTCTCAGGTCGTGGGTGACCCAACCGTAGCATTTTGAGGCCAAAATCGAGGTCCAAAGTTGCATTTACTACATAACTCATAGCTATGCCCATAGGTAGTTCAGCCTATTAGGAATAGCTGTGCAGTATCAGTATGCATCAAAGAAGATAACGGAGGGAGAGGGTGAAAGGAGTCATGGGACTGCGACACAATCTCAGCTGTCGTAGGTGCCCATCAGTCCATAGCACTATGTGGTGGTCCTCGAGGTGAACGGACCAGGTGCCCTGAGGTCCCATCATGCGGTGATGTGTGCTGCTGTGGCGTCCCTTGTTCAGAAATGTGTATGCTACGGAACATAAAACCGTCCTTCCTGTAAGTAATTTCTAGGACATCACCTCATGCATTGTACTGAAACATTTCGAGGTGTGATACGTGGATACTTGAGAATGCCGGATACACTCAATGAGTTCAGTGTTGCCACTGCTCATTCTGATGCTTCAGTGCTCAAAAGGAGGCCACCTGTAGAAGGTGGCATGCCGAAGAGGCTTGAGACTTGGATAAAAGTTGAGGAAATTGCCTGAAGTTTTCATGGGGCAATCCTGCCCCTCAGGGTTCCCATTTCACGGGGGATTCACTCCCCGCGCCTTCCTCCAGTGCTGTGTGCAGGAGCAGAAAGACCCCATGTTTGGGGCAAGAGGTTGCTCGGTTCTGTGATGTTACAAAAAGGGGGTGACAGGATGAGACTTTGACATGTTAACACAATATATCGATATCAGTGACCTGGATGACAATCTTGACGAAGCTCAAGCAATGTTCGCTGCGGAGTTAAATAAAACTTTAGGTGGCAAAAAAGCTCTACTTTGGAGCGAGCCCAGCTCCATACACCTTATGTCTCCACCTTAAATTTTAGCTCAGTTGGATATAATTTCAGGACCTAGCATTTTTGGAGTCACACATTCACATACTGAGCAAGAGGAGACACTTGTACACTGCCATTTTTTGTGCTTCCTAAAGTATATGTATATAATAGTTATTTCTCTCTATGTCAGAGTTACTCTGACCCAATGTTAACTACACTGAAAGTCACAGCTCAATGTGGATGTCCATTAATTTGCTCATTGGCGAACTTGCGTATCAAAATGAGACACAGTGTGTTTTCCCGCGCGAACTTTCACAGGACGTTGATAAAGCAGGAGATGAAAGAGAAATCTCACTTGGCTGAAGTGGCATGGCAGAAAGTTGTTCAATGTGCCATTTTTCACAAGGTCATCGAAGATCATTGGAAATACCATACACATGAAGCAGAAAATCTGATTGCAGCAGTGCATCTCTTGGTCGGGAAAAGTCGCGTTCCTGCAATGTCAGTCAACCCGTCAAAGTAACTCAGCACTTCACTGAAAAAAGGTCGCCATGAATTCTCATTGGAAGGCATGAGTGGGGCCTTGGAAGAATGACCACAACAGCTCCACGATTTGAGCTGATCAAGGAGATAGTAATAGGCGGAAGTAAACTCTGCGGTGGCCTCAGACCCAACAAATGCTGGGAGCTTCAGATAGTCAAATGACCAATCAATTGCATAGGCAACACTTCTAGATAGGGTCTGAGCAACCAACCTCACTTTCATCTTCATTGCTTGCCATTTCCTGCCAAGTGCCTCTTCTTCAGCTTAGTCCCAGGAACCAGACCTTAAGCCTCTCAAAGGTTGAAAAGTGCATCTATAAAGCTCCACCTTTCTTTTTCTCCTCTCCCATTCTTGATGATCTCTTGGCTTCCTAATAGGTTCCATGAGAGTTTTAGCCTATGCAAACATATAGGATGAAGTAGACTTTGAGCATGGTCATTGATGGATGTGGAAAGACTGGAATGAGATTGTTCGCTTTGAGTCTCATGGCAAGAGCCCTTGCCATGGAAATTGGGCCATCAGGATTGTCGCAAGTCACTGAGATGATACTTTAATGTCAGCCAGCTTCCTCAGACTCATGGTTGTCAGATAGGCCAGTTCCTCACCAGACATTCCGGCATACGCCAGAGGGATTTTCCATGACTCTCCAGCTGGTACTGCTTCAAAACCTAGAGTGATTGATGCTAACTCATTCGAGTCATCCATCAATTCACTGCCAATGTCCACGCAGTCAACAGTCAAGGTCATGAAATCTGGCACCGTGCAAGTTGCCAAAAGGAACAGGGTAAAAGCCTTAGGAGGGTTCATGACAGACACGACCAAGATCCTGGCAACAGCGACCTCCCTGCAGAAGTGCTGGACAATTGCCAAAGGAAAGGAGCATGATTTAGAAGAACAGCTCTACACATGATTCCTCAAGAAGAAAAGCCAAGGCCTCCTTTGAAACAGGCCCTCCCTGAGGAAGTAGGTAGAGGACATGGACAGCCAGCTGTCGTTCTCAAAGAGCTGGCTGCGGAGATGGCACTGCCGTTATGGTCCAAAGTTCAAGTACGCACACGGAGAACAGCAAAGTGCATTTCCTGAGGAAGGCAAGAAGTCAGTAGCACAGGCTTTGCGAGGACCTCTTTCTCTGCGCAACCCAAAGGACATCTTTAACAGTGGTGAGACAGGTCTTGTCTACCAGGGAATGGCTAGATCAGGCTTTGCCGCATCAGGAGAGCAGCCCTCGAAGCCCAAAAGAGAGACTGACAGTGCTCTTTACGGCCAATATGAATGGTACTGAAAAGAAAAAGCTGCTGGTGATTGGGAAAAGTGCTCATCTGATGCGCTTTCGCTGGGATTTCACAGCTCTGGCTGTTCAACAACTATCCATGAAGAAGACATGAATGACAGGTACCCTTTGGGACATGATCCTGTGCCAGTAGAACTGAGAATTCCTCCTCCAGAGCAGCAGCATTCTGCTCATTGTGGATAATGCCCAATCTCACCCAAAGGTACCACTGGGTATCTTCCACAATCATGAAAAAAGTTCCTGAGGTCAGCACGGTCAAAGATGCCCTGTGAGGTGTCCTCCGACTTAAGAAAGGTTATGGGGGTGCTGGTGGAGGACAACTTTGACTGCATGTTGCAATTTCACATTAGATGGACTCTCTTGCAAAACAATTACTTCCCTCCCCTCCCAAAAATTGAGTGACAAAGAGTAAAATGGATGAAAAAAAAGTCACTGTTCATCAGACCACATTGCAGCAAAAGTTCACATCAATGTTCTTTTAGAGAAGCTTCTTAGCTTCCACGGAGGGGTCAACCGCTTCTTTAGGTCAATCTAGTCAAAAGATTTGGATGAAAAAAAGAGTGTGCAATGCACTTACTCCACACAGTTTATTGTTTGTTTGTTTGTTAAAGGGGTCTCTCGAGGGGAATGGATATCCCAACAAGAGAGAGGAGTAACCCTGGGTTGGGTCTTTTCCTGCCCCAGTTTGTGGCAAACATCTAAGTGCTCAATGGACACTTATGCCTGGCATGATGAGTCCACCAGTGAACTTAACTTGTTCTGCCTTCCTTTCCATGGCCTAGCCAATGACACTGTCACCTGGACACTGTCCAGGTGTACCCTGGTGAGTGCAGGGCACTTGCATGTGAGGTGAATAAACTCCTCATGTTCTTTCTGGCAGAATTGACAGATTTGCTTGGAGATATTACCTGCTATATTATGGTGATAATTGAGGTAATTATGCCCTCACACAGTTTATTATGAAATCTTTAAGTTAAAAGTGCGAACTGTCAATCTTTTTATTTAAAAAAAGTGAGACAGCTGCAACAGTTTCTAACACTAATTTTCCACCTTTTCGAACTAGCCTTTTGCTTATATTTGGCTTAAAATGCATTTTTGTTTAAGTAGTTGAAAGTCACATATGGTTAGATTTGGTCATTTTCCTACAGTTAATGGTGGGTCTAACTGGAGTCGAGTCAAGTCAGGATATTATAGCTCTCTGATAAGCCAAACAGCACCTTTGCTGGTACAAGGTGTAAACTTAACCGTATGTCTTGCTCCACTACCTCAGCTGTTACAAGTGAGGAGAGGTATGACTTGATAGCTTTACATGATTGACAATGAGTTATCAATGACATCATCCTGATACTAAATTGCCCCCAAATTTACCCCCTCCCAATTTTTTCCTTAACCTTCATTCTCCAGAGACAGAACAGTTTAGTGGAAAAAAGCAAAGTCTTACGTGCCATGTTCAAGTCTCAATTGGATTCTTTCTTGTGTTTCGCAGGCATTGCCATTGTGTTGCCACCACTTGTTGACATCCACGTAGGACTTGGGGACATCAACCTGCTCATGGAGGAGTGCGCACACACGGCAAAAGAACTTGGTGTCCACTTCTGTGTAGTTTGACTGAAACAAACAAAGTTTGCAAATCTTGTCAGGCCTTTGTTTCCTGCTTACTTTCCAGCTGAAGTATTTGTTGTACAGTGCATTGTTGTCATCCAGCTTGTTCAAGTACTGGGCAAGGTCTTGGGCACTATTGAAGTCATCCACATGGATGAAGGAGTCCTTGGGGGCAACCTTCTCGTAGTCCTCACGAGGCGGTCCCATCACAACCGGAAGGATGTTGTGCCTGATCATTGTAAATGATGTTAAATGTACCAAACTATTGCATGTGCCGAAATCCTGACCTCAATACCCTCTCAAAGAACTTCTCAGTGATGTAGTCAATGCAGTTGGAGTTCTCGAAGGCCAAGTAGAACTTGTACTCATTGAGGCAGCTAAGGTCAATGTCACAGTTCTCAAAGCTGACATTCTTGTTCCCCATCATCCATGAGCACTTGCCATAGACATCGAGGTCAATGTACTTGGCCAACTGGCGTGCATACTCCATGCGCCCATTGCTGGTATGACAGTTGGAGACCACCCAGGCAATTTTCTTGGGATGGTCCAGTCAAACTAGATTTTATGCTTTTAACAGTCACTTGCTACCTTCGTCTTGTTCTCCGCATAGTTGATCTCTCTTGCCTCATTTGCTAAATTTGGCACCAGGAACCCATAGGGAGTGGGGATAGTGGAGTCCCACCTGTAAGTGGCTGTCCAGTTGACAAATGCTTCAAACCCAGGGGCTGCCAATATTTCTTCATTGACTGGACTCTCCAATTGGTACGTCATCCACAACTGTCCCAGGGGCCGGGGTGGAAAATCCAAGTGTCCCATTTGTGGCATTGTGTAGGCTGGGTTGCTGAAAATGACCAGGTCAGCTGCACTCCTGCGAGGCACCACCTAAATGTGTGCACAGCAAGTGGTGTACTACCATTGTCAAGTTCAATATGTATCTTTGTCAATTCAGTGTTTGCTTGTGTGTTTGCTGGGCATCCTCAAATTTAAAATGTTGAGCACCCCATCATCCAAAAACTTGGGAGTGGATAAGGTCAGAGATCTTTTTTGAGGTTGCAAATCGAAGTACTTTGTGGATGTGAAATATCATGTCTTTGAATTAGCAACTATGAATGATCTCCAAGTGCATGGACTGTGCAAAGCACACATGGAATCATGCATTCTAAATATCTATTGGGCTAATTTGAAAAGGGGTCAATTTTGGAATTTGTCTGAGTGCACTTGGGGTTTCTTACATGACATCAAATGATGAAGCTGTAGTCAAAAAGAATTGCAAAAAAATGCATTTAGCATTGCCTCTCCCAAGATGAAGTTGTACTACATAAGTTCAGTACATAAAGAGCTGCTGAGATTTTAAAGGCTGTGGGACACTGTGAGACTACTTCATTACAGCATCTAGGACCTAACTAAACAGATCCACCTCAAATTTAAAATGTTGACTTAACATCCTCATGTACTGGGTCTAGAAATCTTTAAATGACTTGAGGCAAAGATAAAACACTATTTTTTCATTTTCATTTGATTATGAAGTCCTAGTTTGTAATGTAGTAAATAATTAGACATGTCCACCTTTAATTCAAATTTTTGACCTAGCCTAAAACCTATTCATATAAAATGAAGTTGCTTTTCATTGTCGCAGGTAGGCATCACATTGACTGATGAAACTGTAACTCACTATGACGATGATGACCCAGAGAGTGTTCTCAAAAAAATAAGATTTGACCATTAGTCTTTGGAAGTCTTAATTTTTTCTGCCCCTTCAACAAATTTTTGCCTTAGCTACTTGGCCCAGCAGTCACCTTTTTGGCGGGTGCGTCTGTTAGTACCTTATGTTTTAGTTTAGAATACCCACATACCTTCATACCTCAGCGTATCAACATTGATATAATATATGTTGTGCATTAGAGTGAGTGTACCAATTTACTGAAACTCCTTAGTCTTTTACATAAGACCCAGAGTGCACAAGCTTACCTCACACCTTGACACTGGACACTTTTTCTCCAGAAAGACACTTCGGCCTGGCTTGGCATTGTCGAACTTGAATGGCTCCTGCAGGAAGATTGACTTGATGTTGGCATCGTCTGGGTCGTAACCCAATGGGACGTGCTTCAGCTGGTTCAAGAGCCTCTGAGTCCTAGAGGTGCTATCCTCTTGCCATAATCCGGTTGTGAGAACTAGGACAGAAGCAAAAAGTAAAAAAAATCACAGGGAACAAGTATATCATTTCACCTATTGAGCTAATCTCTTTTTCCCTCCGAACTTTGTTCCGCTCATCCACAGTGAACTATCATAGGTGAATGAATCTTTTTTAGTGCAGAACATTGCTCTGTCCCACTGGCTGAGATTGCTTTGCCTGTACTAAAGCAACTCTACCAGGGTGAGGAAGACCTTACTGCTATAGTTGTCAAGGCTGGCAGGATGGACAAGCTGAACACAACCCCAAAGGCCAGTGCTGATGCTAACAGGCGGATGTGGAACTGCAGTTGACTGTCCATGAAACATGAATGACTTTTTCTGTAGACGTGAAAGATCATGACTGTTCCTGCTGCTGCCCCACCAATCACATATGTTCCTCCCATCACACCTGTAAAGTGCACTTTTTCATAGGAAAAGTGTCAAACAGAACACACCTGATGTCAACATATATGACGCCAATTTGAAAAGGCACTTTTCTGGGAAAAGGATACCTTTTTTTTCATTCTGGCCTTTGACAGACACATTTTGTCGCTATGGAAAAAAAACCCAAATTTTCTGAAGGTCCAGTTACTCCATGTGATAGAACGATTGAATACGGCCATGAATATCCACACACCCAAGAACACTTAGAACACTCAGAAGGGTCTGAAAACGGTAGTGACGTTAGTTCTAGGTCTTAAAGGTAGTGTGTATGTGTCCAGTGGATTCGGCCGCTGGGCTCGAGGGGCCAATGTTGACCGGACGCCGGACTGCGATCTGGAGCTGTAAGGCAAGCGATCTTAGGACTATGGCTTAGGATAAGGGTAGAACTAGGGCTTAAGACTACTGTAGCCGTTCAGGAACTGAAACCAGAGGGTTAAGACATTGCTTACTGTAATTCTTAGAGCAAATTCTACATAGAAATACGTAGTAAACGATCAGGATCGAGA
>JAAUXU010181372.1_pt1 | contig 23403 bp, 16 predicted proteins | sample 7278151 | NCBI WGS metagenome assembly JAAUXU01 (sample SAMN14350113, study PRJNA611818) | marine sediment metagenome | isolation source: surface marine sediment (1.8m) | place: French Polynesia: Moorea | collected 2018-08 | reverse complement strand
TTCTAGCGCCGGCTTGGTTCTAGCGCCGGCTTGGTTCTAGCGCCGGCTTGGTTCTAGCGCCAGCTTGCTGCAGACAAAGATGATCGGAGAGACTCGATATCTAGCCACTGAGCTGAGGATACCTAGAATAGTCTTGAAAGTGGAACTGGCCAAGGACAATTATTAGTGATGCAATTTGTATGGCCTTCTTCACTAGATGAGAGATTCTCTGAATGCAATTAGATAAGAGATTCTTTAAACGCAACCGACACCATTTGAACACCATTGAACTTGACTGCAGAAGTCTCCCAAAAAAGGCGATACAAGGTTTATACTAGCAGATTCCACATTTTTGCGTGAGATGAGTGTGCAATGGCTCAAATGCAAGCTGAATATCGGACAAATAGTTCCCCACTCAGTACATAACGTTAAACAGTGGCACACTGTGGATGTGGCCCGCACCCTCAATCACCTCAGCAATGTGAGACCCATGACATGGGTGCCCACCATCAGCACTTACACCATGAGTCATGAGTGTGGTTCAGGCTCTCACACAGTTGCTGCTGCACACACGTGGCCCTGCATTGCTGGAACAAAAGTTCTGTTGCAATAGAAAAGATAGCCAGGAGAAGCTTTGTCAGCTTATACCAGGATAAGGGGTAAGAGGAGGCACGAGAGGCAGACTCCTGGACTCGTACCAGAACCTGCAGTCCAAGAAGGGATCTTCTTCCATTGGTGCGCTGTACATGTCTCAGCCCCCACACGTGTCAGAAGATGCTTCGTGACGCCCACCTCTCGTCCCTCAAGCCTTTCCGAGATCGCTGGCCTGGTTATCTTCGACATGTGCAACAAGCACAATAAGGTCACCACGTTTACGCATGAAAGGTTAGGTCCCTCCGACCACCAGCACAGCATCTGGATACACTCATATCAACTTTTAGGAGGCCACGTGTTTGATGTAGTTAAAACTTTTAAACTTTCAGAGCAAACATCGCACCCTCGAGCCCCAGGGTGCCCGCTGCAAGCGTGGCGCACGTCTCGGCAGTGATATTTATGATGTCGTAATGGTGATGACATTGAGATCATGTGCTCAAGTGATGCTTACGCCGGTGGAAAGATAATGAGAGGTCGACGACTCCTGAAACAGTGCTTGATCACCAAAAGGAGACAAAGAACAAAAACTAGTCTACTGTCAGCAGCTCGATACTTCAGACGAGGTTGCAAGATAGAGAAGGAATCAGTTGCTGTGCACAAGGCTTTCCTCCTGATCAATGCAGAGGCTCGTGTTCCTCTCAAAAGAATGGTTGGTCGTACACAAGTCAAGTTAGTCGTTGCACTGACATTTTAAAGTCACTTTTAATCGCTACTTTTTCTAAGTAACTCATTTAAGGAACTTCATGTGAGTGAAATCTTGAATATATTTAGACTGACGATGTTTTTAATGACTCAGAAATATACGAACTGACTGCAAAAAGGCCATAAAAAGCTCTCCCTGCCCATAATCATATTGAGCGTTTAGAACGGCTTTTACCGTGAAATTTGCAATATTCAAAAGTCAAATATTGCTGAGTATGTTCTTCCTGCTGCTTGAGCACGCGTTTTACGCAAGCCAGAGTTTTTCAAAGCAGAGTGAGTCGGTAGGAACCTTAATATTGCGCACCCTGTATGTTCACTTCCTTGTTGTGTACCTGTAATGTATCCTACTCCTTTGGTCAAACCAATGCATATCTTATTGCCTTTTTTCCAGCAGCGACAATCAAAAATCAGTACTGAGTCTATTTACATTAAGACTCTGCGATGTTGGGAAATCACTGACACTGACAAGTCCATGTTTAGGTTGAACACTCAATGCTTGGTGTTAAGCTGAAGAACGAAATGCTGGGAAAAAAAATACAACGTGCAGTGTTTATTGTCGATTTTCAAGTTTTTCCCTATCCTTGGAGCACAATGCGGCCGGAGGAGTGGCGGCTGGAGTAGGAGGTGCGGGCCAGAGTGGGATATGACTTTCACTGACTGGACTTTGCTTACTTCACTGTACTTTGCAAACCGGACAGAAGCAGAAGACACTTTGCATATCTGGACGTTGACATCCATCTTTCCTACCGTCAATGTCGGTGGTGTGCAGATACTCGATATCTGCGTCAATGTCAAGGGTATCGCACAGTTTTAGCTCAATCCTGACGTCGAACGAGCCTGTCAAGTGTGGGAAACCTGCGCTCCTCAGGTGTTGACGTGAAAAGGGTCATTTTCCATGTCCAAAATGGTTGTCAAGCCTTGAAAAACAAGTCCTTCAAGCAACTCGTGATTGAGCAAGTTCATGAACAATTAAGCCGTCATTGGTGAACAAAATACCTTGGAGAGGGCGGACTGAAGTCACTCATTCCGCCACTTTGGATCATACAGTGCTTATTATAGCATACACTAATTCTCTGCATATGTTTGGCCCTCTAAGTCACAGTCAGATCTCGCTTGCTCTGCGGTCAGTAGAGGTTGGTGCGGCAGAGTTTTCATGTCATCACTTTTAGCGCACGATTTCAGAACTTGAAAATCATCCGGGCTCCGGGGACCTCCCGGTCTGCTGGCAGTTGACCTTTCACCTCCTTGAGACTTCGGGGATTGCTCAGCAGCTGCCAACCTTCGAGTTCATGACTGTTATGCAGTCGCGCATGTGTCTTCGTTAGCTCGATGTGATGAGAGCTCGAGAGGCATCCCGCGGACGTTGCAACCGGGCTGTCTTGGACGACCACGACGACTTCAAATCTAGATAAATTTCGGAGATAACTTTCAACAGACTCAGTCTTCATTTACCTCAACCTCCTCTCCCCTGAGTATGACACTTCCTTGGCTTTCACATTTCTACAGGGCGGCTCAATTGTGTAGCAACTTTTTTCTACGTTGAGCACAGATTTGATGTCGGCTTTCGTCTGTTTGGGCACCAAGTTCAATAGTCGGAAATGACATCAATTTAAAACAAATCGATTCAAAACTCGAATCTTCAAGTTGGACTACAGACAGATCAATCGAAGATGACTTTGTTCTTGCAGACGTTGCCCAAATTCTACAGCAGTGACGCCATGTACATGGCAACGTTGGGTCGCGCTTTGGCAGGACGTATAAGCGAGATATGGCCCCAATGACTTGTAGAGTTTATTGACAAAGTTTAAAGGTTCTGTATTACACGATGACGTTAAAGAACTGAATTTGAACGCAACCGAAACAATCCGTGCATTGGTGCAGCACAAACTAATCTTGGTCCTCATAGGTGCTGCGCGACTTGGTGGTACAGGGTGCGTCAGCAGTTTGGAAAGTCAACTAGAAGACCGCAAGAGTTGTTACAGAACCAATATGGAGTCCATGCTCTTGACAATACTGAGCAGATATTCATAGCCTCCTGTAATCAGTTTCAGGAAAGTACGGTTTGTATGCAGTGGAGGAAGCTGGCGTTGCTCTTGTGCGAGAGCGCGCTTGACTTGCCTCCGCTGGCGGAAAATTGGCGATTGCTTTGGCGGTGGCAAGATCAGAAGGACTCGCGCAACCTCGTCATGGACCTGGAGACCAAGTAGACTCTTGGCCAACGCTTTTTGACACTGGACTCCACGGTCATCCTCACGGACAGGTCATCGACGTTCATCAAGGCAAACAAGATCTACGTCAACAAGTCGCATCCAACCAGGGAGGACTTGAATCACATGAACGCAGAAGTGTCCCAAAGTATAGTTCACTCCAGGGCATCTTTTAATAAGTCATTACGCAAGGATAAGAAAGGGTTGATGATATACAATAGGAAATAGGCATATACGGAGTTTCTGTGTTTTCTCAAAGCATTCTGGCGTCTCTGCAAATTACGGTACCATCCTTAAAAGCAACGGTGCCAGAGGCACTTGTTTGCACGGGGATCAAGAAACACTGTGCGGATTTGCATAAAATCCGAGGCCGCGGGTTCGGGGGAAGAAGTGTATCTAATTTGGATCCGATTTCAGATGAAGTGCAAATGTATGCACACTTGAAGATGCTTTAAGTAAGAGTAGAGCAAGTGTCACCCTATCACAAAGATTAGATGCTTCTGTTCGATCTTACTTGAGGCAAAAACATTATACGCACATGCTGTGGCAGCTTGAGTTGTCTTCCCAATGACGTGACAATGACACCATCCGAAGTCGAAATTTCAAGCAGGGTTGCCATTCCACTCATAGGTACCTGTATGATCTACATTCAAATACGCAAGCATAAAGTAAAGCTACTGTGTAGTCTGGATGTTCACTGCGACACGAAAGTTTTCTTATACTTTCAGAGTTGACTTTGGCGAAGAAATATGTAGTGACCTTTATAGTTGAGTCATTTCTATGACTTTCTGAATCCTACGACTCAAGGTCGAGATGAGATTGTTAAAAAACTGTGAATCGACGGACTCCGATTCCTGCTCCAATGAACGTTTAAATTCGTCTAGGGTAACTTTATAATCCCGTGATTTTCTGCCAGCGTCTACAGTACATGACAGCTGACCAGATGTTTTCGATGCTATATCCAATCGCTCATCTACCTATACACGAAATGGTATAATACTAATATGAATGCTTTTGAGAGAAGGCTACCCTGGAACAATACCTACGCATGCCCATTTAAAGGAAACCCGGTAGAATGAAACTTTCATGTCAAAGAGTATGCGTGCAAATATGCACAGTGAGTAAACCCTGTAATTAAATGTTGTAGATATCTCATACAATCACAATTAAAATGAGCTGTTGATGTGGCTCAGAGAGTTATCCCACCGCTCCACTCATCACAAGTGTCCACTTGGGTTTGCAAGTCAGAAACCTCAACTTGACAGCTCTCCCTGATTTAGTAGTTCAGCCCCAAGGATCCCTGCTGTACCTCATAAAATGATCCAAGAAGTTCCGATTCATTCAAATGTTTCCCTTTCAGCTGTGGTCATTCATGTTACCTTTGAACGTGGTGGGCAAGGGGTCCTCGGTACTGAACTTCTAAGTCGGGGAGATAGTCAAGCTTGATGCTTCTAACTTGCAAACCCAAGTTCTGATGAGTCGACGAGTGGGATAACTCTCTGAGTAACATCAAAAGTCTATCCTCATTCATATCCAGACATCTAGACAGCCAAACTATGAGAGCCACCAATGTTCAGACTTTATGAAGTCTGCACAACAACAGGCAGACACAGACAGACGTTGACGTATCCTTTCGTAAGCGCTTCGGGCTCGTTTACGTATGAGAGCAATAGTCTTGTTGCTTCTACTCCCTACGGATGAAGCGCGCCTCGTAGATCTGGGTCGAGGCGGTTCCCCTCCTCTCAGTGGTGAGGGTGGCCCCCGGCCTTTTGCTGATGGTGTAGCGGTGTAGGAGGCCCGTGAAGAAGTCGTAGAGCTCAAGTTTGGCGAGGCTCTCTCCCAAGCAGCGCCTCCTGCCGAGGCAGAAGGGAATCATCTTGGGGTGAGGAGCGAACTTGCCATTCTTGTAGAACCTGTCCGGGTCGAACTTCTGGGGGTCAGGAAAGTATTGTGGGTCTGAGAGGACCGCGCTCAGCAAAGCCGTGACTTGAGTGCCCTTGGGTATCTTGTAGGGACCAATCTTGGTGTCCGTGATCGCTTCGTGAGGCACAGCATTGGGCAGGATGTCAGCATGTCTCTGGACCTCGAAAAGTACGGCCTCCGTGTACGGCGTACTCACCCTGTCTTCCCAGGTGGGAAGTCTGCTCCGCCCAGTCACGTTGTCCAGCTCCTCCTGGACCTTTTTCTGGATGTCAGGGTGCATGATCATGAACAGGATCGACCAACTTAAAGTGTTACTTGTAGTTTCTGATCCTCCTAGGATGAGATCCACGACAACATTGTTCTGGTTAACCTTTCCATTTGCTCCATGGAAGGAGGAGAGTGTCTGATCCTTGTTCTCGCGCCTCTTCTGGATGTAGACATCAGTAAAGTCTCTGGCGCTGTCTTCCTGGAATGTCTTCTCATGTGAGTTATTAATATCCTCAGCCATTCCAATGATGTCCTCCATGGCTCCGACTAGATCTCCAAGCTTAAAGTACTTCAGTACTTTTTGGATGCCTGGGATGATCTGTCCAAGCAAGAAGAACAATATCGGCGCATCATTCAGTTGGTCAAACTTCCTGCCCACTTCGAGCAGCTTTGGATCGTCGTGCTTGAGCTGCTCTCCGGTCATAAGTTGCCACAGGGCGCCCAAGACAGGGATGTTGAACTTACGATTCATGTTGACATACATTCCTGGCTCGTTGTCAATGGTCTTGCACAACTCCTCTATTTCCTCCATGACGATCTCCTCCATACCGGTCTTGCCGAACCCCATGTCACGAAGATTCCGGAGTGCAAATCTCCTCTGCTCAGACCAGATGTTGCCGTTGCTGCTGATGATGCCGGGCACTTTGCCGTCCCTGAGCGTGGGGATAAAGAAGCACCAGAGGTATGAAAAAGCTGATGCATGAAAGTCAAGTCTCCCTTACGTGGTCTTTCCCCGAGGTTCGTCGAAGCCATTTGTGAACGGTCTCCCAGCAAATTCTTCTCTGGTGAAGGTCTCCTTGATGAGCTGCTCAGTGTACAGGATGACAGTGGGAGTTGGTCCGAGGTAGAGTCCAACAATGTCGCCATATTTGTCCCTGAGCTTCTTCATCCCCGGGAAAATGTCAAGTCCAAGCCCGAAGATGTCCCCCACGAAGGGCAGTGGGAACCGGGGACCCGGAGGGAAAGAATCAGGGAGTCGCTTCTTGTAGAACCAGAACAGGCTGAGGCCGATCGAGGCCAGGATGATGAACGACAACATGGCGCCCGAGATCTCTGTCGGACCCGAAGCAAAGCGAGCAAGCACGAGGCCTTTTTTGCACTTAAGTAGCAGAGGCGACGCTTAAGAAATACCCACAGCAGAGGCTTTATCACTTATCGGGAACACAGTGCACAATGAACGTTCCTCGCTGACATTCTGTGCTAGTGCGTACATGTACAAGTAATAGTGTACCTTAACATCTTGTGCTCCATGGACTCTTGGACCCGTGAACGTTCCTCATGAGTCTCCACTCCAAAGCGCATAATGTCAGAGGACATCATGTCATCAATGCATCAACGTGTACTGTACACTAGGATGACCTGATTTGGGAAATTTTTGGAAATAGGGCCTGCGACAATGATATATATGCATGTGGGCCTTGATGGATAATTCAACCCCCGTCATGATACTTTTTCACTACATTTCCCCCCCAAAACGGTTACAGGCTTGCAAAGGTAGTCACAAGAAGAATGCTTCTGGATGCTCGTTCAAGAAGCCTCAATTTGATATTTTTGATCTACTAAAGAGAAGCTTTTGACCAAAGACTAGCAAATGAGTCTTTGACATCTTTAAGAATGTTTTTATGTTTTTAAAGTTGCAGGCTTGCGATACTCATCGAAAGGAGACTCTAGGTTCATGTGGCTGAAGCATATAAAAACATTGTTACTTTCAAAACTTCATTTTATAATGTGTAAACATTGACTAAAGATAGAGAAATGTTCTCTCCATCCTTGCTGTGAAATATCCCCTAGCTGTCATTGAGGAATCTTGGTGAAGGACTTGACCAACTTCGACCTGAAGCTCATCATCCAGCACCGCGAAAACACCCACAATCATCTTCTCCGTGGACAGGAGGGATCGCGGCATCTCGGCGAGATAACTCGAGTACTGGCACAGTGCATACTAGAAGCATTGATTTGTACTTCTCGTATGACAGTCCCTGAACATTACGAAGTACATACAAATCTTAATCCCTCCACTACAAGACCCAGGGTCTCATGAACAGGACCAGGTGCTGAATGCATAGCCCAGGTATTCCAGCTACATCATATTTTGTTTAATCTGATGGCATTGAACAGATCCTGATGTCAGTCTTTACTGATACTCCCCCCTCTACATGCCTCTATGTTTGCTGGTGAGCAAAGAAAGGGGTCGAGGAGCTTCATTGCACATATGCATTCAATATCACGTCTTTGAAGCCCCAAGACCCTAAGTGCTTGATCAAATAATGCAAATAGAGGTACAATAAAGAAAAAAATGTTTGCAAGAAGGGCTTAGACAGCTCAAAGGGTGGCGAAGTTTACCGCGATGTTAGCTCACTGGCTCCCCATATTGCTCTTGCTGCAGGTAAATATGCTTTGCACCAGCAAGCTTTATTTTCGTGAGGTGTACGCAACTACTCATAATTCAGGGGCACCCTGTACCCAGTTGAAAGTTATAACTAAGAAAAGAGATGTTCACTCACTACATATAGCATGGTTTTTCACATGGTTCACATTTAGGTCTGCTTCTTAAAACAATCTCAGGGGAATCTTTTTTTACCTAGATCTGACCACTAGAGGTATAGGGAGCTGCCAAGCATGATTCCAGCTCCCGACAATTTTTTCATACCTGAACATGCCAACGGCACTCTGTGGATGATTATCCATTCACAGGCTTGGGCGCAAAGCCTTGATTATCCTCTGCTTCGCTGCTGTTGAGAGAGATCTCAGCCAGGTGGTTCAAACTTCCAATGGGGGTTGGGGTACCAATGGACCAACTTGGACCAAAAAAGTGACTGAAACTAAATATGAATGACTCCCGGCTCCCGGTCCAGGTGAGACATGTTGCAGGCAATGATGGAATCCGCAGAACTTATATGACCGGCTCATACTCAATGGTAATAATTAAATATTACATATTTATTGTCTATCACGGCGAAATGACAACACTTTCAGCAGGCTTGCTTCCATCAAGCTAATCAAATTTCTTTTGTCACACTTGAGCAACAATGACAATCCTCTTATCATATGCATGGTGTAATGTATCAATGCATACAATACTTCTATATAGCGTCTAAAAGTTCACTCCACGGTGCACTTATCATTGGACAGAAGGCAACAGTCAACATATTTGTGCAATATGCGTGAGACAAACTTTACAAAAAAGCTCTTCTGACTACTAGAGGTTTGCACTAGTCCATCATCCCCTGCAATGCATTGCATGTCCAAAAGGCATGACTAAGAGTAAACATTACATTTACACGGTTTCGTAACTTTACTCAAGTCATTGTATTCAGCCTGTACTTGAAGCCTTCTCATAACAGAACACACAAAACTTCACTGTGATCAGAACTCATATGGTAGAGAAGAAGACTTAGGACGTCAGTGGCGACAGAACAGTTGGCACGACGACCTCAGACATGCCAGTGAAGTGACAGCTGAGATTTTTCGGACTTTAGGTGTGACAAGTTCGATAATTTCCCCCCATCAACACCTTAAGCTTGTGTAATGACTCATTTTTAAAATGCTCTGGAGTCACTACTTTTGCGTACGGTACTGAAGCACACCTATCTAGTAGTGGTGGCCCTTCACCAGAGAGTGAGTGACCAAAGATCGCTAAAGCTTTGAACCAGCTTAGTCACTAAGTTTTGTCACTTTCACTAATTTTTGCACACCTGCATATAACGTAAAAGTAAGAAAATGGTCGAAAAATGCCAGCTCTGAAAGTTGAAACAAACAGAAAAGCATCTGAAACAAAGTATTCTACGAAAAGCAAATGCTATAATGCATGTAGAAAAAATGTTATTGACGACATACTTTAAACCATAGCTGAATTTATGTTTTTAGAATTTGTGCAAAAAAGAGGGACTTAGCGAGTCACTAAAAGAAGTCATCAGTGAAAAAGTGAGTTTTCACCTAAGTATTTTCACTAGCCACCGTTGGTGTCTATCTACCTAGTCAGTACTCTTCATACATGAATTCTGTTATTGGCATATATGGGTTTTTATCTTCTGTCTGGAAAACAAGAGCTTCGGCTGAAGCCCCGGAGGGTGTGCAAGCCTTGCCGGAGTCACCGTCTGCGTCGACGAGCGTGGCAAGATCAGTTCCTCCTAACGTGCTGGAACTGGAATCCAGGCCCGAAGTTCTGGAACCAGAACAGCACGAGGATGGCGACTGTGGTGAGCCCGATGAGAAACCCGGTGAACACCTTGTCCGAAAAGGAGGAGCTGGCGTCTAGCGTCAGGTACTTCTGGCCCGTGCGGGCCATGACGTCGCGATGCACGTGGGCAAGATTGCGGTCGGGAAGATCGAGTCTGCGAAGGGAGAGAGGGAACTCTTGTGACTGCTAACATGAATTCTATGAGCAAACAGTTTGGTCACCTGTAGTCAATGGAAGCGTCTTCTCGTAGGTCTTGCTCTGATGACCCCGACCGGAATCGACCCGGGGTCAAGATCCTGAGGAATCGGCGACCAACGTCTCTGATCCAAGTCAAGGCTACGATAAAGGCATTCGCGGTTAGACAAAGTTCATGCATAAAGTTCATGCATACACACACAAGAGATGAGGTTGGGGTGATGTCAAAGGGGTAAGGAACTCAAGTCCCCTGGTAAGACTGCACTCCAGGCTGGTGACTGACCCCTGGTCATTGCCCACCTCCAATCTCTTCCAAGCAGAGACGAGTAGGGGCTGGTAGGATCCGGATAAACATCCGGATAACTTTGCACAAACTCTTATGGCATAGGAAAAGTTTTCTAATCCGGATAAAATGGCAAACTTTTTGTTTGGAAAATTTCTTGCAAAGTTCACAACCTCAAATAGATGCAAATTATGAGTAATTTATATCTATAAAATTCAATTCTTGTCTCTCTGTTTGTTCTCTATGCACAACCAAACCAACGTTTGGCACAAGGGGTGCCAAATTTGCAGGAATGTTGCACCCAGGGAGAATGTGCAAGTACTTTTTTTTAGATGAACTTCTGGCCTTTTCTGTGGGGATAACAGTGTTCTTCTCCCTCAGCCAGAAGAAGGCAGGAATTGGCATCTGAAACCTAATGCTTTTGGCACTTTAGCTGAATGTAGCAACATCTGTAACTGATTTTTGGCACGATCAGTCTTAGCGATGAAGACTAAGCCCATGCCGAAGAAGTTTCAGTTGTGATGGACCAGGTCTTCTTCACTGACCCTTTTCTGAGACATAGAACTGGACACTGCATAAGTCAAAGGTGAACAATTGATCACAATGAGACAACTCAAAGGTAAGTAACAAAGCCCTTCAAAAGTGATGGCATATTTAGCATGTAAGCTTCTTTGTATGCTCCCAAGTGTCTCGGCCACATTGTACGAATGGCGACGTTGTGCGCCTCGGCGATGCTGTACGCCTTGGCAACGTCGCACATCTTTCACTGTCATTAAACTTGACTTGAAATACTACATAAGAACATACACTGTACTTGATTTTCTTACTACAGTATAGGGCGGGCAATCACTTTTGGAGGGCACTTTTTGTGGTAGCTCATCTACCATAAATAACATTGAGAATTTCACCATTTTTGTGGAGCTTCTTTAAAGTGTTCACACCTGAGTTATTGAGTGTTCCCCTCCACGTCAATGGCAAAAGTTCAAATCTCGTCGGGCCACAAGTGCAATTTTTGAGGTTTTGCAAAAAAGCGTTGGCATATTTCAGGCCACTCCTCCGAAAAATTATGTGTGATTTGGCACACGACTTCTGCACCCCCTGTGTTTCACCCTCCGGTTCTGGTCCGGTACCCAAGCCCCGAAACAGCCATTATAGGGGTGAAAGCGGCCTCCAATAAAGATGCTGAATGGAAGCTCCAAAATCACCTTCGAAATAGGAGATTGGGTGAGGTCAGACTTGACTGAGGAGGTCACATTTGAGACGGTTGAACCCGTCTTCGCCACGCTCCTCTTCAGGCACATCCTCATCAGACTCAAACTCACTGAGTCACAGCTTTTTTCCAGACGTTTTGAGTCACAGATGCTTTTAGTTACAGGTCCTGCAGTCACAATATGGTCACAGTAAAAACGTCTGTGACAGAAAATGTTTGTGACATGAGATGTAAGACCCAGTGCACGTACCATGATACAAGCAAATTTTCTTCTTGCTCACATCCGGATTCCACTGTACCAAGTTCCATTTCTGGCGCATTGCAGTTACACGGATACACCTTATAACGTTATGAATGAGATTTGTTTGTGCAAGAAAAACTCGAGTAAGATTACTCAAAGGTCGAGCAGTGCAGGATGCCAGCGAATTAGCTTCCTCCAGAGCTGGGCTCATTACCACTGCAATTGACATCAAATCTTGTCATGCTCAGGGTCTTTGACTCAAGAAGTCCTGACTCTTGCAGCAAAAAAGCGACATTTTGTCGATGTCCGTGCTGGCAGAAAGGCACTTCTGAGCTAGATTCCAAAGCTCTTCTGGAGTCAATCAGTAGAAGAAGACTTTTTCACTATTACCTCGTATCCTCTCTAGCCATTCAAGGCCCTTTTGCGCCATGGGCAGGTTGTGCAGACAATGAACCAATACCCTTTTAAAAGTCACGCACATCATAACTTCTCTGACCTAAATTCTCCAAAGCTCATACAAGTGAAATCGCTACTTCCACCTTGATTTGTCTGTCACGTCTCAAGAAGACCTCCCAGATTAGCGTCAGCCACTCTGTTCTAAAGAACTTAAAAATGCCACACACATATATTTATACAATTTCTTTTCTTTTTAAATGCTCAAAGGTTACCCTTCTGCAACAGCACACGCAGCGCGCGTCGATTAAAGGCTACATACATGACGCATGTGTGCATGACTTGAACAGAGGTGGCAGCATTCATATAATATCACAGAAATTTTTTAACTTACTGTTACCCTCACCCGCTTCATCCTTATATCTATCCTGGCAAAGCCGAAGTGATTCGCCATCCCGATAAATATTACGTATCAGTCTAACTTTAGAAAATAGTACGTTTGTACCCCAAAAAGCCCAAGAGAGTGACAAGAGTCTGCCTTAACATAGTACAACATAGCACAAACGTTATTTGTGTACCTCTCTCTTCGTCGTCGTCTTCTGACTGCATCCTGAGCGTTGAGAGGACGTGGGCCGGGATGGCCACGGCCACGGCCGCGCCGGTCTCAGACGCCTCGATCACGGGCGTCGTTTGCGACGGCGGTGCCAGTTCAGCAACACCTTTAGTGGCAGCGCCAGCGGGATTTTCCCCCTTGGACACAATCACTTCCCGGTCCTCCTCCAGTTCGTCCGAGGCCACCGGCGAGGTCACCGAGGAGGAAGACGGGACATTAGTGATGGCGACCGACGCCAGTTGCAGCGCCGACATGGGCGAGGACATCATGCAACACTGACTGCCTAAAACGTCAAGAAGTTGAGTGACCCTTGAGACTTTGTTTCACGCTGCATCTGTTTGTGCCAATCACAAGTAGCCTCAGTCACGGACAAATGAGCCGCCTGTAGAGGCCAATGGAGCGGCCTCATCCCTTGCGTTACCACCGATCTCAAATAGCCACAACAACCTGTAGTCGTCACCCTGTAGCACATGCACTCGTGCCAGTTCAGCGTGATTGAGTGCAACGAGCTCTGGTGTCACACCTTGAGCAGGAGACGATGCATGCATTGAGTGCAGCATAAAATGGGCACAAATGGGCACCTATATTTATTCTTCATGAAAGAAAAGGCCTCATACACACAGAATAGGAGGAGGAATCTTCCTCTTACTCCCTTTCCTCCCCCCCCCCCCTGTCAGGATTAAGGAGCTTCAAAACGACGGTGGAAAATCCCTAGGCAGCTTAGCAAAACGAAACCTTCTTGCACACTCAGATTTTCCCCTTTTATTTCTTTTTTCACGGTTGCCTGAAAAAACAAGTTGTAGCGGCACAAATCGCTAAAAAACCACCAGGAATGAGGTCGGGCTTTCTCTCTCTCGTTTCTAGCGACGGTCAGGCCTACTCTCTTAGGCCTCATGGCGGCCTTTCTCTCTGTCTGTGTCTCTGTCCGTCTGTCTGTTTGTCTCTCTCTCTCTCTGATGCCAGAGCCTCGACAGCACTTTGGAGCTGCTCTTTGCACTCGCCCTCTATGTTAATGAGTGGAATAATCAAGTTCTCGTCGTCCTGCTTCTCATCTCTCCTGGTAACATATCTGTTAAAGACGCTGAACGCTGCTACTTTCCTTTTTGTCACGCAAAAGAGAGCTCTGAACATGAAAAAAGTGTGAAATTACAGAGGAATTTTTTGCCAGTGAAGGGTTTTTTTCCTCCTTAAGAAGAAAAAACAGCGCTCGGCCAGACAAACTCGCGCCAGTTGTTCACACTGAAATGGGTTGATTTGGGATGGTCTGAGAGTGCTTTAGAGCTTTCGCTGATTGGACCTGGAAATCCTTCATGTCTGGTCGGGTCGTTGTAGTTTTTCTTCTCTTCTTAGATGATGTCCACTGTACTTCCATCAAACACTGCACTGCACTCAGTGTAGTGCAGCGCAGTAGAGTGTGGCTCTGAGCACCATTGACCCTGACAGGCATATCCCAATTTATGTAGTGGGGGTGGAAAGGTTGTTTTGAGCCGCATTGTACAATGCGACTGTCACAGGCTACATATATGGCCTGCAGCAATATGGGCCTGACTGGGAATAAGCAGTGACATTATTTTCTTTTGTGTGGATTTCCACTTTTTCGTGTGTGGCCAAAATGTAGCCGAGAAAAAAAGAGAAAAACCAGGCCTACATCATGACAAGAGACCTATAACGCAAATTTATGTCCTGTCTTTGGGCCTGTGCGGACGTAAAGGCAAAAATATGTCCCCGTGGTAGTAAAAACAAGGCTCACGGAAAAGTCAAAATCCAAAAGTAAATTAGGTACAGCCAAATCCCGATATAAAGGACTTCGTGGGCTGCAGCAAATATTTCCATTGTATGGATAATGAAGCGCAAGTGTGACAAACTTCGGCCTTATGGGGGGAAATCCCTCACACGGAGAAATTCCGTCCTATCGAGATTCGACTGTATTGTGTTGATCTGAGGAGTTGTTATTCTCCCCACGCGCTGCCCCCCTCATAGTGGCCTCGACTTGTGTGGAGGTAACTTTTTCTTAAACGATGCTCAATACGAGACGTCGGGACTTTAGGTTCACAAGTGAAAACTGTCTTCAGAAGTCTATGATGCCCTTTGGGGGCCTCAAACTTCATCATGGGAAAAAAAATCAAGGGAAAAAAGTACAGCAGCAAACAAAACTTCGAGGATTTCTGAAAATGTGTCTGTCAAAATTTGAAAATTGAAAATGCAAGTTTTGCTAAAAGGAAGAGAAAAATATCTTCACCAGAAGTTCCGCCCTTCATTCAGCAGCGGAGTCATAACTAACCTTTCCTTATTCTGGTGTTGAGCAAGGGTCCATGTCCGGCCACGCCGGATACGGAGCACCTGGTGGTCGCCTGGTGCCCCAGCGTGGTCTGGCTCAGCAGAGGGTTCGACGTGATCTTGCACAGGTGGTGCGTGTTGATGGCCCCGCTGCTCCTGCGCCGCCGGTCTTCTTCTCGCTGAAGTAGCTGGTCCTTGGGCGCCACCAGCTGGTCCAGCAGCGCTTGGTCGTCCTCGTTGGCCACCCAAAACCGGTCGAAGACGGGCCTGAGCAAAGGGGGGAAAACTTGAAAAAGTGGTGGGGGTTCTTTTCACATTCCAAGAGCTGTCGCTTTAAAAACTATGTGATGCTAAAATCGTCTAGATTAATATTGCGTGAGACAAACAAAAGGAGCAACCGCACCTCTGAGAGGTAAGGCAAGAGTTCGCTATGACTCATTGAGGCAAGTTTTAACATATCGTTTTAGCTTAAATGTTATGTGTGAATATAAGGAAAAGCAAAGACAAGCTGAGAGAGAAAAAGCGAGAGAAGGGGGAGGGGGTAAGTTCCCCTTTCTTTTACTCACTCGCAGACTTCGTTCCCTAGCGAGGTGCTTCTCTTGTCCCCCCTGCACTTGGACGCCCTGCGGAAGAGCAGGGTTCGCTTCTTGCTGGTCTGCTCCGCCTCCGGCCTGTCCAGATCCGCCTCCTCATTTCCATTTCCGCCTACCTCTTCCACGACTTCTGGCTGATGCTGCTGATGCTGGCGCCTCTTCTTCAGCTGTTCCCCGTCGTCACCGCCGCCGCCGCCGCCGCCGTCGTCGTCGTCGTCCTCGGGCGGGTGGAGGACGATGGCGATCACTTCGCTGCTGCTCTGGTGCGAGTGGGGAGCAGAGTGGGAAAGCTGGTGGAGAAGGAGGGAAGGAGAAAATGGAGTGGGTGGAAATTGCGCTCTGTCTGTCTCTTGTCTGACAGTGGACTCGCCATAAGCGGTGCTGAAGGACCGCCAGCTCAGCCACGTGGACCGCTCAATTCGCCACTGCTTCAGCGCTCATGTCATGGGTGGAGCGATGTCGAAATTTTAGGTGGAAACCTATATTGCCTCTGTGGAGGACTCATATCTGGTGGAGAAGATCTAAAACTCGAGAAGTGTCACACAACCAGTGACATTTGGGTGGAATAAAGTGTGGGGGGGGGGCTAAAATATTGGCCAAAATACTTCACCTCAAATTCCGATCTGTTGTCATGAGGGCAGAAGCGTTGAAAGGCTTTTTCCTCTGGTCAGTCAAAACTTGGAGCAAAAGTGAAAGTCAACAACTGCAAAGAGGTCCTTCCAAAGGCCACAACTTGTGGAAGAGAATGCGTTATTTATGTGCCCACACGAAATCCACTGCCTGAGTGTTAAAATCATAGCCTAGAGATGATTTTGGGCACCTGACATTTTGGGCAGTCGACGCTTAAAGAGTGGGCATTTTTGTACTAATCGAGTCTCTCGGATGCGGCATCATTGAGGCATGTTTTGCTTTTGGGAAAGTTATTGCCAGGCTTTTTGTCACTGCTCCCGACCTTTTGATGCTAATAATAGCAGTTTCATCCCGGGCAACGCGGGTACTCAAGGTGCTGGCAGGAACAAAGCATCGTGTGTGACTCCTGGCTCAAGTTCTGTTGCCTCTTGATGGGGCTTGAGGCAGAGAAACACCAATAGAATGCATATATTTAGGTTTTGACTTGAAACACCGGATGATCGAGACCTTCACCAAGGACGTAATGTGCTTAACTTTTATGTAGTGCACTCAGTGTTCCCTACCCAGTCGTACTACAAGCAGGGTTTAACAGAGTCCTCTAACGATTTTAGATAGGAATTTGGATCATGTGGGAAATTTGAAGCGAATCGTTAAAAATTTGGCAAGGAGAAGAAGAAATCCCTGACGAGGACAAGGGCGACGTCACTGACAATGGCAAAGCGGATGAGAAAGAAGATAGTTAAGCTGTCGACTATGACGAAAGTTGAAACTCACTGTAACAGCAGCCATTATAAACTTAGCCTCTAAGTACAATGTGCAGCACGGAATTGTTTCTGCTCTCTGTCATAAGGATTTACCCGCCAGGTGGTGCCAACATCACCTTCTTGGAGTACAATAAGTTTCGAATTGTTGGAGGACTCAGCTACACCCTGTGACGCACGAGTCAAAAGAGGTCAGTTGTTTCCCATTCTGTCCTCATCCAACATTTATGGTTCACATGGCACATGCAGCATAGTGATTGATTGCGGCATCATTCGACCAAGAAGGAACCTCTCGCATGTGGAAAGTACAAGAGGTCTCATTGTATTTTTGGTCAAATGTCTTTCTGCCAGCAGGCCCAGAATGCAGGCCCAGAATGCATGACGTGTGGGCGCGATTCTTGGTCGACAAGCAATGTACTGGTTTGAGTTTTTGACTCTCGGCCTTTTTGCTCTCCTCCTTATAAAGTTTTTAAGCTAGGTTCATTCTGAGATACTTAGAGAAGATCAAAAAAGTGCTATATCAAAATGCTATTTAAATGCATTGACAATTCATCGCCACCACCCTGTTGCACTGACCGTCTGTTAGTATTGCTACGCTTACGACTCATTGAGAGTAATTCGGGGGTCATTGCAGTGGGTAATTTCCCTGAAGACCTAAGATGGAAACGGATGCAAGTGGAAGAACAAGCAGACAAACCTAAATCTATAAAGCAACTCCTCTCTCTCTCTCTCGGGCGCGCTCCATGGGTCTTCTTTCATTGTGCGTCATTGGTTATTCGAGTTACCTTTCTTGCACGTCCAGCGTTGCGGATGCTGAAGCCGCCGCCTCCGCCGCCGCCGCCGCCGCCGCCTCTGCCGCCATCGGCAGCCACGAATGACGGGTTGGTGGCGTCCTCGGGGTAGCAACAGCAGGTTTCAATTTGCTGTTGTTGTCGTCGTTGTTGTGATTCAGGGCTGGGCTCCAGCTCGAAGGAGCCGGCGATGCTCGGGATGGCGGCGTCGTCGCAGCTGGGCAAGAGAGACAGGACCAAATTGACCAGGGTTGTGAGGTGCAACAGGACCGACAAAAAAAGGACGATGCAACTACAAGAATAGGCCGTTGACGACGATAACAACCCTGCAGCCATTCAAGAAGTAAAAAGAACAGAATTGCTAGGTTTTGTGGGCATTTTACAAACTTCCTACGTGGCTCATTCAGTAGTCCGGTCATATCAACCCTGAGAGTTGACCCGGACGCACGACTGGTGGGAGGACCATAAGCGTCGGATGCGATTCATCTCCTTAATCTAATCTAGCATGAAGGACAAATCTTCTTTCCTTTATCCCCTCAGGATTGAGGATAATCGCTACAAGTGCTGTAATAACGGTGTCGCACTTGACAAGAAGTTGCATAGGTTTCAACAGTTATTATTCATGGAATTATGTACTGTACCAACTTAATACCTGCTGTGTATGATCTAGGTATACTTGGCGCCAATAGTAGTATATCTGAATTGAGTTGAAACTCGGCAACTCTATGGTACGAAAGAGGACCATTACCGAAGTGATCATGGCCCACTGAGCACGCCTGAATTAGCGGTAGAACTTGTATTCGACGAGGTTGGCTAGAGAGGGGGTGAGGCTGGAACTCGGAGGGGTCACGGACCATGGCCTTGTTGACCTTCAGACCAGGCGTTGCTGGTGGCGGACTCCTAGGAGGACTGTGGGGTACATCAACGCGACTTGATGTCACCTCACCCCCTCACTAGCGACTACAACCAGGTCCGTGTCGTGACGGGTCTGCGGCCGACGGCAATGCCCGTCTTCGGAGTCCCCGGTGTCCCTGCATTCCTTAGGGCCGGTCCTCGGTCCTCTGCTCTTTAGCCTTGGTCGGGGCGGTGGCGGTTTGCAGCGATCAGAGTGGCAAACTCGCTGGAGTTGAGGACGTAGGACTCGTCAACGGCGTCTACAGGGGCGACGACAGAGTGCTTGTTGGAAGTTCGACGTCGGAGGGAGCAAGCTTAGTTTTATTTGTTAATCCAGGAAGAAATACTTGTTATATTTTGGCAGCTGATTCGAATTTTTCCTTGCGCGTCAATTCTGTCGCACCCTGAACAACTTGGACAAGTTTTCAATTGCTCAGACATGTCAGAAGTCGCTGACGTCGATAAGGACATCGAGTGTGGCACCTTGGCCAACCAGGGGCACCTGGTTTGGCGTAAGGTAAATTCGCAAATGCCTTCCTCGTACCAACGCAGTGACGATTTCATTTTGTCAAATTCAGAAAGTCCGATGACTGACGAAGTTGAATCGTAACTTTTGCCTGAAACTCTACGTGCAAAACCCCGATTCAAAGTACGAAGGCTGTGATTTCAGTGACTGCACTAAGAATTTCCCTTCAAGTTGAAGTAGAGTTGAAATTTTTTTAACAAAAAAGCACGTCCAAAATGTGCAATGAAGTTAAGAGACATCGAACTTTCTTTCATGGACGGACGAACTATCGAAAATCGAGTGATTTTTCTTCCCGTTGTTACAAACGTTGAGAATCACCGGTAAAACGGTACAATTAAGTTTCTTCGACAGAAGAGAAAGCCCAAGTCTCAGGCCTCCCGTTCAGACTTGATGCCAACATTTCTAACGCTACTGGCAGAAAGGCATACATTTGGAACTCTATTTGACGTTCTTGTCTGTCAGCAGCAGAAAAGTCACTGAATCGAGTTCCAAGTGCAGCTGACAACGCATTTTGACTCCATTTGCAGCATCCTTGACTCCTTGTTGAATCTGCCGCGGCTTTGGAGGGCTCCTCCAGCAGCGGGTGGAAAATGTAGTCGTGGTCCTTGACCCCCGGTTAAGATCACTTCAGTACTGAGGTTCAAGCGCCAACGACTCACAAATCCCTGCATAATACATAATGCTGCACTGCAGAAGTGCACAGGGTTCGGCGTAAGCAACATCTGCAGTGGCAGCGTGCGTCTGGCGTGGAACGGTTGCCCAAGGTGCTTGTCCACACCCCACACGTCAAGGTGCAGTAACTGGGTCAGCTCCGCCACGGCCCATTTTGACACTGAAGCGCCCAATGTGCGAAGACCCCCTGAGGGGGCTGCACTGCCAGAACTGAACTTGCACCTCCTCGGTATCTTTTAACGAAATGAAAAAATACAAATAACATTTTATTTTTCCCACCCAAGCGCTCTCCTCGCCCTAACAACACCGCCCGGGCGCCATCTGCAAGCCGCTAGAGTGATGGAGAGCCTCAAGACCAGAGAGCAGGAAGGCTCCAGGATGAACGGGACCCATATCAGGCCTGATGCATCTAACCCCTGACTGCAAGTCTTCAGCCAGATCGGAGTCGAAAGCAGACTGCCAAAACTCACCAAAGTTATTTCTGCCCTGCGTTAAGATCCAAACACATCCACTTGACGTCCTAGGACTCTGTATGCACCTACTGGAAGACCAAGAAGTGAAAGGCAGAACCTCAGGGCCTAGGCCATGTTGGAGGTAAGGTCCAACCCCAGTTCCTTGGGCCACAACCGCAGCCTCTTCAGGACTCATGTTGGACAATGCCCTGATGAGACAACATCAGGGCCTACAAAACACGCTTCTATATCATTGTTCTCCAGTCTACTGAGCAAGGCTGCATACCAACATAGAAAGTTCCGGACCAGATTTATCAAGCCTGCCCAGCAGCACAAGCAGACCAGCCTCAGGTCCTTCAGGTACAATCCCGCACAGACCAAGGTCAGGAGCAAGAACATCGCCGGCATCCAGTTTCCGACTGTCCTGCAAACAACAAAACGAAGTGAACAACACAGCTGTCGCCACCACCCACCTCCAAGGCGATGCCCACAGCCATGGCTGTGGTGCAGAGCGACTTGCAAACCAGAAATTTAGGTTTTTCTTAGGGTCCCCTCTCTGAAAATGAGGTAGACGAAGCCCTGGGTCAGCCTCTAAATTGATTGGCAAATGATTGGGGAAATGTGTCTCAAGCACATGACATGATTCACATTTGTCAGTCTGACGTGCGTCTTCAGTATAACTCGGCCCTTAACACCAGGTCGCTAATAACACCGGACCGGTCTTATCCCAAGAATGGTAGCATAAGCGGCGTCCACTGTAGTCGAATTTGTGCTCCAGCAACAGGAGTTTCAAGACAGCTGTAGGAAAAGTTACTGGGCCAGACGAGAAACTGATTATTGCAGCTGACATGGTGCCAACCTCAAAAGGAGGCTTAGATGCCCCTCAAGTGACAATGTTGCAGCAGCCATGGAAGAAGACCATGCCAAAAGACGTCATCATCACTAAGAGGGGTGGCACGTTGAACAGCATCGCGGAGGCAGCATCCCATCATCTTCTGGAATGGCCAGGGTAGCCACTGCCTCTAAATGTCACTGTGCCACCAAGACAACATGTGTCCTACGAAAAGCATGTACATCAAGGTGGGGTCAGAGCAACTTGTATGGAACTGCAAAAAACAAAAAGAACTCCATTCAATTGAGGATTGAGGGCGGTGCAGGCGCTGTTGGACAACACTTGGTGCTCCCTGCAACCTTTGCCGGCCGACCCCGCTGACATCTTAGGTTGCTTCAATCAGAAGACAAAAGACTGCAGTCATCGTTCTCACTTTTAGGTGCGATTGAACTGGTCTGACATACAACAAGAGCTGCTACAGGGACAAAGGGCATCTAAGTAAGGCAATGGCAACACCTCCCACGTCAGCTTCGGCAAAGTCATTTTAAAAGAGTTCAAAAAGGAATACGAAGAAAAAGAAAGTAAGTCTTATGACTTTACCTCCTGCCTATGCTGTTCTGGATGAAGTTGTACGGGTTATGTTGCAACTAGCACGACTCCTTGACCGCCGAGTGCACACGTGACGAAAAAGTTTCTGACCTGAATGATCTCGACGCAGCGGGAGAGATGCTCAGAGAAGTCATCGCAAAACTGGATCAAGCCTACTTGATCAGGCCTCTGGTGCCAACTTTCAATGTCGGGAATTTCCAGCTGATTTGAGCCGTTCCTTGACTCCGGAGGGGTCTGCGATCAAGCCGAATTCCCAATCATCTCAAATTGTCAGCCCGAGTTATTGGCTCGATTTCCTGTTTATCCAGGCAAACTTAAATCGCTCGGCCTCTGGTGGCTCCACTCCTTGCCTGGAGTGGCAGACTCGTCTCTGGAGGCCGACTTGGCGGCGGCCGCCAACACCTCAAGGGAGAAGACGGAAAGGTAACTTAGCTTTTTCTCCGTCTTTCCTTCCTTCTTCCGCGGCCCTAGCGCGCGCACACACGCGCAGGCACGCGCACACGCACGCGGAGGCCCTGAGTCTTGGAACCATTATCCGCTTTCCCTCCCTGTTTTGACTTCTTGTTCATCTCTGTCTCGTCGAGGAAATTTTTGTTTCTGTTCGAGCAGAAGCCGAGCTTCTGTGTATCTCTTGTTCTGTCTTCTCACTCGCTCTGAGGGGGGGGGGGAAATGTCAGATGGTCCCTCCATCCTCAGTCAAACACGTCGTAGAAATTGCAGGAGGCTCTTCTTGACGCTATCACAGCTACCACGGGCCAGAAAACTTTGTACAAAGGGAAACTGAGAGGTTTTTGACAGCAGAGGAAGTATAGATGAACAAGGGAAATAGGATGTGAAATATCTGGCAATGTTATTGCCTCCTTTCCAACGTTATTTCAAGTTGCCAAGTTTTCGAGTGGCTGAGGACGTCGACGACGTCAACGACGGCGACGTCCTCGTGTTCTGTTCCTTCTGCTGTGTTAGATCCTCCTTGGGTCTTAGACCAAGTAAATATATCTTGTGTGTGCTGCTTTTTCTCCCGCAAAACGTCGTGCTGCGCGGGCCCTCTGGGTCCATAAATTCCCAGGGTTTGAGGTTGCTTATATTGCTCTCTGTCTCTGTGTGCACTCCTGCAGCAAAGATTTCTCTTCGTCTCATGAGACTCTATGATATATTTCAAGGGTCGTCACTATTTGTTACAGTGCAATCTGCATAAACGCGAGGTCACACCTCAGTCATTGCAATGTCTCTCTCTGTCCTCCTTTGGGGGGGTGGTGGTGTCTTCTTGACTCTACAATTGACGTTGTCCAGTGAGTGCAAGTTCTGGAGAGGTTTTGCAGAGCTGAGATGAAAACTTTTTTGTTTACGACCTCTTAAAGTTGTATTCTGGTACAACCTAACTTAACCTTGGCCACCACAAAGTGCTGGTGTCGTCAACACACAAAATCTGGAGATTTCTTTGTTCTTGGGGGGGGGGGGGGGGGGGCGCGCCCCGGCGGGGGGGGGGGGGGGGGGGGGGGGGGGGGGGGGGGGGGGGGGG
>JAAUXU010055888.1_pt1 | contig 23411 bp, 16 predicted proteins | sample 7278151 | NCBI WGS metagenome assembly JAAUXU01 (sample SAMN14350113, study PRJNA611818) | marine sediment metagenome | isolation source: surface marine sediment (1.8m) | place: French Polynesia: Moorea | collected 2018-08 | reverse complement strand
TTCCTTTTGAGCACTCTAGCACCAAAGTGGGCAGCCTTGACATTGACCTGTGTACTCAACATTGTGTCCAAGTATTACATCTACGTGTTCCACATCCAAGTTCCACTTCAACACCTTTCAGTACAGCATAGAAGGTGCTGTCATGCTCGACGCAATTACTTACGGCCAGGACTGTACAGGTCGCGGGCCAGTTCAATTTGGTCTCTCGAGCTAGCCCAACGTTTGGCCCTGGAAGCAGCATGAACTCAGCCTGCACTACGATGTAGTAACGCTTTTTCATTACAACATTTTGTCATTACTAGCGGCGGGGGGTACACGATGATGTGGAGGGACAACCTACAGGTGACCTGTGGAACTAATATAATTCTGACATAAGTCAGTACTGAAAATAACAGAAGTGTGTGTGTGTGCGTGTGTGTGTGTGTGTGTGTGTGTGTGTGTGTGTGTTTGCACCCATGTCTGGTTGCATAGGCGGGGAGTGTTTTATTTGGCTCCAGTCAGTCACTTTGGAGGGCACTACGTTTGACCCATTTATTCCCCCGTGGCCGTTTAAAGGTTGCAGGGAAAACTCTGATCTCTCTCTAAACTGCATCAAAAGTGAAAATGATCAACTTCTACATACAAAAACTAAAATTGATCGTCGGAGAGACCCGTCAAACCCGTGCGCGAACCACTCAGCCCATTTTTAATCCAGCCAGTACGTGAAAGGGTCTCAAAAATTGTGTTTAACATCTGCTCCCTCATCATATCCCCCGTGCTCCCCCGGGAGAGGGGGCCAGTCTCTTTGGTTATTGTAGCCTAACAGCTCTATCTTTGTTTCGTTCAGGACCTTCGTCCATTCCAATTGTCCATGCGGTCCCTTGCACGTGCTGCTTTGCTCTTCAGCGGAACCTTTGGAGGATGGCGAGTCCGTCGCCATCTAGTGCGCCGGTGATGGCTCCCTCGCTCGTACTTCCCTCAAGTCGTCCTGCAGATCCTCGCAGATGACCCCTCTGGGTTTGCACTCGCCGTTCTCCCAAGGTTGAAGGCATCTGGTGGTGATCTCGAATCAGAGCATCATCGTAGAGGCTGGTAACTTAGTTACATTCAGGGGCGACATCCTCCATCTTGTAGGCCAGGCACTGATCATTTCAGACGTTCTTGGACGACTCCACAGCCCACATCTTCTCGTTTCCGAACATGCGAAGTGCGGAGCCACATTGTATACTATATGTTGGCGGACATTATGGCGAACCGCTGGGGCCAGCAAATCAGCAATGTTGCCAGCAAAAATGGGAGCTTCTTTAAGGCCAAGCCAATGTCGTCACCGTCTAACCATTGCAGACGTCTGGCCGTTTCTGGCAGGAATTGGATTTATTCCAACAAGCAGCAAAAAGGGGCAACTAACCCAAGGCAACTTAACTAATCTAACCTAGTCCTGACCTATGATGTTACCTAACTCAGTCTTAAGTAATCTGATCCAACTCAATCTTAGCCAATCAAGTCTAACTTAGTCTTAAGTAATCTAACCTAACTCAGTCTGAACCAATCAAGCTTAACTCTCTTAAGTAGTCTGGCCTTTCTCAGTGTCAACTAATCCAGCCTAACTCTCTCCTAACTAGTCTAACCAACACTAAACTAACGTATCCCAGCCTAATAAGCTAGGGCAATGCTGCATGGAATAGCTATGAGCGGCAGAGCAAAGTGGAAAAAAGGCCTTGACACCAGGCCTAGGCATTGTCGGCAACGACTGCAGCTTCTGCACCGCTCTGCCTGTTATGATGCAGAGTAGGATTGCCAGCAAAGACTGGGGATCCTTGCATCGGCTAGGATTTGCCGACGACGTCGTGGATTTGCCCGCACCGACAATTTGCCGTAATACCCGCTAACGTATATGACCCCCTATATTTTTGATGAATCAATAATCCTACCGCAACCTGAATAAAAACGTCATTCAGATTGCTTTGCCCACTGGCTCACCCCGCCACCGTTGGTACAAAAAATAACTGCTGATCTTCCTTATTGAGTGTGTCCATTCGTTTGCTACAGTGCTGCATGTTGACGTGTGTGCAGTGGACGAGAACAATGAGTCCTTCTAGTGTAGTCCTTTGAGAAACACATGATAGCTTGTCATGGTTCATTTGATATCTGGACTGGTCGGCCCATAATCAATGTGCTGGGCTGAGCCATGACAGCAGCGACCCAGAAGGGATAATCCCGCTTTCAAAATGACGTGGTAGAACACAGAACTGCCCAAGTACCAGTGCATGAAAATCGGCACCGCCCAAGTCAGAAAGTCCTACGTGAGGAAGGACAAGTCCGCTCAAGACCTCGTAGGTGTGATGGGTCCAAACCAGTCCACCTGAACAGTTATTTTGTTGATCAGTTGTGGGGTCAAAGGACATTGTCACTCGTTGTAATTTAGTCGCTACAGCTTGACATTGAAATGCAGGACACACACTATATGTGCCTCCCTCTCATGTCTTCCTTGCACTTTACATAAAAGAGAATGTTTCAAATACTCATGTACTCTGTAAATTGTATGCACGTTTGAGGTCTGAGTCATGGGGACTGAAATAATGGACTAAAAACCACTTCCGCACAAACTTTTCTCAAAGGCACCTCTATCATGACTCCAAGTTAGGCCCAGTCTCCCTGCCCCCCTTGCTATTTAGTCGGAAAAGAAGTAGCGTGATAAAGTTTCACGTTCCTTTCTGTCTTGCCGTGCGTTAGCAGGTTGCACTGCAACTTAGGATACACTTGCTAGTAGAGGGGATGTTCTAATTTGCAGTTCGTCTTATTCAGTCAGCGTTGCCTGTATTGGAGACGTGAGTAAGAAAATCAGACGCTATGCAAGTCAGACGGGGCTGTCACGGCCTGAATAAATAATACAACAAACACACCAAGAGGCCCTCTTCACCAACATTCAATATGCATCCCATTTAGCCATAATAATTAATGTATGGTTTGGTGTGGCCATAAGCTAAGCCTAGCCCCAGATTTTGTGGTAACCCTGACCTAAGAAACAAAAACAGGTAATGAAAAATTCAGCATGACCATCACTGTTTCAAAGTACAAAGCCATAGAAGGCAGCCACTCGGACATCCTCTGGGTGCAACTTGAGAATGGACTGTGGAAGTTTGATGCAGCTGTGCATGTTTTTGGAGTGTGTTCCTCAGGGCATTTCAGTTTGAAAAGTTCCACGACAAGATTGCCTATCCAGGTGGCCCCCTGGGGTAGACGATGACCCCACCGTGGGTAGCCTCAGTGTCATGTTCAGGGAAAATCAAAGTTGCTGGAAACAACGGCATTGTCTGATTTCATGCCGGTAGGAGGGACATTGAACACAAAGTCGATCTGGATGAAGCTGCACCAGTTGGCGCAAAATGTATAGCTAAGTATGCACCCCTGTAGGGACAAAAATTCAAGAAGCTCATTGTGTGAGCCCAAAAAATCAGATTGGAATTATATCTCAGCCACCATCTTCTCCCTCCTAATGAATCCTTTCACGAAAGTCTTCACGTTTGGAGGTTCTACAAGATTGCGGCGGAGAAATTTATCTCTTTTTTTGTTCTCCCATATTGCAATGACAGCTCGTTCTCGTAGCCAACGCGTTTGTTTGGCCGCGATGGTTTCATCTTTTTTCTCATATCTTGCAGGTTTGTCTGAGCGAAAAATCTGCTGCTGCTATCATTGCCCAGTCCAATCTTCTAAGATTGCTTCAGGGACTGTTGCTTTCGCTCAATCGTAGCAAACGGATGAACGCCGGAGCCACCTTACTGCGTAAGCCGAACATGCTCACGTTCAATTTCCACACGTGTTGCCCTTTGCACATTTGCACTCGTAATCCATCACTGCAGAACTCCGTCAAGTATCTGGCGCAATCTTGGCGTTTGCCTCAACGCTACTTTGCCAAGAAAAAATTGGGCGTAGATTTGTCGACAAAAGAAAAATGCATTGCAGAGGTGCCCCAAATAATTGTCCTCGTCAAGAGTTGTTTGGTGCACTGTGTGGTAGTGTAGGGGTGCGTTGAGTCGACATTTCCTCAAGCTCGACCAGGCCTGGAGTCTGCTGCTTTCGAGCTCGAGTCGAGCTTTCGAGACCAAACTGTAGTGAGTAGTAGTATAGCGCAAAATGAAGAAAAATGAGTTAACACAATGTATTACCATATAGAAGCACAGTACCTTGGTTTTGCAACTTTGCAAATGCATTTAATAATTTTAAGGCGAAAACGAAAAAGAAATTCAAGTCGGCCAACTTACCACTGTCGACTAGCGGCTCCAGCCCACGAGCCTCTACGTCGAGCTTGGGGCTTTTGGCTCCTGCAAGACGAAGCATTGTCGAGCATTCGAGCTGTTGAGCTCGGGCCGGGCTCGCCAGCACCCCTAGCTGCATAGGGAAAACGCCGCCCCGCTCAGGCCGCCACGTGTTACCCACCCGAGGAGTCGTAGACGCAGTTCAATGGTACGAAGACCGAGAGTGGCGAGCAAGCGAGAGATGAAGAAAATGGAGTAAAGCCGTAAAGCCATTCGGGCAAATGTCACTGAAGCGATAAGAAAAGTCCTTGCAAAATAGCCGAAGGAGAAACGACAGTTGAGCCAATTTTTCTCCATCCCCTCAGGGGCTCTTTTCGATTTTGCTTTACCGTCCTATGTAGAGCGGAAGGGGGTGGGATTTCCCGACTTCATATGAATATCCATTATGTCCGATCGGCCTACAGAAGTACTAAAGGAGCGTCTACTCAAGCCAAAGTCTGTGTCGTCTCAGGAACAAAGAACACCTGTCAATATCGCGCAGATACAGCTCTGAAAAATTCTCTCGTATTGCTCGCGTCTCAGTGTTCTGATAGATAATGGATAGGTTTGTATCACATTATATTGCATCGTTAGTTTGCTGTACAGGAGAGTAAATCAGGTGGGTAGAAATACTTGGGCCCGTCGACATGTTGCATGCAAACCTTTTTAAGGAACATTCAATTTTCGATGGGATAAAAGGATAGGGTAGAAAAGTGAGGGCAGGCAAAGAGTGAGAAATGGAGAGTTGTGAAAGAGTCTTTGGCTGTCGTCGATGGCAGATTTTTCAAGAGACAAGTTATCGATAGAAATCGAGGTCATTTCACATTTTAGATCATTTATGTTGGGGATGGGAAAAAAGCTTTCTGTCTGTCTCTCTCTTTTTTTTAGCAGCCCACTGCTACTGTGTAATGCCAGCCAGGTTAACTTTGAAAGCAAATAACTCATGAATATTAAATGTGCACATCTGCAATTATCTATCTACATGTACGTCTGTATAGATACATATGAATGTCGGTCTGACTGCGACGCTGTCACCTTATGATGGACGCTCCAACCGCCGCACTGATCGTCCCCAAACTTGGTTGGCAGACACTACTTTTCACGCGTCGTTGAATAGGGGGCTTAGGTATGCATTTCGAGGCTGTCTCGAGGTCGAAATTGAGGTCCAACGTTGCATTTACTGCATAGGTCATAGAGGTCCAATGTTGCATTGCGTCACAAGTCATGTAGGTAGCTACTCTATCTGTCCAGCATCAGTATTTTTAATATTTTTAACCATTAGCTATATATGGTGACCAAGCAAGCAGGGGAGGAGAGGGTGAAAAGAGTTGCCACGTTCTGACCCGGAAATATCTCATACTTAGAACCGGACAACAAAAATTTCAGAAAATATTGCAATTTGGCAATTATAGAGAGGAGAGGGGGTAATTATAGAGACAAGAGGTGGATTAGAGAGACAGCCTATAGCATTCTTCAGCTGCCGCGGCGGAACATTGAAATCTGAAATGGGATGCAACCTGTGATCTACAAGTGGTTAATTTCAGTGTGTAGCAGAGCAGACGTAAAGTCAAAGTAACTTTAGAGACCCTTGGGTGTAACGAGAGGAAGATTCAACAAACAAACATGGAGATGCACATATTTTTAATACAACATCACGCATAGCTGCAGATTTACAGAACCATTGTTTCTTTTCTTGGCCTGCAAAGATTTTCGGGTTAAGTTGGCATGGATTTTGATATGAATAGTACAATATTTCATTAAAATTTTTGTTAGCAAGTTGTGGCAAGTAGGCATATTGAAACTTCTGTCCTTTTCAATCACTGCCGTCAATAATTGAACTACTCTGGTATTAGAATCTTAATTATTGATCTTGACTTTTGCTCTGATGGGATAAACCCTTTTTGAAATAGATCCTGAGAGCACCGAACCAACCTTCCTTCCACCGGTGTACTCTATCCGTCGTTTTCATCCTTTGGAAAGCGGAACAGTCAATGCTTGGGCTCTGGTTTGAGCATCCAGGCACGCAGCAACATCTCCAATGAAATGTGGAAATGCTTTTCAATTCAATGAAATTTAAACCACATCACTATAAAGTGTTGTCTTCTCATTCCCTGTTCCCTGTTGTTTGGGGCCCAATTGACAGCTGACATTTTCTCAGCCAATCAGAAGCCCAGAAGTTATGTGACAGCCTGTGCAGTCTGAGATTGCCGCTCTCTCCTCTAAGGTGGATCAGTCAGTTTCAAAAGTAAAAGCAAAATGGCTTGGGGTGCAGCATGGACGGCATCGAGAGCATGGTCAGTTGCATGAGGAAGAGCATCTCACGTACGTCCAGAACACAACCACCTGTCTCGTATTCACATGTATCAACCACTGTGCTACTGCAATGAACCCTTGTCTCTCTTCTAGCGTTTCCCACGCCATGTTGCCAAACTGCCGGAAAAAGTACCCTGCGCCGGCAGCCTTCAAGACCGCCTCCAGCTGCGTCGGCGACTCCAGTCTCTTGGTGAACACGCGCCAACGCAGGGGAAACGATCTCTCGGCTTACACATTCTTCCAGCCGGGATGGCTGCCCAAAGACTGTTTCTTCATAATGCGCTGCCTTCCACCACCCCAAGCTGCCTCAGACCAGCTTCCGGGATCCTAAGAATTTTGACAGACTGACTGAGCAGCGACTACGGTATCATTAAGTAGCACTTCCTTAGAAAGTTACTTAAGTCTCAACGAGCTCTAATCGCCGTGCAAGGGAAGGAAATTGGAGAGAAGGGCCACTTAAAATCTTTTATCGCTGCATTTGTGTCAGGCCCAACTGCGAACGTGAACGAGAGGGGCATTGATAGAGCTGAATTCCTCCCTTGTGTTATGAACAGCGGTGGCAGCGTGGCCGCGTCCTCCGTCGCCGCCAACGGGATCCTCAGACACCACTCGCGAATCCGTGAGGAGAAGGAGCTGAAGACGTCGGCCACGGAGCACAGCAGACTTCTACCTATGCTCCAACAACACCTGAGGGAGCAGCAGAAAGAACAAGACGAAGAAGAAGGCGAAGAAAAAGAACCCTGCCTCGTCATGGATGAGCAAGTGGACAAGAACCATCGCAACGACAAGGAGAGCGACGATGACAGTAGCAACATTAGTGGCGACAGCAGCAGCGCCAAGGAGTCCTCGCCACAAAGCAAGTGCTCCATCAAGGTAGTGGCAGCGGCGCCAATGACGGCGGCTATTACTGCGGCAGTGGCCACCATGCCGCCCCCCATTCCGCCGCGCAGCATGCGCCGCAGCGCCACGACAATGTCCTCGGTGGATATTGAAATCATGGAAAAGCAGGTTGCGCCGGCCGCAGCCGCCACCATCGCAGCCGCCACCAGCGGCGGCAGCGACGAATGCGATGGCTTCATTTCGCAGTTGGACAAGGACGGAAACATTGAGCAGGTGCCCGTCAAATACGACGGTGACGGCGCTGCCGTCGTGTTGCCATTGGCTGGCCAACCGGCCACAGCGGCACTAGAAGGAGCTGAAAACGACGATGACGAGGAGTCTTCGACAACCAACAATCCTATATCGGACTTCATGAGCGCAGACATTTTGGCTAAGCCGTTCAACTTCGTCTCGGGCAGCACCTCCAAGTCGAGATTCAATCCGTTCCGCAAAAAGAAATCAGGTATAGTCTGATCTTAGCCAAACTGGTAGTAAGGGAGGTGTAGGTACCGGAATCACAATCTTTGTTTCTTTTATAAAGGTCTCCTCAGCGTGCTTGCCAAGCAGGCCACGCGTAATCGTCTGGTCGGCAAAAGCGGCGCCGTCAACACCCAGAGTGCGACCGACGGCAAGACTCATCACTTTTTCAAGGACTTCTTCATTACCTTGTTGGACCTGAGCTGGCGCTGGATCTTCATGTTTTTCGCCACTGGCTTCTTGGCCAGCTGGTTGCTGTTTGCTGCAGTGTGGTACCTTACCTTCTTCGTCCACGGAGACTTCGAGCCCAGAAACCGCGAGAACTCGTCTTTTACTCCCTGCGTCTCTTCAATCAACGACTTCACATCATGCTTCCTTTTCTCCATAGAGACGCAGCACACCATAGGTTACGGCACGAGGTGAGCCACACAGTTCTGTACTGGACTTGTCTGCACTAGGTAGCTGCCACGCTGACAGTACCTGACATTGGCAATGAGCTGCTCATGTCAAGCTGCTGGAGCTTATGTGTCACTTCCACAAGCATGTTAAGTGAGCAACGAACAATCAGTGCCAATTCGTCAAGTGCTGACCGTAGACATAATCGCAGCATTACGTGTTGACATCGTCAAAGTTTTAAGCTGAGCTGCGCAAACGTTCAGCTCATTTGCTTGTGGTCATGAGAAATCTCCTCTTCCATTGTTACAGATGAGACAGTTAAACACAATTGTATTATTACAATTGCTTTTGTGACTTTCTTCGTTCTTCTCCCTCTTCCACTGAACAACGTGTTATGGCCAAGCTTTGCTTTGAGGCATACGCAGTTTTGGAAAGAGATCCTCCCCATGGATTCTTTGTACGAGCATGAAAGGATGTTCCTACATTTCTATGTAGTCAAGTCCAAAGCTGGAGATTTCCGTTCTGTTTGGCGGAGCAATCGCAGTTTACTTTATGACAACGAGCACCGAAATGGCACGTATGCGTAGTCTCTGCATACGTTTCCATAAAAATGCATTGGATCCGTGCATTCCACGATGAATCACGCGGGTGCCAGCCTCATAAGTAGAGAGCATTTGCGCACTTGGGTGCGAAATGTACCGACCATTACTGAGTAAAGAATGGTGAGACATGCCGCCATCATCAGGAGGATGGCCTAAAAGTTGACGGTTTCATGGTCGATTGCTTGGGGGAGGACTTCGATAAGTTGATTTTTCCTTTTTTCGTGACCTCTCTTTCTTTCCTTCTCCTAACTCTCTCCTCGTTTGTCCGCGGTCGACCCTTGATGATACTACTTTTTCCGCAGAGTAAGGGTTGAGTGGGGTCTGGGTTAAGCATCGATATAAAGTCGAAATAGAGGCACCAGAAATCATATGCGCATGTTATTTTCATGCCCTCCCGCCAGAGCAAACACCAGCAGGCCCCATCACATCCTAACGCACACGCCATCCAACGCATGATGTGTACGTATAAGAAGTGTTACATCCAGCTACATACGACGAGCTGTCTGCAATCTTTTTGGAGGCTCGCTGACCCATAGCATACACATGTGTGTAGTGCGGACACCCAATAGCTTCGGAGAAATGTAATGGAGCAATTGCAATTAAGCGCGAGAAAGCACTCACAACAGAAAGCAAAACTTTTCCACCAGCTTTGTTTGCCCTAGCTACTTCTTGGTAATTACACGTACATACAGTAGCACACACTGTCAGTGTCAAAACGGACACCATTTTCTTTCTCAGACGTTCAGTTTGCTGCTCCAGCACCTTTCCTTACCATTAACTGCACAGCCTTTGTCATGTCTTCTTGTCTGTTAACTTCCTGCTACGAGAGGAATCAGCCTGTGCGTACACTTCACTATGCTGTTACCATATGCTGAATGTGTACTGCGACTTGAGACGTGCTCATATTTTTCATTTAAGGGCTACTACCGAGCAATGCCCATTCGCCGTGCTGGTGATGTGCCTACAAAGTATCGTGGGCGTGATCATCCAGGCGTGCATGGCGGGAATAATTTTCGCCAAGTTCACCGTCCCTCGCGCCAGAGGCGAAACTATTGTCTTCAGCAAAAACGCCGTCGTCACCATGCGCAACGGCGCTCTCTTCATCCTCTGCCGCATCTCCGATCTGCGCAAGTACTCGCTGCTGGAGGCGCACGTGCGCATGATCGTAATAAGAAAGGAGCGCACGGCCGAGGGGGAGGACATCCCTTTCCAGCAGACGGATCTGGAGTGCGGCAGCGAAGTGGATGGATCCAACGACAGGGTGCTAATCCTGTGGCCGGTGACGGTGGCGCACAAGATCGACGCTGATAGCCCCTTCTACGAAATGGGTCCTCGCGAGCTCTTGAGCGCCCAGTTCGAAATCATCGTCACGCTAGAAGGCGTCACGGAGGAGACGGGAAATACAGTGCAGGCAAGGACGTCCTATCTGCCCAACGAGATCCTCTGGGGCCACCACTTCGAGAACGAGGCTGTCGTCTATGATAAGAAGGCTGGCATCTATTCAGTGTTGCACGGCACCATCAATAAGACTGTTGTGGATCTGACGCCCAGATGCTCAGCTAAGCAACTGGCGTCAAGGCGGGAGAAGCGAGCAAGTTCAGCCATGACCACCACGAGCTCTAGTGAAGAAATCTCCCCAAGGCTGATGGCGACGGCGGCCAAGGCGGCCAGCGCAACGGCGCCTGGTGGCGGCGGGATGGCCGAGTCCAAGCCGCCGCCACTTCAAAAGCCAAAGCAGTGACAACAGCTTCGGAGCCGGATGTACACGCGGAACGGGGTGGCCGCGGCGGTCTGTGCGGCCATGGACGCCGCCAAAGCCACCGAGAGAGCTGAACTCGCAGCAGGGCGAACGGCCGCTGCTGCTGCGGCAGCCAAGAGTTCGCCATACCCATGTCGTCACCAACCCAGGGAGGCGAGTCACAGGACACGAGTGCAGTTCAAGGGCCTTGTGCAAAAAGCAACAGCGGCAAACATGGAGTCTGACAGCCCTGAGCAGTGAATGGTGAGAAATTCCGCCGGAAATTGTGCGTCCGTGCTTCGATTGACCGTATCCATGGTGCAGTAACAAGAGGTGCTAACGTAGTAGAACACATATATAAACCTTAACGCTGAACGATTTACTCGTCCGCTACAGATTTTGTTGCAATCAACGCGATTTCCTACTTCAATTTTCAAAGGACAAATGATGCAATAAGAAGAGGAGTCACGCTGGGTGTGAAGGAAGAAATTGCTAACTCGATCCTATGTCTATATAGAGTGTAGGACTTGTCTCATTCCTGTAAGGGATTCCTGGCAAAGTAGTCAAACCGTAGGCAATCGCATCATTGTCGCCTTGGTTACTTCATTCACATGCCGTAAGTGCGTAAAGTAGCTGGTCCTGATCGTTTACTTGTCTAATCTACTCCTTCAAATGTTGCTATGGTGGATACATGCATAAGATACGTGTCTAGCTGAAGGATTCTTTGCATTAGCGCGTATCCGTCAAGACGGATTGCCTCTTAAAGGAAAGAGATGAAAGAGCACAGTTATAGCACTCACCTACAGTATCACACTCGCAAACTCTATTATAAACACTCTTAGTTCGTACTAAAATTGAGAGATAATATAACACATTTAACTTGGAAGCCCCAAGTCTCTCTGCTTTCTTCCGATTTCCCTTGAGGAAGGAGCAAGGGGAAATTCGGCTGTGCAGCATCGATAATGTGCGCTGTCCTCCATATTCACGTGTGGTGTACTGAACGGAGGTGGAAGAGGAGGGTCTAATTTATTCATAGAGGTCCTTTTTTCCTGTATTCCGAACTGCCTCTTGAAGAAGTCAGTTGGCCACCAACCGACAACTTCCCATGAACCACTGGCTAGCCTTGGAAAAAAAGGCGGACGGACCCTTCACCCAACCAAAACTTTTCTTCTTTCTTTTATAGACGCCATAATCCCAGGAAGGAAAGTTCTCCTCACGTTTACCCAGTATCACGAACAAAATGTTAACACAGTATGTAAATAGTTATGAGAGACTTGCTACACCTACGTAGACACTGCAGTCACAGGCAGTCGCACAACGCCTTGTACGATACTACATATTCAAGCTACTCGCACTGCGACCGCTTTTGAGGTGTACCGACATATGTATGTAAAGTACTGTGCGTACATATTAGACTGACCTGATTTTGGGGGGGCAATTTTTGAAAATATGCCTGCAACGCGGATATCTATGGGGGGCCTCATGCAGAATGGAACTGCAGTCAGATATTTCTTTGCACCGCCCAAAAATAAACGTTGTAAATTTTTGAGTGGGGTGGAGAGGGCTTCTGGAGTTGCTGGTGCTGGTCCAAGGAGCCTCGACTGAAAACATTTTTCACCAAAGGGGACCTTCAAAACAGATGGCTCGTAAAGAAGTAACTTTTCTAAATCCTTATTCAAATTTGGGCTTTTTGAAGTGAAATTTTTATTAATTAACAATTTTGTGTGCTTCAGAAGTTGTCCGGCTTCCAATACACATCAGATCACCCTATTTCATATATGCTGGGGTAGTATTGACTCAGCAAAAAATGAGTCAAACTCGAACGCGAACTTGTCTGTGATTTGTCGGAAGGAAGTTTGACTCGAGTTGACGCGGATCGATGTGGACATTGACTCGACTTGACTCAGTTTGACAAGAACACTAGTCTTGCACTTTTGGGAGCTTTATTGTATCACTGAGCAAACACATAACATGAAAAAGCCAATATCAAAATTAGGTGAGGGTACCAAATTAGTACGTTGCGTCACAGACTGGTGACACCACTGCACTGGGTCTGGGAAACTTGGTGGGCTCTGTCCAGTCCTGTGGCATACGGACATCAATGATGAGCTGCAAATCAGTTGAGGCAACCATTTTTTAAGCAGCTTTTAGCCGCATGCGTCTCTGGTTTTGATGAGAAATACGCATTTGACTGCGTATCCGATAAAGATGCGTAAAGGATGGTATCCAAATGACAATCGAGTCACCCAAAGCCGTAACTCTAGTCTCTCCCGGTCCGACTCAAGTCCGACACTAATATGCACCTACTATGGCCAAGTGCGTATGAACTGTATAGTACGTTGGTGACGTACGTGTACATACGCACGGAGTAGAAATGCAAATACATTTGCCCAAGTGCGAGCACCTTACGTACAGTACAACCGTCTCAAGGCTGCCGCGGGACGCGAAGTTTCTTTCCATTCGGGACGGTTGCGAATGAAGAAGAAAAGTCTTCCTCTGCTCACTGTCTTCTTCAGTGGTGGCTGCCAAAAGGATTTCTACTTAGCCTTTCTTTGCGGAAATCCGCGTGATTATCGGGGGCGACGGAGGTGAAATTGGCCCCCTCCCCCACGGCACAACACCCGTAGGTGGAATGTGACGGAGGCCCGAGCTACCGAGGTATGCACACAGAGTACAATGCGCAACTGAGCAGTGCTGCGCACCGATTCCACTGCCTCATCTTGCCTTGACTTTCAGACCGCAGCTAAACTCTCTACGCGAGTCACTTCTCCGCAGACGACGACGAAGACAAACTGCCGTAGAAAGGGAGCGTCTGCACCGGCTTTTTCGGCCCTGTCCTTGGCGCAGAAAATGACCAATTAAGAGTCAAGGGATCCGCACCAGGAGGACTGGATTAAAGAGATAGCGGCTTCAGTCAGCCACATTCGCATTTTGTTTGAAGTCGACACTTTAATTAATTCTCCAGACTCAGTCAGGGAGTGTTAAATATGGCTTCTGCAACTAAAAAATGTGGATATGCCTACTCAGCCACGTCATTTCATGACATCTTCCGGCTTGGGTGCCGTGGTTGCAGTTGGAGACTCGTGAAACATTTACTGACTACTACCACCAACATGAGCGCGCACACATGGCAATATTTACATTTACGTACATATGTCTATTGTACGTGAGTACCGTAGCGAGCCGGGACTGATTGCATGTAATAAGTCGATTACGTGTTGCACACCCAGCAATCCCAGAGAGTTTGTGCATGACTTGTGACATGAAGAAGACTTATTATGGGTGCCGAGATTCTCCAGAATGCTCTCTGCATTCACTTTGGGTTGGGAACTTGCAGGCATCACAATTGACGTAGCCGTGTCAGACGTTGTACTTGAGCAAGACTTGTCACACATTCTTCAAATTGGACCAAGGACATGCAATGTACGTCTCTGTTCCCTCATTTCCGGAGAATTGCGGTCAGTGGACCAAAAGACGCCATTTTGGGTGCATCATGACTTAGCTACTGAGTCACCACTTGGTCACAAGCACCTGCTCCATCCCCATAGTGTTAGTAGCACAATGCTGTCACACGTACGAGTACACGTACGAGTACTTGCACGCAGAAGGACCTCTCCGGTGTGACGCACTTATCCTGTTGAGCGACTTCGACGTCCCTTTCCTCAAGCAGAATTTTTACACCTCTCAAATCAAGGAGAGGCAAAAAAAATCGTTTAAGTCTGACTGCAGCGATGAGAAAAAAGAGCCCTTCTTTTTTTATTCTTGCCACAGTCAGCCTGAGAAAGGAGGCTGAGAGGAGAAGGGAGAAAGGCTTTTAGGCAAGCGACGACTCACAAAACATCTCTTGGTTCGTGGAAATGGAAACCACGGAAGAAGTTGGACTGTGAGAGCGAAAATTGGAGGCAAGAAGAACACCGCTGTCCTCCTCTCTCAATCCCAACAGCAACTACGTGCCCATCGTAACCGTTAAAAAAAGAGGGGGGGGGGGAGGGAAGGAGAAACTAAAAGTACCAGAATGAGATGCTTTTCCTCTCTCATAAATTAGCCTTTGCTGTCACCGACGCACATCTTATCTCATCCCTTTATGCCACACAATCAGCCCGGGGCGAGGTGAAGAAAAGAGGAACCGCAAGTACGTACCTATCCGTCCTACGCTTGGCGGCTGCGTGATTGGGACAATCAGATAGCTGTGACGCATTGGCAAAGAACCCTCAGCGGTGGAAGGGAGGGACGGGGTTCACCTGGACAGCTTTCTGGAGGGTTCACTGCCCAGCCACAAGGCCAAGCCTGTTCAAGCCCAGATCAGGGGCAACCGGACCAACTTCTGGCGAGCAAACATGTGGTTCCTTGACACACACACGGACTCAACAAAGCTCAACTGAGGGACATCGTGGAGAGGAAGGCATGAACGAAAATACCTCTCACAGGACCCCGGAGGAGCTCAAGACAAGCCTTATCAAGGCACAAAGCCACTACGTGGACGTACGTGTATCAGTCAACTTTGGGGGAACACGAATGGAATCTTCCACTACAGCTTCAGTGTGTGAGTGTGGCCGTAAATGAGACTCCCGGTGCTCATACGATCTGTCAAATGATTGACAGATATCACGGGAGGGCTGAAACTTCTGAAGATTTCGGGTCGTGCAGCCCAAGAGGATCTTAAATAGTTTCAGCCCTACCGTGAGATTCATTGAGTCAGCAAGAATGGTGGCCAAGCTCGTGGTGTTGTACTCGAGGGCCTGGATGGAGTTCATCTCCAAGCAGGTCACATTGCTCGGTAAGACTTCTAGAAGTAGAACAACTGTCTACCAGTGCACTGCATTCAACTTGACACCTTTTGCCGTAATCATACCTTTTTGTTCATTCAATGAAGTTTCTCTCGGCTCTCCTGCCTTAAGCTCAAAGGGATACAATAGGTTTTTTTTAGCCCCACCAGCGCACAATTTGTGCACGCAAACAAACGTGCAAGCAGCACAATTCGCTCTTAAGCATTTATGTGTGTGCGCGCATTCAGAGCATAAAGCGTATGTAGCATTAGGTGAATTTGGTCATAACTCACGCACTTAATCGACAACAGCAAAGCCACTCAAGCGGACGGTTATACTACTCAAACACTATACTTCATACACGTATGCATTCAACAGGGCACACCCACTCGCCCCCGTTAGGTATTTGTGTTAGCGTTATTATGATTGCGTGGAACAGCTACAGTGGCTCTGAAGGAAAAGCCTTTGTTTGAGGCCGCCTCACCGGACTTCTCATGTTGCTCCGTCAGCATAAATATTCATTGGCGGGACTCAAGCAATTCCTCCTACCTTTTTCGCGTGGTAAATTCGGCGGAAAACTCGCCCACCCGAGGAGGCCTCAAAGTGTTTGTCATTATCTTGCCGCTGCTTCCTGTCCCGATTGTCTCTCATCATCATTTTCGTAGCTCTGACGGCCATGGATGCTTCCTCTGTCTTTCTTCGTGCTCTCTTATGCATGCGCATTTAGTTGTCCCAGTTCGCCATTGACTGGAGGCTTGCTCGCTCTCCGTAAGCCCAAAACTTCACGTGAGACAACGATGAAGCAAGGTTTACTGGTCGTAACTCCAAGAAAGATGATACTCAAGGCCAACGTAAACCCCAAGGCCTCCTCTGTGCCAAAGTGCAGAAACAGAGCGTTCTTTTTTCATAGGATGCGATATCTCGAGAGATCTCACGATTGAATAGGCGTGAGGTGCTCGAATGTTACTCAGCAAGGCTTTTCTACATGAAAAGTTGATCTGTGACATGATCATCTAACTGCCAACGCCCTTGAGTACCGTGTTTAACCCGTTGTTTGCTTTTGATGTGCTCTGGGTGTCGTGGTGACGAGCCAAAAATTGCTGTAGCTTCAGAACTAATTATTTGACTTGAAAATAAATAAAATTACCCCTTCCAGTTTTCCCCAGAGATGCTATACCTTCTTAATGCCACCACGCTGACTGGGTAATATCTGAATATTCGTGGCTTCTAAATGTCTGCCCACTTAGATGTGTTTTTATGTATGCATACAAGACGTCGATCTGTTATGTAATCTATGTACACGCGTGCATGCATAAAAGATAACTTTTGCATTGTCTAAATGCATGGAAAATCAGAGCAGGTATCTTATATAGGAGTACGTGCATACCTAGACGTTTGGTGGGCCGAAGTGTGAGAGCCACCAATATTCAGATATTGCCGGCAAAGCAGAGTTGTGGCCTTTGGACACTTCCCGGTGGTCACATCCGACATTCATGTTCTGCTCGCGAGCAGACGCATCCTCATCGTTTTCACTCACGTCAGTAGAGTAATGGAGAACGAGAGCTATTTGACTGGAGGGCTGCAAAAGCGCCCTCACAGCAAGGACTAATTTACTCCTGAAGAGTTGTACGAACAACATCGCCATCATACGCTAATAATGTACGCCGTGACCTTGATACCAGGCTATTACAAGCTGTATTTTACGCGCTGCGTGCTCGACGTAGATGCTTGGTGCTGCTAACTACCGGTGTTTTTCCTCTTTATCGTATAATTGCACCCTTAGCGTAATGTGTGTGCATAACGTCGGAAGGAAATAGCGCCTGTTTATTTTGGATTAATGTGCTGTACGTGCGGTACAGTGGAATCTCGAAATAAAACAAGTCTCGGCACAGCAATACTGGTAACATTCTTTGGAATAAGAGTCAAAGTCTGGAAATGGCAATGTCTGAAGCAAAGAATGCAGTCGCGGCTGAGCCAATCGTGCTATTTCTTGTGATTCCACCCTACAAATATCCTACTTTGTGATTTCATGTCTTTCTACTATGCCATTTTTTGTAATTATTGTGCCAAGTGCTGTGTTCCCAAATGTTGCAAGTACAGTTGCCGTCAGATGTTTTTGTACGGCTTGAGGAAAAAAACCCAACTTGGAAGCAAACTTTTTGCCGGTTGTTTTCCAGTAAAATTGCAAAATTTTCAAAAAGGAGGGGGGGGAGACTTCCCCCACCCCTGGTTTGCCATTGTCACTAGGGCGAGTCATTATTCACAAGTAGTTGGAATCTTTAAAGTTTGGTTTCGTCCGAGTCCACTATACAACAACCGTATATCTCCAGGGCCTGAGCACGAGCACTTTAGGAAGCAGAGCAGACAACAAAGGTATTTTCACTGGCTGCAGCTTGTTTTCCACGAGCATGCGACCTTGTTCCACTGTCCTGGGTCGTACCAAAGTTACTGTACCACACCAGACTTATCCTCATTCCTTTTCTTCGTTGTTGGAACAAGGGAAAACAGCCAACAAGTCCGAATTGACTCTTTCAGTGAACACGCAAAGATACTTCCTTCGAAACAATAAAGTCGCCCCCCTAAAGATGTGGGTTCACTGGCCGATGACTTCGTCGAACCGTCGAGCAAAAGCGATTGGCTTAGGGAGTCCTTCCTTCATACGTCTGCACTGCATACGCACGCCATGACTGTTATCAAATGGAATCTCCAAAGGTTTTTTTTTTTCTTGACACGTCGGGACAACTGTAGTCAGTAGACTGAGTTAGCTTGTGTACTTTGCAATACGATACACAGACCAATAGACCAATAGACCAATAATCCTGCAGCACCAGGACCAAGAAAATTGTGCCTGTGTTAATCCCAGAGGAAAGAGAGCAAGAAGAATAGCACTGGAGCTGTTGTTTGAGTGAGGACGGAGTCGGGAGTCCCTTATGACATTATCATTGCTGTAAGAAAGAGCTCGGAACTGTTACTGCAAGGGAAACTCATCAGTGAGATTCTCCTTGACCTTCACCAAAGGCGAATGGACTATTTATTCCGTAGAAAGAAAATTGAAACTGGACAGGAAAGGAAAGTTAATTTTTAATGGTCAAGTGGTCCCACTGGGTGCACCTCTCGGCTTTTCCCATGGGGAGGGGAAGAAGTTGTGTGTCCACTGTCGTGATAGCATCACCAACAGGGCCGGGAAGGGGTCAAAAGACCAGAAAAAATGGCCCCCGGACCATACCCGAGAAGTAGAGGCAACCCCCAGAATTGAGACGTGTCTCTACTGACCAGAATATCAATTTGGCCACGCTCTTTGTACCTATACTGCTGTACTGTACGTAGTATTGCGTGCTACGTAGACTGTATGTTTACAGTATTGTTGTTGTGTTTTTTTTGCTCGCTCCTACCAGCGATAGAGATATCTCAAATGTGGTCGACGTGATCAAAGCAAAGATCGGCGGCGACCGCTTTCAGAAGTAAAACGTACCATGGCTCAGGATTGTGCAGTGGGGGTAACTTCTCCTATTTCCGCACTACCGAGTAAATGCGAGCTCTAAAAATGGCAAAGACTTGATGTCATCCTTGATGCTCAAGCAGAAAGAGAGAGATTGAGTCCTGTTGGCCCATCTGGAGTAGCAAATGATAGAGAGGAAGCAGAGGACAAGAAGACTGCAAACAGCAGCAATCTGTAAAGAACTTAAAGCTCACAAAGTGCTCTTTTGGTCCGACTTATATTTTCTTCGTTTCCCTACGATGTTAGCGAGTTCGTCTCATCTGAAGCGATGGGGTGAACGCGTGCTGCTTTGGTCAGGACATGCATACGTGCAGTGGTGCCTCTGATGCTTCTTTCTGCTCCTGGACATGTGCGGTGAAGCCACGAACACGACACCGTTTGTCACGTCGCCACATGCGTAACAACGCATCACGGCTTGCTGTGGCACAGCAGTGACCGCAGCTTTGACCAAGGCTGGGACGCAAACAGACCTCGCAAGTGATGACACAGGACCTCGCCCACGTACCTATGGCGTGATTGCACCTGGATGCAGTCAGTGCCTCCTGCATACGCTTTCCACGAGCGGACTTTCAAAAATGAGGCTGTGTGAATGGATTTTGTCATCTTCCGTCGGCTCTGCCGTATATTGCGCGTAACTTTCCTAGACTTTCAATGCACGTTCTCACTTTGTGGGTTGTGTCGTTATTTGGATTCAAAATGTGTTTCACTCTTCTCCCAATGTATTTGGTGACCAGTTGACGTGACCAATGACAGCTTTACATGCTATGGATAAGCCCTACGTCGCAGAATATACATTACTGTATACCGGGTACGTACAGGGTGCGTCTTAACTCTATCTTAAGACATAGCCGCAATTTTGGCGCATCAAATGAAGTGACCTTCACGTCTCTTGAATAGCACTGTTGTGCTCTTCAACGTCTTTGACGAGGTTACCAGGGGAAGTCCCTTGTTTGCCAACAAAACAGAAAAAAACAAGCAGGGCGTTAGTCGATTGCACCCGTCAAAATTTGACAATTTTTGTCATTTCCCTTCACTTCTTCTCGCTTGAATCAGTGGAACGAATGACATCATAACATCTTCATGCATCACCTCTAGCCTTCACAACCCTCACAGCCAACACTCGGACAGCGTCAACCTTCTACACTGCGAGGTCAGTGTAAGAAGCAAAAAAGGCATTGTGAGTTCTAAGCATGACTTGTCTCTAAGTTTTACCCGTTCGTTCCAACTATCATGTATGTAACCATCATAGACTGAGAGCGCCTGAGTCACTACACATGCTCATCAACTTCACTTTCATCAGACTCATGAGGTTGCGTGATGTAGAGTGGGGCAGTTGCGCAGACATTTTTAAATCACTCTCAAATAGCACTCTTTAAACAAAGTACTGTAGAAAGTTGACGTGAGTGAGGCTTTGACTATCTTCTTTCGCCTGGGGTTGATCATCCTCAGTCTGCTAATAAATGTACAGCAACTTGAAACTGGGTCAAAATGTAGCAACCGATGGTCTTTTTAAAGTACTTTAAAATCGCACCTAAATCTTTTTTTTCTCCACCATCGTCGGGACAGTTGCCATAGAGCACATTGATAGAACGCTAATTTTGCGCACCAAGCAAATACGCACGTGCAAGTACAAAGACATCTGAAAGGTTAAAGGACTTGTTAAAATACTGACTGTACCCCAAACGGAAATACTGAAGATGAGCTTTCGATTTAGGCCAATAGTACTTGTATAGTATATTTGCAAAGTACAGTTAATGGGACGCTTAGTCAAAGGATTCTATGGACGGGTGCACATTTTTAACTGCTTTTGGGGAAAATTTCCTTCATTGCCAGATGATCTTGGTCGTCTGCAACCTCTGCGATCTCGTTCAACTCTTCACCCTCGTCTTCCTCTGGCAGGCGACTGAGCTGGACGGTCGGAAACCTCCAAACCATACTGAAGGATACGAGAGTCATGTACGTTTTACTGACCGAGCAGAAGCATATGAAGATAGCCTTGGTTGAGAGGTACCTGGCATTGGCAACAGCCGGAGACTCTACGAATGTGATGAATACTGTCGAGTTCTTCTTGCCTTCCAGCGTGTTGTCGCGTTGAATGGACCTCTGGAACGCCTGCCTGAGATCTTTATTCTTCCAACCGTAGATGACAGGATTCAGAGCAGATTTGCCGAAGTACAGAATGACAATAAGCTGCAATATACGTACATCACATTAGCTCAACCAAGTATGTGAGAAAACTGCGCAACGGTAACAGCGATCGTTTGTGTCCACTTCCAGAATGTCATCTTCTGTATCACTTAGAAATGATGAGCGACTATAAAAGTCTTGATGTTCTCCTCGTGCAAACCTTTTTGGCAACACTTAGTGCCGAGGCCATCCCTCCTTCCTCGACAAAGTATCTCCACACGACCACGATGAGGTATGGAATCAGGCTCAACATATGAACACCCAAGATGAGCAGCATCGTCTTGGCCGTCTTGGCCTCCCGATGAATCTGCACGACGCGAGGGGTCAGCATTTTCTGCAAAGATTCTGCAAGATTCAGCAAAACGAAGTAGTTACATCCCTCCATGGGTTTCTCTTCTTACCTGATGACGTAAATGTAGCCAAGCTTCTCTGAATATGCAGAAGTAAATAATGACTGTGACGAGCAGGGTGACTGCCACGTGCATAAGGACCACGAGCAGGGTGTAGTTGAACTGTTTGTGTGGAATGGTAGAACTTAGGTTTGTCTTTCAGGCAGTGGGTGACTCAAAAACTACAAAGGAATAACACTTATTTGCATAAAGGTGCACTATGGGGTCGAGCAGGCAAAATCCGACCCATTGGTAGGTTTTTCAAACTTGTACACCGATGAATTCACGGTGAAGTTAGTCCAGTTGGACTTAAATGTGTTATGCACAAGAGGGTTCTCTATCAATCTATTCAGTGTGACATCCATTAGCGGCCACAATAATCTGAGGATGTCCTCAAAGGGCACCCAGATCTTCTTGATCTAGGCCTCATTCACTACACAGTCCCATGCTGAGATGATGGAGGCTTTCAGCTGGTCCTTGGTACCGGCATTGGCCTCCATACTGCTTCTGATGAACTATTTGACACTGCAGTTAGTCTGCAATCACATAATGCTTGATTGCTGCATTGTGGAAAACAATGCAGCTCTTTCTTCGAACCTCCAGGCCAATCATCATTGATTCATCTGATGAAAAAGTATATTTACCAGCCAATGTGCATCATGCTCTCAGTTAGTCATCGAGCCAAAAAATCTCATTGAAAACCGACTATTCTAGTTGGAGATATAGCTACTTAGAGTCTTGTCGCATTTAGCCTGCCTGACCCTGTAAATTTCAAGCCAGATTTTTTTCTGCGAACTTTTCCTGTTGTGAACGCAAGGATGTTTCTAGTAAGCCAGGAGAAGATCCGTGCAAAGGTGAAAGCAGATCTCACATGTGTTTTTCCCCTCTTCTACAAACTTTTGCCTCAGAAAGTACAATTTCGTAACTGTACTTGACAAAGTGTGGAATAAAAAGGAATCGAGCACTTGACTTCACCGTGAAAATGTAGACGAGATCGCACTCCTTGGGCAACGTCCACCTTATGTTCCAGTGAGCAGGAACAGCGACGAGGATGGCCACGTAGACGTATACAAAGACAATGATGCGCCTGAAAGCAGAGACAGCAGAGACGGGAAGGATGCACATAGCTAAGCCGGCAACTTTGGTGCGGCTCACAACTTTTAGTCGTACCGTGTGTACCCACAAAACATGCCCTGAACCTGTCGACGTTCCAGGTTTCTCGACGGTGCCCCTTATCTCACCCTGTACCGTCTATATTTGTGTGGTCAAGAGTGTCGTTACTCGACTGTCCTGCTTACTACTTAAATACTGTTGCCCCGTACTCATGCGACAGTCTTGTACGTACGTGACATGATTTATGCCACCAGTTGTATGTGACTTCAACAATTTCCGTCCAACAGCAAAGTCGTGACGACGAAGTCAGAAAATCTTCTTGTTCAGGAAATAACAGCATGGTTCTCCTCAGTAGGACGCAACCCAAAAACACTCTAATAGATGTCGCCAATGCTGGTTGCTACTTTGTATGTTATCACCACCTAATTTACCGTTACTTTTGCAGCAGACTTTTGACAACCTAACCCAGCCAATCTACCAATTCCGTCTTCAGCGTGCACACAACAATATAGTACGGGTCACAAAGAAAGTTGACGGGTTTTGTGACTGAATGAATGTCTCCTTTTGCGCTGTCTTCCGGAAGTTGAAGTTTTTTTTCCATGGACTACTCGTCTCTGGAATGGCAAAACTACAACTCACATTTATTTACTGCAGTGTCAGTTTCAGTCAAAGAAAATAAAGGAGGGAGAAGGTGAACGTTGCCCTGGCTCGCTCTGAGGATTTTGAGGCAAAAAGTCAGCTGTCGTGGTGGTCCTCTCTTTCACAGATAACTTAAGGC